>WNFU01002633.1_pt1 | contig 57095 bp, 50 predicted proteins | sample 5400121 | NCBI WGS metagenome assembly WNFU01 (sample SAMN13153360, study PRJNA577476) | soil metagenome | isolation source: 100 cm soil or saprolite under grassland replicate 1 | place: USA:California | collected 2016-06-15 | reverse complement strand
GCCCTTGATCTGGTCGCTGTCGCCCTGGCCCTCGACGATGGTGGTCTCGTCCTTGTTGACGACCACCTTGCGGGCGCGGCCGAGCAGCTCGAGGCCGACGTTCTCCAGCTTGAGGCCGACCTCCTCGCTGATCAGCTGGCCGCCGGTGAGGGTGGCGATGTCACCCAGCATCGCCTTGCGGCGGTCGCCGAAGCCTGGGGCCTTGACCGCGACGCTCTTGAAGGTGCCGCGGATCTTGTTGACCACCAGGGTGGCCAGGGCCTCGCCCTCGACGTCCTCGGAGATGATCATCACCGGCTTGCCGGTCTGCATGACCTTCTCGAGCACCGGCAGGAGGTCCTTGACCGCCGAGATCTTCTGGTTGGCGATCAGGATGTAGGGGTCCTCGAGCACCGCCTCCATGCGGTCGGGGTCGGTGACGAAGTAGGCCGACAGCAGGCCCTTGTCGAAGCGCATGCCCTCGACCGTCTCGAGCTCGATGCCGAAGGTGTTCGACTCCTCGACGGTGATCACGCCCTCCTTGCCGACGGTGTCCATCGCCTTCGCGATGACCTCGCCGATCTCGGGGTCGCCGGCCGAGATGGTGGCCGTGTGCGCGATCTCCTCGCGGGTCTCGATGTCCTTGGCCTGGTTCTTGATCGCCTCGACGGCCACGTCGACGGCCCGCTCGATGCCGCGCTTCAGGCTCATCGGGTTGGCGCCGGCGGCGACGTTGCGCAGCCCCTCGCGGACCAGGGCCTGGGCCAGCACGGTGGCGGTGGTGGTGCCGTCACCGGCGACGTCGTCGGTCTTCTTGGCGACTTCCTTGACCAGCTCGGCGCCGATCTTCTCGAACGGCTCCTCGAGCTCGATCTCCTTGGCGATCGAGACGCCGTCGTTGGTGATCGTGGGGGCGCCCCACTTCTTCTCCAGCACGACGTTGCGACCCTTCGGTCCGAGGGTCACCCGTACGGCGTCGGCGAGCTGGTTCATGCCCCGCTCGAGCGCCCGCCGGGCGTCCTCATCGAACGCGATGATCTTGGGCATGCGTGGCTACCTCCCTCTAGGTGGCTTGCCTTCGGTGTCCACTTGGCGAGCGTCCAACCCGCTCGCGGGTATGCCGACGCGGATGCTAGCACTCAAACCATGCGAGTGCTAAGGGGGGTCCGGGGCTCGAGGAACGGAATGAAGCCTGCACCACAGGAGCGAGTCGTGGCCTCAGCGCGGTCGCCCTGCCTGCGGGGCAGTCGGCGGTAGCCCCGGATGAACGAGGAGCGTCGGCGAGGGCCGCGACACGCGAGTTGTGGTGGTTTGCGGGATACTTGCGAGCGCCGGGCGGCCGGCCCGGCGCAGTCGATCATGGTCGAAAGCGAGCACCCGTTGGACGATCTCCGCGGCGCCGCCGGCTGGGCGGTGGACACGCCGCCGGCCGTGGCGGGCGACCCCGCCGCGATCGGGCCCTACCGCGTGCTCGGCCGCCTCGGCGCCGGCGGGATGGGCACGGTCTACCTGGCCCAGAGCCCGGCCGGCGCGCGCGTCGCGATCAAGATCATCCGCCCCGAGCTGGCCGGCGACGCCGCCTTCCTCGACCGCTTCCGGCGCGAGGTGGCCGCCGCCCGCCGCGTCGCCGGCTTCTGCACGGCGCGGGTGCTCGACGCGAACCTCGACGGTTCCGCCCCGTACCTGGTCACCGAGTACGTCGACGGCGTCCGGCTCGACCTCGTGGTGGAGCGGGACGGCCCGCTGGCCGCCTCCAACCTGGAGGGCCTCGCCGTCGGGGTGGCCGCCGCCTGCGCGGCCATCCACGCCGCCGAGGTGGTCCACCGCGACCTCAAGCCGGGCAACGTGCTGCTCTCCTACTTCGGGCCGCGGGTGATCGACTTCGGCATCGCCCGCGCCCTCGACGACGGCTCGGCGTCGCTCACGCGGGCGGGGACGGTCATGGGGACGCCCGCCTGGATGGCGCCGGAGCAGTTCGGCAGCGCGCCGGTGACCACGGCGGCCGACATCTTCGCCTGGGGCGGGCTGGTGGCCTACGCCGGCACCGGGCGGCTGGCGTTCGGGAGGGGCCCGGTCGAGGTCCTCACCTACCGGATCCTGCACGCGCCCCCCGACCTGGACGGCCTCGCCGAGCCGCTGCGCCCGCTGGTGGAGCGGGCCATGGCCAAGGACGCAGCCCTGCGGCCGAGCGCCCGCGCCCTGCTCGCCGAGCTGGTCGGCGACGACGAGGCCGACCCGGGGACCATGGCGCCCGAGGTCACCAAGGTCCTGCGGCGCACCTGGGTCCAGGAGCCGGCACGCGGCGGTCCTCCCCCACGGACGCAGGCCGTCCCGCCGCCGGGTGCCCCGTGGCCCTCTCCCGCCTCCACTCCGCCGCAAGGATGGGCGGGATACCAGGCGCCCGGCGGGCAGCACGCCGCGGCACCACCGGCCGGAGGGCCGAGGTATCAGATGCCCGGCGGGCAGCCCCCCGTGGCACCGCCCGGCGGGGGGGCCGGGCCGGGCGGCTGGGGCACGCCGCCGCCGGCCGGGCGGCGTGTACCTGGGAAGGCGCGGCTCCGCGGCGTGCTCGTGGCCTTGGCCATCGTCGTGGTGGGCGTGCTGGCCGCGCTGAACGACGATGGCCACGGGAACTCCGGGGGCGGGTCCGGCAGCGACCAGGGCGGCTCGGACCACCAGAGCGGGGCGCCGGCCACGCGGTCATCGAGCGGGAGCGACTCGCAGGCCGGCGGCTCCCGCACCCGCGCCCCGTACGGCCCGGTCCGGGACGGGAAGTTCGAGTTCCGCGTCACCAGGTTCGGCTGCGGCGCGCGGACGCTGGGCAGCGGGCCGCGCGCGCCGCGCGCCGAGGGCAAGTTCTGCCTGGTGACCATGCAGGTGCGCAACATCGGGCGGGTGCCGCAGACCTTCGACGCCAACGCGCAGGAGCTCTACGCCGTCGGCGGCGCGAGCAACCAGGTGGACGGCGCCGCCACCCTGCTGGCCGGCAGCAAGCTGCTGTACGTGCGCGTCAACCCGGGCAACTCGGTCAGCGGCACGCTCGTCTACGACGTGCACACGAGCTTCCGGCCGGCCTCCCTCGAGGTGCACGACTCGCCGGCCAGCCATGGGGCCGAGCTGCTCCTCGGCTGACCTCCCTCAGCTCGTCGGGCGCTTCCAGAAGTCGGCCGAGCGCCCTCGGCGCGGCCCCGTCGCCGGGGCCGGCTCGGTCCCGGCGGCGAACGCGTCCAGGGCAGCCAGGGCGCGCTGCCAGAGCCTGGCGACCGCGTCCCCGCCGGTTGCGGGCTCGCCGTCGAGGCGCGCCAGCTCCGCCAGCAGCTCGTCCAGCGGGCGCAGCTCCTCCTCGGCGGCCCCGACGGAGCGCAGGTCGTCCAGCAGCTCGCCGAGCTCCCGGCGGAGCTCGGCCAGGCGGCCGGCGCGCTCGCCCTCTCCCGTCCCGGCGAAGCGCTCGCGCAGCTCGCGCGCCCTGCGGCGGTAGGCGTCGAGGGGCACGGCCACCGGCTCGGGGGCACGGCGGGCCGGCAGCGGCAGCCGCGAGGGCGTGGCGAGCAGCGGCCGGATCCCGCCCGGCGCCCCGCCGCGCGCGACCAGGGACCGCTCGGCGGCCGGCGCGGCCATGGCCATGCCCGCCACACCGACGCCCGCGGCCACCGGCGACGGCCCGAACATGTCCCACCCCTGGGGGGCGTCCACCGGCTGGGTGACCTTGCGCTGGCGACCGCCCTCGTTCACCACCACGGTGTCGACCGCGACGAAGGCGGTGAAGCGGCACAGCACGCCGAAGCGCAGCGAGGTGGCCACGATCTGTCGCTCGATCTGCTGGTCGGCCATGCGGCCGGCGGCGTAGGCGTCCTCGAGGTCACGCAGGCGGCCGCGCGCCCACACCGCCGCGAGCGCCGGGTTGGCGCCGGGGCTGGCGGGCACCTCGACCCGCCACTCGCGCCCGGACGCAAGGCGGCCGCGCACCACCACGGCGCCGTCGCCCCGGCCCCGCCAGCGGCCGGTGACCACCAGCGGCGCCCCGGCGAACAGCGCCGGCAGGCGCCGACCGGAGCTCCCGTTCACCGGCGCGGAGGGGGTCAGCGAGCCCGGCTCGATCGCAAGCCCGGCGTCCTCGACCACCAGGTCGGTGAGCAGGGGCACGCCGACGCGCCGGTGGATCCGCTCCATCACCGCGTCCAGGCGGTCCTCCGACTCGACCAGCTCGCAGGCGCCGCCACCGAGCCCGGCGAGGCGCTTGAGGAAGCCTTCGTTGACCGCCACGTCGACACCGACGGTGAACACGCGCACCTCGCCGAGGCGGGGGGCGAGCAGCCCGACGAGCTGGTCCTCGTTGCCGACCTGGCCGTCGGTCACCAGCACGAGCACGCGGTCGCGGTCGCCGTCCGCCGGCGCGGCCGCCAGGCGGTCGACCGCCTGGCGCAGCGGCTCGGCCATCTCGGTGCCGCCGCGGGCCTCGATCCCGCCGAGGAACTCGACCGCGCGGAAGCGGTTGCGGTCGCTGGCCACCACCAGCCCCTCGCCGTCCAGCGCCGGCGGGCACTCGATCGCGTTGTCGAAGGCGAGCACGGCGAAGCGGTCGGCGTCGCCGAGGGTGTCGAGCATGCGGGCGGCGGCCCGGCGCGCCGCGACCATCTTCCAGCCGGCCATGCTGCCGGAGCGGTCGAGCACCAGGACCACGTCACGCGGGCGCGGGGCCCGCTCGGCCGGCGGCGGCAGGATGGTCAGCGCGAAGGTGCCCTCGTGGCCCTCGGCGTCGGGCACGGTCGCCAGGGCGGTGGCGACCGCCTCGTCGCCCAGGGACAGGCGCAGCACGAAGTCGCGGTTGGCCCGCTCCCCCGCCTGCATGCGCACGACCGAGTGCCCGTCCCGATCCTCGACGCGGACGGCGTGCATGCTCGCGTCGAGACCTCGCAGGGGCAGGCCGGCGGGGTCGATCTCGACCTCGAGGGAGAGCCGCACCGGGTTGGGGAACCCGGGCAGCAGCACCGGCGGGGTGATGCGGGAGGCGTCGGGCGCGGCGTCGGTGTCCGGCACCGTCCCGTCGCCGACCGACGGGCCGGGCAGGGGCGTGCCCGGCACGTAGCGCGGCGCCACCACCAGCGGGAAGCGGAAGGTGGCCTCGCCGTCGCCGTACGGCAGCGGCCCGGCCATGGCCAGCCGGACGGTGGCCCGCTCGCCCGGCATGAGGTTGCCGACCCGCATGGTGAACACGCCGGGCCGCTCCTCCTCGGCGATCGAGGCACGCCGGCCCTCGGCGATCGCCTGGTCGTAGGCGGCGCGTGCCTTGGCGCGCTCCTCGAGCACGCCCTCGACCACGCGGCCGGCCACCTCCATGCGGAACTCGGTGACGGCCGCCCTGTCGGGCAGCGGGAAGATGTAGGTCGCCTGCAGCGGCTCGTCGTAGGGGTTGGCGAAGGTCTGGGTGAGCACCGTGCGGGCGAGCAGCCCGGCGACGGCGGCACGCACGTCGATCGCTTCCAGGGGCAGGTTGCCGCGCTCGGTGGCGAGCGCGCCGACGCCGGGCTCGTCGCCCGGCGGCAGCAGGCGGGCGAGCTCGTCGTCGGGGAGCAGGGGAAGGTGGCTGGTGGTCATGGGAGCTCCCTCCAAGGAGTGGCGGAGTCGTCCAGGCCCCGGGCGCGCAGCGCGGCCAGCAGGGGCCGGGCCGCGGTCCGCAGGGCGGCCAGGTCGTCGCCGTCGAGCGGCCGGGCCGTGCCGAGCAGCAGCGTCACGCCGCGGGCGAGCTGGGCGGCCTGGAGCTGGGCGACCTCCGGCTGGTCCGGTGGGCGCGGCACCACCGGTCCGGTCGCGGCCTCGGGGCTGGCGGCGCTGGCCGCCCAGAACCTGGCCCGGTCGGCGGCCGGCGGCACCGGCTCGGCGGGGGCGGCCGCGAAGGCGGCGCGCGGCGGCACGGATGGGCGCGGCTGCGTGGCGGCCTCGCCGCCGGAGGCGGCCGGGGCCGTGGCGGGCAGGCGGGCGATGCGCTCGAGCCGCTCGTCGCCGGCCGCGGCGAGCTCGACCTGGATCTCGGCGAGGGAGCGTCCCTCGGCCTGCAGGCGCTTGATGGCGACGAGCTGCAGCAGGTGGCGGCGACCGTAGAGGGCGGTGCGGCCACGCATGGCCGCGGGTCGGTCGACCAGTCCGAGGGTGGTGTACCAGCGGATCGCGCGCTGGTCGGGGACGTCGCGGACGCGGCCGCTGCGCTGGCCGTGGTAGCCGACGGCGAGCGCCGCGGCGACCCGGTCGGTCAGGTCGGCCAGCGTCCAGGGGGCATGGGCTTGATCCATACCAACACGATGACACTGTCATATGACAGTGTCAAGATCTTTGCCTCAGCCGAGCTCGCGCAGGGCGTCCTCCAGGCCGCGGACGAACGTCGGGTACGGGTAGATCAGCTCCCGCAGGGCGCCCAGCGGCACGCGCTCCTTGACGGCGAGCACCAGCAGGCCGAGGACCTCGCCGGCGGCGGGGCTCATCACCGACGCGCCGACCAGCACGCCCCGGTCGGCGTCGGCGACCAGCTTGGCGACACCGTGCTCGGCGCCGGGACCGTGGATCCAGCCACGCGCCGAGGAGGCGGTGGCGGCCACGCCGGCGCGGACCGCCAGGCCCGCCTCGCGCGCCTGGGCCTCGGTCAGGCCGACGCTGGCGACCTCCGGGTCGGTGAAGGTGACCCGGGGCAGCGCGCGGTAGTCGGCCGCGGCGTGGGCCTGCCCCAGCACGTCGGCGGCCGCGATCCGTCCCTGGTAGACGGCCAGGTGGGTGAAGACGCCCTTGCCGGTGACGTCGCCGACGGCCCAGATGCCGTCCCCCGCGCGCAGGTGCTCGTCCACGGCGACCGACCTGGCCTCGGGGTCGAGACCGGCGGCTTCCGGCCCGAGGGAGCCCACCTCGAGCCGCCGGCCGGTGGCCACAAGCAGCTGCTCGCCGTCGACCTGGCGGCCGTCGGCCAGCTCCACCGTGACCTTGCCGTCGGCGCGCCGCACCGCGGTCGCGCCCACGCCGGTGTGCAGGACGATGCCCTCCTCGCGCAGGACCTCGCCCATGGCCTCGCCGTTCTCCGGCTCGTCCATGGGCAGGGCGCGGTCGGCGACCTCGACGACGGTGACCTGGGTGCCGAAGCGCTGGAACGTCTGGGCCAGCTCCAGCCCGATCGGGCCGGCGCCGAGCACCACCAGCGAAGCCGGCAGCTCCTCGGCCTCGATCGCCTCGCGGTTGGTCCAGTAGCCGGCCTCGGCCAGGCCCTCGATCGGCGGGGCGGCCGGCGTGCCACCGGTCGCGATCACCACGCCGCGCCGCGCCCGGTAGCGCTCCCCGTCGACCTCGACCTCGCGGGGACCGGTGAAGCGGGCCTGGCCGCGCAGGAAGGTGCCGCCCTTGCCGCGCAGGCGGTCGACGGCGACCTGGTCGTCCCAGCCGTCGGTGGCCTCGCGCACCCGCGCGGCCACCGGCTCCCAGGACGGCGAGACGCGGGCGTGGCCGGCCAGGCGCAGCACCCGGGCCGCCTCGGCCAGCGAGTTGCCCGCCCGCACCATCATCTTGGACGGGATGCAGCCCCAGTAGGGGCACTCCCCGCCGACCAGCCTGCGCTCGATGCCCAGGACGTCCATGCCGGCCTCGGCGGCACGGCCGGCGACCTCCTCGCCGCCGACACCCAGGCCGATCACGATCAGGTCGTGCTCCTTGGTCACCCGCTTCCTCCTTCTCCCGACGATCGGGGCGTCCGCCCCGCGCGACAGCCTCGACCAGCAGGCTGCCCCGGGTCCACCGGTGCCAAGCGGCCGGGGGCCTACCGCTCCGTGCCGGCGGTGCCGGAGGTGAGCAGCGCGGGGCGGATCGACCGGAGTGCCAATTCGAGCGCGTCGACGTTGGGGCGGATGGTGACGGTGGGGCCGACACGGCCGTCGAGCACCTCGGTGGTCTTGAGGCCGTGCCCGGTGACCAGGGCGACCACCCGCTCGCCCGGGCGGATCGCCCCGGCGGCGGCCAGCCGGGCCAGGGTGGCCACGGTCACCCCCGCCGCCGTCTCCCCGAACACGCCGGTGGTGCGCGCGAGCAGGGCGATCGCCTCGACCACCTCCTCGTCGGAGACGGCCTCGAGCCGCCCGCCGGTCTCGCGGACCACCGCGAGGGCCTCGGCCCCGTCGGCGGGGTCGCCGATGGCCAGCGACTTGACGATGCCGCTCGGCTTGACCGGCAGCACCTCGTCCCTTCCATCGATGAATGCCGTGGCCACCGGCGCGCAGCCGTCCGACTGGGCGCCGTGCACCCGCGCCGGGCCGCCGTCCACCAGCCCGGCCTCGGCCAGCAGGCCGAAGCCCTGGTGGACCTTTGTCAGCAGGGCGCCGGAGGCGACCGGGACGACCACGTGGTCGGGCAGCGACCAGCCGAGCTGCTCGGCCACCTCCAGCCCGACGGTGAGCGAGCCCTCGGCGTACCACGGCCGCAGGTTGACGTTGACGAAGCCCCAGCCGAACTCCTCCGCCGCCTGTGCCGAGACCCGGTTCGCCTGGTCGTAGGAGCCCTCGACGGCGACCACGGTGGCCCCGAAGACGGCGGCGGAGGCGACCTTGCCCGCCTCCAGCCCGGCGGGGATCACCACCACGCAGTCGAGCCCCTGGGCGGCGGCCGCGGCCGCGGTCGCCCCCGCGAGGTTGCCGGTCGAGGCGCAGGCCACGGTGGAGATGCCCAGCTCGCGCGCCTTGGCCAGGGCGACGGCGACGACGCGGTCCTTGAACGAGTTGGTCGGGTTGCCGGTGTCGTCCTTGAGCCACAGCGGGCCGGGCACGCCGAGCGCCTCGGCCAGCCGGGGCGCCGCTCGCAGGGGCGTCAGCCCGGGAGCCAGATCCCCCTTGCCGGGGCGGGCGGGCAGCAACTCCTGGTAGCGCCAGATCGAGGCCGGCCCGGCGGCCACCTCGCGCGGGTCGAGCCGGGCGGCGGGGACGGGGCCGCGGTCGACGTCGAGGGGGCCGAGACAGGACGAACACGCGTGCCGCAGTCCCGGCGGGTAGGCGGTGCCGCAGCCGCGGCAGCGCAGCACCACGGTGGCGGCCCGGTCGGCAACGAAACCATCACGATCTTGGGGCGGGCCGCCGCCGGGAGCGTGGCTCGCCGGACTGGCGGGGGTGGCCGTGGGGTCTGGACGGGCACCGGTCATGAGTGGTGACCTCCTACGCGTCTGCGAGGCAGCTCAGCCGCTACCTGGCTGCGCCGTACCCGGTACGGGCCGCAGCCAGTCACGGACGAGCCGCTCGCCGGCGATCGCGTGCGCCACGGTCACCTCGACCGCTCGCGCATCTCTCCCCTGACGCGGCGCGGCGCGCCGGCCGGGGTCGGAGTTGGCACCGTTCCCACAGGTAGGGAGGTTGCCGGGGCATCTTCGGGCCGAGTCCCTCCGCCCCTCTCGATGCGTCGCCGTCTCCGGTTTGTCAACAGCCAGCTTGCCCTGGCATGTTCGAAACCGTCAACGCCAATCGGCGTCTGGACGGATCATAGGGGGAACAACGGTAGCTCCGGCGGTGGAGCGGGAGCTCACCCCCGAGCCAGGAGATGGCAGGTGACCCAACTCGACACGTGGGAGTGGTTCGGGAACCGGACCTTCCACTACAGCCAGTTCGAGCCGCTTGCGAAGTTGCGGGCGGCCCGTGAGCGCGCCGGCGTGACCGTCTCGGTCTGCCTGCCGGCCCGCAACGAGGCAGCCACCATCGGCCCGATCGTGCGCGTGCTGCGCAGGGCGCTGGTGGAGCGGTCCCGCCTGGTCGACGAGCTCGTGGTCATGGACGGCGGGTCGGAGGACGACACCATCGAGATCGCCGAGGCCGAGGGAGCGGCGGTCTACCGTGAACAGGACGTGCTTCCGGAGCTGGGATCGGTGACCGGCAAGGGCGAAGGGCTCTGGAAGAGCCTCTACGTCTGCCACGGTGACCTGGTGTGCTGGATCGACGCTGACATCCGCAACATCCACCCGCGCTTCGTCTACGGGCTGCTCGGGCCACTGCTCGACGATCCGGGGATCGTCTACGTCAAGGCGTTCTACGAGCGCCCGCTGCAGGAGCGCAGGACCCTGCGACCGACCGGCGGGGGGCGGGTCACCGAGCTGGTGGCCAGGCCCTTGCTGAACCTGTTCTGGCCCGAGCTGGCCGGCTTCGTACAGCCCCTGTCCGGGGAGTACGCCGGCCGGCGCGAGGTGCTCGAGCAGATCCCGATGCTCTCCGGCTATGGCGTCGAGCTCGGCCTGCTGATCGACATCGCCCGCCATTCCGGGGTGAACGCCATGGCACAGGTCGACCTGGAGCGCCGCGTGCACCGCAACCAGGACGTGCAGGCGCTGTCCAGGATGAGCTTCGGCATCATCCAGGCGGCCCTCAGCCGCCTGGTCGACGAGGGCAAGGTCGCCCCCGACGCCTGGTCGACCACGCTGCTCCAGTTCGCCAACCGCCTGCGCGAGTACAACATCGAGCCGCGCGAGATCAGCAGCGTGCAGCGCCCACCCATGGCCACCGTCGACAGCTACCGGCAGCGCCGCAGCGCGCTCGCTGCCGGGTCGAGCGCCTGACCGTGCACACCCTGGCCCTGGTGGAAGCCGGGCCGGTGCTCGACCGGCTCGACCCTGTGGTGCTGTTCTCGGACGTCGACGGCACCCTGGTCGGGCGCGGCGGGTCGCTGCTGGCCGACCTCGACGGCCGGCCCACCGTCGCCGCCGCCGAGGCGCTGGTGGCGGCGGGGCGGGCCGGGCTCGAGGTGGTGCTCGTCTCCGGCCGCACCCGCGCCCAACTGTTCGAGGCGTGCCGCCTGCTGGGCCTGCGCGACGCCATCGGCGAGCTGGGCGCGGTGCTGGTCCTGGGCCGCGAGGCCGAGTTGCAGTGGGGCGCGTGCCCGCGCGACCTCGGCGCCACCCCCGCCGAGGCGCTGGCCCGCTCGGGCGCGCTGGCGGCCCTGCTCGACGCGTTCCCCGGCCGGCTCGAGCCCCACACCCCCTGGACCGAGGGCCGCCAGGGCACCGCCCTGCTGCGCGGCCGGGTGGAGGTGGCCGAGGCGGACAGGGTCCTTTCCGCCGCCGGCTTCGGCTGGGCGGCCGTACGCGACAACGGCCGCCTGCGGGGCAGCTACCCGCACCTCGGCGGCGGCGAGACGCATGCCTACCACCTGGCTCCGGCGGGCGTGAGCAAGGCCGCCGCCGCCGCGGCCTACCTGGCCCGGCGGGGACTCGCCGCGAGCCAGGCCGCCGCCATCGGCGACGCCCCGGCCGACCTGGAGGTCGGCGGCGTCACCGGGGCGATGTTCCTGGTCGCCAACGGCGCCTGGGCGGCCGCGGAAGCCCGCCTGCAAGTGCCGGTGGTGGTGACCCCGTCGGCCGCCGGCGAGGGCTGGGCCGAGGCGGTGCGGGCGCTCACCGGCCGCCGGCAGGCCGGCAGGCCGGCCGCGGACGGCGCCGCCACCGGCGGCTGAGCCAGGTCAGCCGCGCTCGTCGAGCACCACGGTGTTCAGCATCTTGTCGGCGAGCGTCTGGCGGCGGTCGTCCCACAGCGGCAGCAGGTAGCCGATGTAGCAGACCAGCGCGTCCACGGTGTGGGCAAGGTCGCGCACGAACGCCATGCCGCCGCCGATCGGCTGGCCGTCGGCCATGCGCACCAGGCGCAGGTGCATGATGCGCTTGCCCCACGACTGGCCGGTCTTGCCCTGCAGGTAGTAGCGGCAGTAGATGAGCAGGCCGAACTCGACCAGGAAGGCGGCCGAGAACAGCACCACGGCGACGGTCACGGCGGCGGCGTTGGGCTGCTCGCCGGGGTCGAGCCCACGGGTGGCAAGGATCAGGGGGATCAGCGCCAGCCCCACGAGCACGAGGGTCGGCACGGCGACGAACAGGCTGTCGAGCAGGTACGCGCCGACCCGCGCGCCCCAGCCGGCGAGCTTGCGGCCCATGAAGTACCCGGGCGCCTCGCCCGTGGCGTAGGACGGCTGGCCCGGGGGGCCATAGGAAGGCTGGCCCTGGGGGTCGTAGGGCGGCTGGCCCCCTGGCGGGTAGGCGGGCTGGCCCGGAGGCGGGTAGGCCGGCTGGTCGGGCGCGGGCTGGTCGGGCGGCGTGCCAGGCCCAGGACCGTACGTCATAGGACGCCCATCTCCTTCTCGTTCGTCACCACTGCCGGGGTGCAGGCCGGGCGCTGCGCCGGACGGCTCACGGCGCACGCGAGAGCGCGGATTCTAACCTTTCGGGCGCGCGAGTCCGGCGGCCTGCTCGGCCGCCTGGGTACCCTCGACCAGGTCCGCGCCGTAGTCGACGAAGCGCGACCAGCAGAACAGGAAGACGATCTTGGCGACGCCCACCAACGGGACCACGACCAGCATGCCGAACAGACCGCCGACGGTAGCGCCGAGCAGGAGCCCGAGCATCACCACCACCGGGTGGAGCCGCACCGTGCGGCCCATCACGTTGGGCGAGATGAGGTGGTTGTCGATCTGCTGCACCACGACGAGCACCACTGCGGCCAGCAGCGCGGTCACCGGCTTGCCGCTGAGCAGCGCGATCACCACCGCCAGCCCGCCGCCGATGAACGGCCCGATCAGCGGCACCAGGTTGAAGACGCCGGCGACGATGCCCACCAGCAGCCAGAAGGGCAGGTGGACGAGATAGAGCCCGATGCTGGAGGCGATGCCGACGAACAGCGCCACCAGGAGCTGGCCGCGGAAGAAGGCGCCCACCGTCTTGCCGATGCGCTCGCCCAGGTCGCGCATGTCGTTGCGGCTGGCGGGCGGGATCATGGCCAGCGCCCCCCGCTGCAGCCGGGGCAGGTCCACCAGCAGGTAGAAGGCCATGATGGGCCCGAGGACGAGCACCACCAGGGCGTGCAGCATCGAGGTGGTGAAGGAGCGCAGCCCGGTGAGGTACCTGGTCACCGTCTGCCGGTTGCCCGTCTCGCTGAGCCACTGGCTGACCCGGTCCGCGTCGAGGTTGGGCTCCCAGCGCTGGCCGAAGCGCTCGCCGAGACGGCGGACCTGGTCCTGGGCGTCCGCCACGTAGGCGGGGAAGTCGTCGGCAACGGCCGCCACCTGGCGGCCGACGACCGGCACGAGCACCGAGAGGACCAGCGCCACCAGGGCGATGAACAGCACGTAGACGACGGCCGCGCCGGCCACCCGCGGGGTGCCGCGGCGCTCGAGGGCCGTCACGATCGGGTTGAGCAGGTACACCACGACCAGCGCGATCAGCAGCGGCGCCACCGTCGGACGGGCGAAGCCGAGCACCCGAAGCAGGAGCCAGGCGAGCAGGAGGATGCCGATGCCGGCCCAGGCGGCGATGCCGAAGCGGATGAAGCGGTCGTAGCCGGCCGCCCGCTCCTTCTTGGGCTGGAGCACCGGCGCGCGCGGCAGCTCCTCGGTCCCCTGCGTCATGCGCGCTCCTTGCCGCTTGCGGCCGTGCCCGGGCGCAACCAGCCCGGCAAGGTGCATCCCCCACGAACCGGGCGTTCCTGGGACTTGCCCCCGGTGCCGACAATATGAAGAGGGCCCACAGCATACGCGACCCGGCAGGGCCAGAAAGGCACAGGTAGATGGCTGAACTCGTAGTGGCTTCCAACCGCGGACCGGTGCAGTTCGAGCTCGACCACGACGGCCGGCTGCTGCAGGGGCGAGGGGCGGGCGGGATGGCGGCCGCGCTCGGCCCGGCCCTGGCCGGCCAGGCAGGCACCTGGGTGGCGGCGGCGATCAGCGACGGCGACCGGGTGGCCGCCAGGCGGGCGGCCCGCAGCGGCAACCGCCGCCGCGTCGAGCTGTTCACGGGCTCGGTGCAGCTCCGCAGCCTGGTGTTCGACCCTCGGGAGTACCAGGCCTACTACAACCGCGTCTCCAACCGGACCATCTGGTTCCTGCAGCACTACCTGTTCGACGTCCCCAGGCACCCCCGATTCGACCGCAGCTTCCGCTTCGCCTGGAAGCGCTACCAGAGCGTCAACCAGAGCTTCGCCGCCGCCTGCGACGACGAGGTGGATCCCGGCGGGGCCGTCTTCGTGCAGGACTACCACCTGTGCCTGACTCCGGCACTGCTGCGGGCGCGCCGCCCGGACGTCGGCATCGCCCACTTCACCCATTGTCCCTGGGCCGACCCGGGCTACTTCGCCATGCTGCCGAACGCGGTCGGGGCCGAACTGCTCGATGGCATGCTCGGCGCCGACCTGCTCGGCTTCCTGGTGCCGCGCTGGGCGCGCAACTTCCTGCGCTGCTGCCAGGACGCGGGCTACGTGGTCGACCGCGAGCGCGGCACCGTCCTGTCCGCCGACGGCCGCGCGGTGCAGGTGCGCGCCTACCCGCTCGGCATCGACCCTGACGACCTGCGCGCCCGGCTGGCCGGCCCCGAGGTCCAGAGCCAGGTGCGCGTCGTCCGCGAGTTGAGCGCCCGGCGCAAGCTGATCGTGCGGGTCGACCGCATGGAGCTGTCCAAGAACATCCTGCGCGGCCTCGAGGGCTACGCCCTGTTCCTGGAGCAGAACCCGCGCGCCAGGCAGCGGGTGGTGCACTACGCGCTCGCCTACGCGTCCCGGCGCGACCTGCCCGAGTACCAGTCCTACACCGCCGAGGTGAAGCAGGCGGCCGAGGCGATCAACGATCGCTACCGGACCCGGACCTGGGAGCCGGTCGTGCTGCAGCTGCGCGACAACTACCCGCTCGCCCTGGCCGCCATGTCGATGGCGGACGTGCTGGTGGTCAACCCGGTGTGGGACGGCATGAACCTGGTCGCCAAGGAGGGCCCGGCGGTCAGCGAGCGCGACGCCGTGCTGGTGCTGTCGCGCAACGCCGGCGCGGCCGACGACCTCGCCGACGGCGCCCTGCTGGTCAACCCGTTCGACACCGCGGAGCTGGCCGAGGCCATCGCGACGGCGATCGCCATGCCGCCCGACGAGCGCGCCAAGCGGGCCGAGCTGCTGCGCGAGGGCGCCTCGGCCCTGCCGCCACAGGACTGGTTCGCCCGCCAGCGCGTCGACCTCGAACGGCTGCGCGCCGGACGGCGCCAGCAGGGCTGAGCGCCCGGCCTCAGTCCTCGCCCGCCCAGGAGGCGAGCAGGTCCCGCACGCCCTCCGGGCCGTCGACCACGAGGTCCGCGGCTGCCAGCAGGTCGCCGGGCGCCTCGGCCGAGCGCACCGCCACGCGCAGCGCCTGGCCGCCCCGGGCGGTCAGCTCGGCGGCGGCGCCGAAGGCGGCCAGGTCGCCGACGTCGTCGCCGACCACCACCAGCGCGCGGGCGCCCGAGGAGGCGAGCACCAGCCGGACCGCGGCGCCCTTGTCGTGCCCGGTCCGCGGGCGCAGCTCCCAGACCAGGCGGCCGGGCAGCACCTCGAGGCCGTGCCGAGCGGCCACCTGGTGGACGGCGGCGGCGACCGGCTCGGCCCAGCGCTCGGGATCGGCCACCCGCCGCAGGTGGACGCCGACGCTGATGTCCTTGTCCTCGATGTACGCGCCGGAGGTCGCCACCGCCTCGTCGGCGGCGAGGTCCTCGCGGGCGGCCCGCACCAGCGGCCGCGCGGCGGCGGCCGCCGGGTCGATCCGCAGCTCCTGGTCCAGCACCTCCTCGGCGCCGTAGAGGCCGAGGTAGCGGACGCCGCTCGAACCCGTCCGCTCGGCCAGCCAGCGTGCCGGCCGGCCCGAGACCAGCGCCACGGCGGCGAACCGGCGGGCCAGGCGGCCGAGCAGGTCGGGCACGCCCGGCAGCGGCGCGGCTGCCTCGGGGTCGGGCACGATCGGCGACAGGGTGCCGTCGAAGTCCAGGCAGAGGGCGGTCTCGGCGGCGCGGGCGGCGACGTCGTCCGGGTCGAGCAGCCCCGGCGCGCTCATCCGGACGGGCGGTAGTCGCGGCCGACCACGGCGTGCAGGGCGACCTCGCGGGAGAGCCGCTTCGGGGCGGGCTCGACCTGCCGGAACTCGGGGAAGCGGCGCTGCATGGCGAGCGCGTCGGAGAGGTGGCCCTCGCTGTAGTAGATGCGCGAGGCGGTGAACTCGCCGAGGGCGAGCTGGGTGGCGACCACGTCGTAGCCGGAACGGCGCAGCCGCGCGGCCATGTCGGCGGCGGCGCCGCTGCGCCAGGAGCCGTTGAGCACCTGCACGGTGACGCCCTTGACGGCGCCGAGGCTGGTGGCGGTCGCGGCCGGCTCGGTCCCGCTCGGCGGCTCGCTGGTCGAGGTGGTCGTGCCGCTGGTCGTCGTCGCCGCCCTGGTGGTCGAGGTGGCGGTGGGGGTGGGCGCAGCCGCGAGGCGTCCGGCCGGCGCGTCGACGCCGAGGAACCGGTCGACCGCCCAGAACAGGGCGAGGAAGACGACGAACACCGCCGCCGCACGAGCGGTCGGACCGGGTCGCAACCTGACCTCCCTGTCAGTCGTGAGGTGCCGGCCCGCCGGTGGGCCGGCACGCGCGCGGCTAGCCGCCCGGCGCCGCGCCGGATCCCTCGACGGGCTCCGAGCCGCCGGCCGTCTCCGCAGGGGCGACCGCCTCGCTCCCCGGCACCCTCGGGGCACGGGCGGCGCGCTGCCGGCGGCGGGCGGCGCGCTGGCGTTGCAACCGCTTGACCAGCATTGGGTCCGTCGTGAGGGCCGTCGGGTCGTCGATCAGCCGGCTGAGGAGCTGATAATAGGCGGTGGGGCTGACCCCGAACTGACGCCGGATGGCCTCTTCCTTCGCACCCGCATACTTCCACCACTGCCGCTCGAAGGCGAGGACGGCCCGGTCGCGCTCTGGAAGCGAAGCTGCCGTCGCCTCGGCCATGGCTGGGCGCCTCCTTAGGTACGGGGTCGGTACTTCTTCCGATCCGGCTGACCCGACCATCGCGGCAAAGTTGGTCGGAACCGCAACATGTTGTGGCTGGGCGTCACCATAATCCCACATCTGGTGGAGGGCAAGCCCGCTCGACTTGCCTGTGGACACCAGCGGATTTGGCTCGCGCGGCCGAGAGGCGTAGCCTCCCCACCGGCGGTGACCGCGGGAGCGGGTTCCGCAACCCCCACGGTGCGGATGGATCCCTCCGGCCCCCTCCGGAGGTCAGGGCGCCCCCACTTCCCCCAGAGTCAGCCCTGGTCCTGAAGCTCGCAGGCTCCCTGAAAGGAGAGCTTCCCTTGCCGCCACGCACTCGACGGGTACAGCACCGCCGAGGACCGCATCGCGCGATGCGGGCGTTGCTGCTCGTCGCCGTCGCCCTCCCGCTGGCGAGCCTGTCGCTGGGCTCGACCACCTCCGCCCAGGCGGCGCCCGCCTCCAAGCAGTCCCTGACCCAGCAGCTCGACCGCCTCAACCGCGAGGCCGACAAGCTGGTCGAGGACTACCTGGAGCAGAAGAGCATCCTGGACAACACCCGCAGGGACATGAGCAAGCTGCAGGCCCGGACCAAGCAGGCGGAGAAGAACTTCGACCAGCTGCAGGCCGCGGTCAGCGCGCAGTGGACCGCCGCCTACGTCCGCGGCACCGGTACCGACATCGCCAGCCTGCTCGGGGCCGGCGACCCGACCGTCGCCCTGCAGCGCATGCAGTCGCTGGAGCTGCTGGCCCAGCGCGACGCCGAGACGGTGGTCGAGCTGCAGGCGGCCAAGCGCTCGTTCGAGAGCAGCCGGACGACCCTCGCCGCCGCCGCGAAGACGCAGGCCGCCACCGTCGCGCGCCTCGCCGCCGAGAAGGCCAAGGTCGAGGAGGCGGTGCGCCGCACCAAGGCACTGCTCGGAAGGATGAACGCGACCGAGCGGGCGAGCGCGACCGGCAGCTCGAGCACGGGGAGCTCCGGCGGGTCGGCTCCGCTCCCCAACCTGCCGCCGGCCAGCGGCGGCGCCGCCAAGGCGGTCGCCTTCGCCAAGGCGCAGATCGGCGAGCCCTACCAGTACGGCGCGGCCGGGCCGAACAGCTGGGACTGCTCCGGTCTCACCATGGTGGCCTGGCAGCAGGCCGGGGTGAGCCTGCCCCACTCCAGCCGGTCGCAGTACTCCGCCACCCGGCGCATCTCGCGCAGCCAGCTCGCGCCGGGCGACCTGATCTTCTACTACAGCCCCATCTCGCACGTCTCCATCTACGTGGGCAACGGCATGCGCGTCACCGCCACCCACACCGGCTCGACGGTCAAGCTGCAGTCGATCGGCGACTCGGTGGTTGGCTACGGCCGGCCCATGTGAGACCCCGCGCCCCCCACGACGGCCCGCGCCACGGCGCGGGCCGCTCGCTTCGGGTCCGGGCTCGAGGAGCGAAGCGGTAGCCCGGGATGAATCGGGGCCGCTACGGATACAGGCCGCGGGTGCGGTGCGCCTCGGCGACCCGGCCGACGCCGAGCACCTGGGCGGCCTGGCGCAGGCTGAAGCCACGCTCCTCGGCCAGGGCGGAGACCTCGCCCCAGGCCCGCTCCATCACCTGGCGCATGCGCGAGCTGACCTCCTCCTCCGACCAGAACCAGGCCTGCAGGTCCTGGACCCACTCGAAGTAGGAGACGGTGACCCCGCCCGCGTTGGCGAGCACGTCGGGCACCACCAGGCAGCCGCGGTCGTCCAGGACCTTGTCGGCGGACGGGGTGGTGGGACCGTTGGCCGCCTCGAGCACGATGTCGGCCTGCACGGTGTCGACGTTGTCGGCCCGGATCACGCCCTCGAGCGCCGCCGGGACCAGCACGTCCACGTCGAGGGCGAGCAGCTCGTCGTTGCTGATGCGGTCGGCGCCGGGGAAGGTCGACACCGTGCTCGTCCCGGTCTCGCGCTTGTGCCTGACCAGCGCCTGCGGGTTCAGCCCGCGGGCGTTGTAGACCCCGCCGGCGACGTCGGAGACGGCCACCACGTTGCAGCCGGCGTCGTGCAGGTGGGCCGCGACGCCGGCGCCCACCTTGCCGAACCCCTGGACGGCGACGCTCATGTCCTGCGGCTGCACGCCGCGCTCGCGCAGGGCGGCGAACAGCGCGTAGGCCACGCCGAGGCTGGTCGCGCCGCGGCGGCCCTCGGAGCCGCCGATCGCCAGCGGCTTGCCGGTCACCACCCCCGGCACCGAGTAGCCCTTGTTCATCGAGAAGGTGTCCATGAACCAGGCCATCACCTGCTCGTCGGTGTTGACGTCGGGCGCCGGGATGTCCTTCTCCGGTCCGATCAGCGGCAGCAGCTCGGCCGCGTAGCGGCGGGTGAGCCGCTCCAGCTCGCAGGTGGAGAGGGTGTCGGGGTCGACCACCACCCCGCCCTTGGCCCCACCGAACGGGATGCCGACCACCGCGCACTTCCAGGTCATCCACATGGCCAGGGCCTTGACCTCGTCAAGGGAGACCATCGGATGGAAGCGCATGCCGCCCTTCGCCGGCCCGCGGGTGACGTTGTGGTGGACCCGGTAGCCCTCGAAGACCTCGATGCGGCCGTCGTCCCTGCGGACCGGTACCGCCACGGTGAGCACCCGCTTCGGGGTGGCCAGCAGGTCGCGCATGCCCTGGTCGAGGCCGAGGACGTCGGCAGCGGCATCGAGCTGCTGTAGCGCGGCCTCCCAGGCGGTGGTCGACTCCCGCATCGTCGTGTCCACGGTGACCTCGCCTCCCCCGCCGGCTCCGTTGCCGGGCGATGGCCGTATGGTCACCAGCCCCCGCGTGCCACGTCGATCGCCGCTTCGACCATCTCGACGCTCCGAAGCTGGACAGCCTGGCGCACCCGGGGTCGTCCCGCCTGCGGGGCATCCCATGGGGCTGGCACCACAGCAGCGAACCGCCCGCCGCACCCAGGGTCGCGGCGCCTGCGGGGCATCCGATGGGGCTGGCACCACAGCAGCGAACCGCCCGCCGCACCCAGGGTCGTCCCGCCTGCGGGGCATCCGTGGGGATGGCGCCGTTGGCGCGGCGCGTGCACGATGTCGGCACCATGCGGGATGCCATCGATGCGAGGTCGGCCAGAGCCGCGCGCGGGCGGGGTGGGGCGCACGCCACCGCGCCGGCCCGTAGGGTCACGGGCACCGCGCTCGCCATGTTCTCCACCGTCGTGCTCATCTGGTGCTTCTCGTTCGTCCTGGTGGGGCCGCTGGCGCTGGCCGCCGGCGAGCTCGCCCTCGGCGACCGCCAGGCGGGGCTCGCGCTCGGCGCGCTGGTGTGGACGCTGAGCGGCGCGCTGGTGCTGGTCCGGCCGATCGAGACCTTCGTCGGGCGGCTGCTGTTCCGCCTGCGCCGCCCGGCCCGCGAGGAGCTGAACCACCTCACCCCGATCTGGCTCGGGGTCTGCCGGCGGGCCGGCGCCGACCCGGGCCGCTACCTGCTCCGCGTCGAGCAGGGTGAGACGCTCAACGCCTTCGCCATCGGCGGGCACTTCGTGGCGGTCACCCGGGCGGCGCTGCGCCTGCCCGACGACATGCTGGAGGCGGTGATCGCCCACGAGCTCGGCCACCACCGCTACCTGCACCCGGTCGCCACCGGCCTCGGCTGGTGGTACGGGCTGCCCTTCCAGGCCGCCGACTGGCTGCTGCGCCGCATCCGCCTGACCACCGCGTTCCTCGCGCGCGTCTTCGCCTACCTGCGCGCCGGCAGCCGGGACGGCGGCATCGACGGCCTGCTCGGCCTGCTGGCCGCCCTGGTGGTGGTCGGCGCCCTGGTGATCGCTGGCGTTGCCGCCGTCCTGATCCTGGGCGTGGTGTGGCTGCCGCTGGCGCTGCTGGTCTGGACCTCCCGCCTGCTCTCCGCCGCCCTCTCCCGCGCGGCGGAGTACGCCGCCGACCGGCACGCCGTCGAGCTCGGCTTCGGGCCCGGCCTGACCCGCATGCTCGAGCTGCTGCAGCAGACCGAGCAGCGCTCGCTGCGGCCGCGCGGCCCGCGCGCGCTGCTGCGCTCCCACCCCACCTGCCAGGCGCGGCTGGCCGCCATCAGGGACCTGACCGTGCCGAGGAGCGGGGCGAGCCGGTGAAGTACATGCTGCTGATCTACGGCAACCAGGCGACCTGGGACGCCATGGGCGAGCAGGACTACCGCGCCCACGCGACCCTGATCGAGGAGCTCACCGAGTCCGGCGAGCTGGTCGCGACCGAAGGGCTGACGACACTGGACGCCAGGACCGTGCGGGCGCCTGGCGGCGTCCCGGTGGTCACGGACGGGCCGTTCACCGAGGCCAAGGAGGTCCTTGCCGGCTACTACCTGGTCGACTGCGAGAGCCTGGCGCGGGCGACCGAGATCGCCGGGCGGCTGCCCGAGACCCGGCTGTCCCTGGTGGAGGTGCGGCGGATCATGGACAAGGCCGAGATCGGCATCTGACCGATGGCGTCCATGGCCGTCCGGGCGATCGTCTTCGACATCGGCGGGGTACTGGAGATCACGCCCCGGACGGGCGCGGCCGAGCGGTGGGAGGCGCGGCTCGGGCTGCGGTCGGGAGAGCTGGACGAGCGCACCCACGACCTCTGGGGGGCCGGCGCCGTCGGGGCCATCTCCCTGGATGACGTCCACCGGCGCCTCCGCGAGCTGCTCGGCCTGGACGAGGCCGTGGTGCGCGCCTTGATGGACGACCTCTGGGCGGAGTACCTCGGCACGCTCAACGCCGAGCTGACCGAGTACGTCCGCGGCCTGCGCCCGCGCTACCGGACCGCGATCATCTCCAACAGCTTCGTCGGCGCGCGCGAGAAGGAGCGGGAGCGCTACCAGCTCGAAGAGCTGACCGACCTGCTCGTGTACTCCCACGAGGTCGGGATCTCCAAGCCCGATCCCCGCATCTACGAGCTGACCTGCGAGCGCCTCGGCGTGCGCCCGGAGGAGGCGGTCTTCGTCGACGACACCGAGGCGATGGTCGACGGGGCGCGGGCGGTCGGCATGCGGGCGCTCCTGTTCGAGGACAACGCGCAGGCCATCGCCGAGATCGAGGCCCTCCTGCCGGGGCCGGGCGCCGAGGGTCCGCCGGCGTCGTGACGCGGCCGGGTCAGGTGACGACGCGGGGGTTGGGCTCGGCGAGGCCGCGACCCGGGACTGGTCGGGTCGCGGGCCGTGCCGAGGGGGTGCCTGCCGGGGCCGGCCGGTGGAGGTGGGAGGCCACCGGCCGCCCCGGGCCGCGGACGGGAGGAACTTGGAGTGGCTCGGGAAGATAACGGACCTTGCCCGATATGGGCGTCCAGCCTCAAGAGCCCCCTTTTGGCTAGGCAGCTGCCTAGCCCAGCGGCCCACCGAGCGGCGACGCCCTGAGCAGGAACCCCACGACCGGCGGCTGCGCCGACGGGGGGTTCGTCGCGTCCGGGCTGGAGGAAAATGGCCCGCTCGGAGGGGGCCCCGTCAGGTGGTCGCGCCGCGCGGCACGACCCACTCGCCGGGACCCACGACAGTACCGGCTTCAACCCTGAGGCCATGTGCGCCGATATGGACAAGGGGCGGGCGCGACTCCGGTCGACCTGGCATGCGGACCGGGCCGTCGAGAGGAGGAGCAGACTGCACAGGGTCCGACAGGGACGTTGCCGGGTCCGGCCGCACGCGCTCGCCCTCGCCTCCTCCCGCGCCGCGCGGCCCGTGCCGGCCGCGGCTCAGGACGAAGACGTGCGCAGCACCACCAGCCGGTCCACGCCGGACTCCGCTCCCCACAGCTCGCCGGAACGCCCGAGGAGCTGGCGCACGCTGGCGCCGGCGGACGGCAGCGTGAAGCTGGTGAAGCGCTCTGTCGCAGGGTCGAAGCGGACCAGCGCGTTCGCGCCGAAGTCGCTCAGCCACACCTGGTCGCGGTCGTCCACGTAGACCGCGTAGGGTTGCGGGCTCTGGCCGGGCAGGCGCCACTCCCGCCAGCGCCGTGCCGCCGGGTCGTAGCTGCCGAGCCGGCCGGCGTTCCACTCGCTGACCCAGAGGCGGCCCTTGGAGTCCGACCACACGCGCCGGGCGCCCTGGCCGGGCGTCGGCGGGTCGAGCCTGGTCGCCTTCGCGGTCGCCTGGTCGATCCGGGCGATGTGGCTGCCCGCCAGGGAGGCGTAGTAGACCTCGCCGTCCGGCGTGGTGGTGATCCCGTAGGGTCCGGGGCCGCCGGGCGCGTCGAGCACGCGCACCCGCCCGCTGCGGGGGTCGACGCTGCCGTAGACGCCGCCCTGGCCGGTGAACCACAGCACCCCGCGCCGGTCGAACGAGGCCGTGTTGAGGTTGACGCCTGGACGGTCGGCCGGCAGCGGGAAGCGCCGCACCGCCTCGCTGCCGGGGTCGACGCGCACGATCGCGTTCAGCCCGCCGTCGGTGATCCAGGGAGCGCCGTCGGGTCCCACGATCACACCGTGCGGCCTCGAGCCCTCACCCAGCGGGATCTCCCGGGTCCGCCCGCTCGCGGGGTCCAGGCGCCCGAGCCGGCCGCTGGCCTGCGCCGTGTACCAGACGGCGCCGTCACGCGCGGGCGCGACGTCGTGCGGGTGCGAGCCGCCGGGGACCGGGTACTCCTGCAGCCGCACCGCCGGGTCCGCGGTGGCCACGGGCTCGGGCGCGGGCCGCGCCGAGGACAGCGGGCTGCGTTCCTCCCGGTCGCCGCCGCACGCCCCGACCGCCACGGCCAGGGCGACCGCGCCGGCCAGGTGCACCAGCCCGCGACCACGCCGCGCCATCCCGCTCATCCTGTCCACCATACGACGACTGCCCCGCAGGCAGGGCGACCGCGGTTGTGGCGGACCCACTCCGGTACGTCCCCCAGCCAAACAACTGCCCCGCAGGCGGCGGCTGTGCGCTTGCGGGCAGGTCTCAGGCGTGGCTCGACGAGGCCCAGAGGTTGACGTTGCCCTCGGTGGCGTGGCGGTCGATCGCGGCCAGCTCGTCGTCGTCGAACAGCAGGCGGTCGAGCGCGGCGACGTTGCTGTCGAGCTGGGCGACGCTGCTCGCGCCGATCAGCGTGGAGGTCACCCGCGGGTCGCGCAGCGTCCAGGCCAGCGCCATCTGCGCCAGCGTCTGGCCCCGCCGCGCCGCGAGCTCGTTGAGGGCACGCACCTTGGCGAGGTTCTGCTCGCTGAGCAGGTCGCCACCGAGCGATCCTTCCCGGCTCGCCCGCGAGCCCGCCGGTATCCCGTCGAGGTAGCGGTCGGTGAGCAGCCCCTGGGCGAGCGGCGAGAAGACGATGCAGCCGATCCCCTCGGTGCCGAGCACGTCGAGCAGGCCGTCCTCGATCCAGCGGTTGAGCATCGAGTACGACGGCTGGTGGAGCAGCACCGGCGTGCCGAGCCGTCGCATGATGCCGGCGGCCTCGCGGGTGCGCTGCGGCGAGTAGGACGAGATGCCGGCGTACAGCGCCTTTCCCTGCCGCACCGCCGAGTCGAGCGCGCCGAGCGTCTCCTCCGGCGGCGTGGCCGGGTCGAAGCGGTGCGAGTAGAAGATGTCGACGTAGTCGAGGCCCATCCGCGCCAGGCTCTGGTCGAGGCTGGCGAGCAGGTACTTGCGCGAGCCCCAGTCCCCGTACGGCCCCGGCCACATGTCGTAGCCCGCCTTGGTGGAGATGATCAACTCGTCGCGGTGGCCGCGCAGGTCGGCGGCGAGGATGCGGCCGAAGTTCTCCTCCGCCGAGCCGTATGGCGGGCCGTAGTTGTTGGCCAGGTCGAAATGGGTGATCCCCAGGTCGAAGGCGCGGCGGATGATCGCCCGCTGCGTCTCCATCGGGCGGTCGCCGCCGAAGTTCTGCCACAGGCCGAGGGACATCGCGGGGAGCTGTAGCCCGCTGCGCCCGGCGCGGCGGTACTGCATGGCGTCGTAGCGGCCGGGAGCTGGGAGGTAGGTGGTCACGGCAGCCTCCTGTGCGCTGGCGGGAACGGTATGGTATCCGCGCCTGGTGGGGGGCCGGCGAATGCGCACGGAGGAGCGGCGGTCATGACGCAGTGGAGCGCGGCCGGCAAGCAGGTCCTGCTCACCGGTGCGACCGACGGCATCGGGCTGGCCGGCGCGGAGGCGCTGGCGGCACGCGGCGCCAAGCTGGCGATCGTCGCCCGTGACGACGCCAAGGCCAGCAGGGCGGTGGCGCGGATCGAGGCGGCCGGCGGCGGTGGCGTCGACGTGCTGATGGCCGACCTCTCCTCGCAGGCGTCGGTGCGCCGCCTGGCCGGCCAGGTCCTCGACCGCTACCCGAGGCTGGACGTCCTGGTCAACAACGCCGGCGCCGTCAACAGCACGCGCCAGGTCACCGAGGACGGCATCGAGCTGACCTGGGCAGTCAACCACCTCGCCCCGTTCCTGCTGACCACGCTGCTGCTCGAACGGCTGCGGCAGAGCGCCCCGGCGCGGGTGGTCACCACCTCGTCGGACGCCCACAAGCCAGCGAGGATCCCGTTCGACGACTTCGGCGCCGAGCGCTCCTACCGTGGCCGTGGCTTCCGCCGCTACGGCGAGACCAAGCTCGCCAACATCCTGTTCACCGTCGAGCTGGCGCGACGCACAGGCGGAACCGGGGTGACCGCCAACTGTTTCCATCCGGGCGTGGTCGCCAGCGGCTTCAACCGCAACAACGGGACGCTGATGCAGGCCGCGATGAGCCTCATCCGGCCCTTCTCGCGCAGCCCCGCCAAGGGTGCCGACACGCTGGTCTGGCTGGTCGACTCGGCCGCCGTCGGCGCCGAGAGCGGCGGCTACTTCGTCGACCGCCGGCGCGTCACCCCGAGCAGGGCCGCCGGGGACCTGGATGCGGCCCGCCGGCTCTGGGAGGTCAGCGAGGCCCAGACGGGCGCGGGCGCGAGCACCACCCGCTGACCGCGGCGCTCGGCGCCGGCACTGGCAAACTCGTAGCGGTCCGAGTGCCGACGAGGGGAGCGAACGCGGATGACCGACCAGGCTGAGAAGGCGACAAGGTTCCTGGCCCTGCACCATGGCGAGCGTCCACTGCTGATGCCCAACGCGTGGGACCAGGGCTCCGCCAGGCTGCTCGCCTCGCTGGGGTTCCAGGCGCTGGCCACGACCAGCAGCGGCCACGCCGCGACCCTCGGCCGGCTCGACGGGTCGGTGACGCGCGACGAGACGCTGGACCACGCGGCCTCGCTCGTCCAGGCGACCAGCCTGCCGGTCTCCGCCGACCTGGAGAACGCCTTCGCCGACGACCCGGACGGCGTCGCGGAGACGGTGCGGCTCGCCGTCGGCGCCGGGCTCGCCGGTTGCTCCGTGGAGGACTACACCCGGCGCGACGACGCGCCCATCTACGACGCCGGCCTGGCCGCCGAGCGGGTGGCCGCGGCTGCGGCCGCCGCGCACGACGGGCCCGTGCGGCTGGTGCTCACCGCGCGGGCCGAGGGCTACCTGCACGGCCGGCCGGACCTTTCCGAGATCGTCGCCCGGCTGCAGGCCTACCAGGAGGCGGGCGCCGACGTGCTGTTCGCCCCGGGTCTCAGCAGCCTGGAGGACATCCGCCAGGTGGTCGCCTCGGTGGACCGGCCCGTCAACGTCCTGGCGCTGCCCGGGGCACCGTCGGTGTCAGAGCTCGCCAGCGCCGGCGTCGGCCGCGTGTCGGTCGGCGGCGCGTTCGCCTTCGCCGCCCTCGGCACGCTGGTCGAAGCGGCCCGCGAGCTGAGCGAGCAGGGCACCTACACGTACTGGGAGCGGGCGAGGACCGGCGCGACGCGCGCCCGCGCGGCCTTCGGGGGCTGACGCGACCGGCTCGGGCGGCCGCGCCCGGTGTCACCGCTCGCTGGTCGCGTACAGGCGCGAGCCCAAGCTGAGGATCACCGCGGTCGCCTTCCCGCCCCTGGGCGCGACACCCTGCAGGAACTGCAGCGCGGTCGCCGCCGCCGGGGAGGCGTAGCCGCCGGTCCAGCTCCCGCCGACCCGCTTGGCGACGAAGGCACGGGCTGGCCCTCCGGCCGGCGGGGTTGTCCAGCCGACGAACACGTTGCCTCCGGAGATGCCGACGCGGGGCGGGTTGCTCTGCGATGCCGCCGTCCCGAACGTGTGGCTCGTGGTGAACGCGCCGCCGGCGTTGTCGGCCGCCACGGTGCGCCCGTCGCGGTTCCAGGTCACGAAGGTGGTCGTCCCGACGACCTTCACGTCGGGCCAGAAGTTCAGCTCCCCGGCGGTCGCGAAGCTGCTCGACGACCAGGTGCCGCCGGCGCTTCCCAGCGCCCGCCGCAGGTCCGCCGGGTTGGCCCCGAAGTCGGAGCCGCCACGGGCCCAGACCAGCGTCAGCGGGAACGTGCCCGCCGGGGTGCGCGCCAGCGACGGCGCGCTGTCCCATGCCGCGGTGTTGGTGATCCGCTGCCGCCCGTGGAGCGGCCCGCCGATGCTGTAAGCCTGGAACAGCTCGGTCTGGTCGAACTCGTCGCCCGGGCCGCCGTTCGCGGCGACGTGCTCGCGCCACACCGCCCACCACTGCCCGCCGGTGGCCACCACGTCGCCCTGGGCGAGGGAGCCGTCGGGGCCGGTGCGCGTCGACAGCAGCCGGCCGCCGGTGTAGGTCCCGTTGGCGAGCCGCTTGGTGATCCGCAGGCCCAGGCCGGCGGCGTCGACGTAGAGGAGGTAGGTGCCGGTCGCGTCCCAGGCCACCGCGACCACGAAGCCGCGGTAGGGCGTCGTCTCACGGGTCCAGCTCGCCCCCGCGCCCTGGAAGTAGTCGATCCGGAAGGTGGTGTTGCAGGCGCTGCCCCACAGGTCCGCGAACCCGTGCGCCACGCCGGCGGTGTCCTGCGCCAGGTCGACGTTGTAGGCGTCGAACTCGCACGGCGGATCGGTGACGGTCACCGGCGGCCCGAACGAGCCGATCGCCCGTGCCGGAGCCGCCAGCACACCAGCCACCAGAACAGCAACGACCAGCGGCAGCATTCGACGGACCATCGCCCCCCACTCCTTCGCCCGGCCGGAGTCAGTCTCCGGTCTCGTCGAGGCCGAGCTGCTCGCGCAGCAGCTCGGCGAGCACCAGACCGGCTCCACCGACCGCTGGACGGCGGCGGCGACCACGCGAAGCAGCTCCGGGTTCTCCCTGAGGTCGCTCGGCTTGACGATCAGCTTGCGGCCTTCCCGGTCCCGCATGGAGATGTGGCCGTCGATGACCCACCTGATCCCGACCAGCTCGTCGGTCCGAACCCACTTGTTGCCCAGCGCCGAGGTGACGCAGAGCCAGTCCTTCCCGGCCCAGATCCGCCGCCCGCCCTTCGGGCGCCAAGCCACGAGCGTCGGAGACTGCCCAGACGGTGGCTGAGGCAACGCCTCGGCTGCTCCCGAAGCCTTACGACGCCTGCTCCACAAAGCGGACCTCCTTGTCGCCGCCATACGTTACCTCGTCCTCCAGCCGCCCGCGTGCCCGTCCGCAGGGTCGCGTCGCATCGCCTCGCTCGGTCGCTGACGAGGTGCCTCAGCCGCGCGGCTCGAGGAGCTGGGATGCGTGGACGGCGGCGGCGAGGGCGTCGGCGTCGCCGGTGCGCGCGTGGACCTCGGCGGCCGTGTCGCTGAACTTGATGACGTGCTCGTCGCCGTGCGCGGCCGCGCGTTCCAGCGTCTCGGCGGCGGGATCGGCCGCCTCCGGCGCGGCCGGCAGCGCCTCGCGCGGCGCCGCGTCCGCCGGTTCGTACATCGCCACGATCGCGGCGCTGGCGGACCAGACCGCCGACAGGCTCGGCGCCCACAGCTCGCGCGGCAGGGCGGGCAGGGTGTGCAGCACGGCGTTCGGCGCGGTCGCCGTGTGCACCAGCAGCACCGGGCTGCCATGCCCGTGGGCGAGGTACCGCACCGTCGCGGCGTCGACCAGCTCCGCGAGGCGCGCCTCGACCTCCGCGTCGTCTGCGGCCGGGCGCAGCGACGCCAGCGCGGCGGACCAGCCTGCCAGCTGCGCCAGCCTGGGGATGCGCGAGGCGATCACGCCGCGCTGCGCGGCCAGGTGGGGCACCGCCTCGAGCGCGGCCACGGCGTCGAGCCCACCGGCCGGCGCGGCGGTGCCAGGAAGCGCTCCCCAGCGGCCCGCCCAGAAGGCCAGGCCGTGCGCCAGCTCGGTCACCGTCGCCGGGCTCTCCTTCCCGGCCAGCAGGGCTCGCACCGCGTGGCTGACCCTGATCACCCCGTGGGTGGCGCCGGCCGCGATGCCGGGGAGCAGCCGCGGCCACCACGTGGCAAGCACCTCGCGCCAGGGGCCCTCGCGGACCTGGGCGCCGAAGAACGCCGTCCAGTCGCCGATCCGGCGGCCGTTGCCCAGCGCGTCCCGCCAGTTCTCGTCGGTGACCCGGTCACTGGGCCTGGGGAGCTCCTCCAGCCGCGGGACGTACGCGTCGACCCAGCGCGGCACGTCGAGCTCGTGGCCGTGCCGGACCAGCACCTCGGCCGCCATCGGGCCGTGGTTCGTCAGCGCGTTGTCGCCCTCCTCGTCCCCGCCCCACTCCGGCCCGGTCAGGTGCAGTCGTTCGTAGGCCTCGTCCAGGATCTGGCTGCTCACCACGGCCTCCTTCGGGTACCGCGGGTCCGCCGGACGAGCGATGCGTCCGGCGGACTCCACGGGCATGGACCAAGGCGCCGCTTGCGCCGTCACCGCCCGGCGCCGTCGGCCGACGGCGGGACGTTGTGGTTGAGCCGGAAGAGGTTGTCCGGGTCGTAGCGGCGCTTGATCGCCGCGAGCCGGTCCCAGGTCGACCCCGGATAGGCCTGACGGACCCGGTCCGGACCCTCGTCGTTGACGAAGCCGACGTACGCCCCGGTGTCGCCCTGCCGCAGCGCGGCGGCGAAGTCGGTGACCCAGGCCTCGCGCACGGGATGGTCCTCGGGTCCCTCGTAGAACGCGGCGACGTTCACCATGATGCGGCTCTGGCGGTGCGCGAACGCGGTGGCCTCCACGGGCACGCGGGCCATCGCCCCACCGAGCACCCGGAGCTGCGCGACACGCAGCGACGCGTCCGAGGCCAGGAGGTATTCGAGGATCGTCTCGGCGACGTCGCGGTCGACCCTGTCGACGAACATCGTGCGCCCCACCGCGGTCGGGTGGTAGTCGGCCTCCTCAGGCGGATAGATCTCCGGGTACGGCATCGGCTTGAGCATGTCGGCGATCGGGGTGGCCAGCCGCCGGAACGGTGCCACGGCACGCTCGCCGTCCTCGACCGCGCCCGCGTAGACGAGGATCGCCATCACCACCAGCCGGCCGTGAACCTCGGCCGGCAGGAACGGCATCGGCGGCGCGACCATGACGTTGGCGATGCCCGACAGCTCCTCTGGCGCCGCCTCCGCCTCGGCGACGAACGAGGCGATGACCTCGGGTGTCGCCGGCAGGATCAGCATGCCGCCCACGACCGTGTCGACCGGGTGCAGCCGGTACTGGAACCGGGTCGCCACCCCGAAGTTGCCGCCGCCGCCGCGGATCGCCCAGAACAGGTCCGGGTGGGTCTCGGCGTCGGTGCGCAGCAGCTGGCCGTCCGCGGTCACCACCTCGGCGGCCAGCAGGTCGTCGATGGTCAGACCGTGCTTGCGCACCAGGTACCCGACGCCGCCGCCGAGCGTGATCCCGCCGATGCCGACCGAGCCGGTGTCGCCGAACCCCGTCGCGAGGCCGTAGGCGCCCGCCGCGGTGGTGTACTCGACCGCGGTCAGGCCCGTCTGGGCCCACGCGGTGCGTCGCTCGGGATCGATGTCCAGCGCGCGCATGTTCGCCAGGTCGAGCACGATCCCGCCGTCGGAGACGCTGTGCCCGGCACCGCTGTGGCCGCCGCTGCGGACGGCCAGCTCCAGACCGGTCTCGCGTGCCAGCGCGACGACCTGGGCGACCTCGTCGGCGTCCGCGGGCCGGACGACGACTGCCGGCCGGCGGTCGATCCCGCCGACGAACAGCGTGCGCGCCTGGTCGTAGCCGGGGTCGTCCGGCGCGATCACGCGGCCGTCGAAGGCGGCGCGCAACCGCGGGATCGAGATGCCGCCAGGCTGGGTGGATGGGTTCTGCACCATGAGCTCCCTCGTGGACGATGCCTGCTCCGGGCCGGCGCCGGAGACGCCGTCACAGGAAACGTCGGAACCGGCGGCTCGGCCTCGACATCGATCATGCCGTTCCGGTGTGACGGGGTGGCTTCACGGCGGCTTCAGCGCGCGTTCCGCGCAGTGGTGCTCAGGCGACCCGGAGCAGTTCGAGCAGCTCGCCAGGTCGTCGCAGGACCACCGGCGCCGGTGCCGTGGGCTGGTACAGGTGTCCCCAGCCCGCGGCGATCCCGAGCGCGCCGGCACGCTCGGCGGCGACCAGGTCCATCGGCGCGTCGGCCACGTAGGCGGCCGCCTGGGCGGGCACGCCGAGCAGCTCGCAGGCCCGCAGGACGCCATCCGGGTGGGGCTTCTGCCGGTCGACCTGGTCGCCGCCCACCACCGCGGTGAAGCGCCGCAGCAGGCCGGTCGCCTCGAGCAGCACCTGCGCCGCCCGGCTGCTGGCGCCGGTGAACACCGCCATCGGCAGCCGGCCGTGCAGCCTCGCCAGGACGCCGGCGATCTCCGGGTACGGCTCCACCGCCGTGGCCGTCGCGCCCAGCCGCCGGTGGTACTCGTCGAGGTCGGCGGCCGTGGACGGCCTGCCGAGCAGGCGCGCGAGCAGGTTGGCCGGGGGGCCCAGCGGATACAGGTCGATGACCTGCTCGCGGGTGTAGGTGATGCCGCCGAGCGCCTGGACGGTGGCGATGTAGGCGTCCGGGACCACGGTCGTGGAATCGATCAGGGTGCCGTCCATGTCCCAGATCAACGCCCGAAGCTGGTCCACCCGCATGGTGCCTAGGTCGGGACGGAGTCGAAGCGTGCCGAGATCGCCTTGCGGGCCTCGGGGTCCCGGAGGCTGCCGGTGGGCATGCCGCTCAGCGGACCCGCAGGTGCCCACTGCCGATGCGCGCCAGGGTGCCCTCCGTGCGCCGGCCCTCGGCCCGGTAGACGAACTCGATGACCTCGCCGCTCTCGGCGCGGGCGATGGCTTGTGGCCCGGTCATGTCGGCTTGGTCGTCGCGTTCCTTGCCGGGCCGCACGACGAAGCGGACCAGCTCGGGCTGGGCAGGGTACTGCTGACCGTTGCCCGTGGTGTAGCCGAACAGGAGCCGGGTCAGCTCCGCCTTGGAGTCGAGCGGCCGGTGCTCGGCGAGCCTGTGGTCGAAGATCATGACGTCGTACATGGAGCTCTGCTCCTCCTGCACGGTTTGCGACAGTCTAAGGCAGAGCGCGGCCGTCGCCGACGCGCCGGAGCCTTGCCGACTTCTTGACCAGCTCACGCGGGCGGCTTACCCGCCGCTGCGATCCTCGGTCCTGCCCGAGATCCGGGCACGACCGTTCTGCTTCACCCCGCGACGATTGGAGACGCGCCGCATGGACCTCGAACTGGACGCCGAGCTGCACGACCACGACCGGGGCCTTGCCTTCGACCTGTCGACGCTGCTGAGCCGGCGGCGGGCCATGACGCTGCTCGCGGGCGTGGGCCTCGCCACCCTTGCCGGATGCGGATCCGGCCCGGAGGGTGCGAACGCATCCGGGTCGTCGGGGACGACGACCTCCACCTCGACCGGATCGGCCTCCGCCACCTGCGAGGAGATCCCGGAGGAGACGGCCGGGCCGTACCCGGGCGACGGTTCCAACGGCCCCAACGTATTGACCCAGTCCGGCATCGTGCGCAGCGACATCCGGTCGAGCTCCGGGTCGGCCAGCGGCACCGCCGAGGGAGTGCCGCTGACGATCAACCTCAGCGTCGTCGACCTCGCCAACGGATGCGCTCCCAGCACCGGGGCCGCCGTGTACCTGTGGCACTGCAACCGGGACGGCCTCTACTCGCTGTACGGCCAGGGCATCACCGACCAGAACTACCTGCGCGGCGTCCAGGAGGCCGACGGCAACGGCCAGGTCACCTTCAAGAGCATCTTCCCCGCGGCCTACTCCGGCCGCTGGCCGCACATCCACTTCGAGGTCTACCCGAGCCTGTCCGCGGCGACCAGGGCGGAGAACCTGACCGCGACGTCCCAGCTCGCCCTCCCGGAGGACGCCTGCAAGCTCGTCTACGCCACGGACGGCTACAGCCAGAGCGTCCGCAACCTGGCACAGACGTCGCTGGCCACCGACAACGTCTTCGGCGACGGCGCCTCGCAGCAACTGGCGACGGTCACCGGGAACGTGACGACCGGCTTCACGGCCAAGCTCACCGTCCCGGTGTAGGAACGAGCGAGGCCTTCACCGCGGCGGCGCGGTCCACGCGGTAGCGGTTGGTGGCCGAACGGTCGTCCTCATCGCCGGCGGTAGCGGAGGAAGAGGTAGCCCTCGTCCTCCAGGACATGGCGCAGCTCGAGCTTGGACGGCGGCGCCAGCACGGCGCCGTCGAGGATCCGCGGCGCCGCGCCGGCGGTCAACAGTGGCGCCACCGTGAGACAGAGCTCGTCCAGCACGCCCGCCGCGGCGAGCTGCGCGGCGACAGTGGGCCCGCCTTCGGCAAGGACGTTGCTGTGGCCCCGCTCGGCCAGCGCCTCCAGCGTGCGGGCGAAGTCGACGTCGGTGTCGCCCATGATCATCACGTCGGCCACCTCGGCGGCTCGCGCTCGATCGGCCGCGGCCGCGGATGCGGTGGTGACGACGAGCGGCCGTTCCTCGGCCTCGGTGAAGAACCGTGCGGTCCAGTCGAGGCGACACGAGCGGGTGGCGACCGCGACGGCCGGCACCGGCGCCAGTCCCCAGTCTCGGCGCCGCGCCCGGGCGTCGTCGGAGAGCCGGGCCGGACCGTAGCCCTCGATCCGGATGGTGCCTGCGCCCACCAGGACCACATCGGCAAGCAACCGCAACGTCGCGAACAAGGTCCTGTCGGCCGGGCCGCCCAGCGGGCCGGCCCGCCCTTGGAGGGAAGCGGCCCCGTCGGCACTGGCGATCATGTTCAGCCGCACCGCGGGTCGGCCCGGCCCCAGCGCGGCGAGCCGCCCGTAGGCGTCGACCGGGTCGACGTCGCCCTGTGCCGGAAGCAGCTGGCGCACCTCAGCGGGCCCCGAGCGGCACGCCGAGGGCGATGCCATAGGTGAGGTGGGCGAGGGCCCGGTCCATGTCAGCGCGGCGCCAGCTGGCGCGCCTTCGCCTCGAGCGCACGGAGCACGTGGGCGAACGACTCGTGGAAGCTGGCCACGCCCTGGTCCTCGAGAAGGCGGCCCACGTCGTCCATACTCACACCGACCTCGGCCAGCGTGCGCATCACCGCTTCGGCGTCGTCGACCCCTCTGTCGATGGTGCGGGCGATGGTGCCGTGGTCCTCGAACGCGGCGATGGTCGCCTCGGGCAGGGTGTTGACCGTGTCGGAACCGATGAGGCCGTCGACGTAGAGGGTGTCGGGGTAGGAAGGGTCCTTGGTCGACGTCGACGCCCACAGCGGTCGCTGGACGTGCGCGCCCCGGGCCGCCAGCCGCTCCCAGCGTTCGCCGGCGAAGCGGTCACCGAACAGCCGGTAGGCGAGCTTGGCCTGGGCGACCGCGGCCTTGCCTCGCAGGGCCAGCGCGTCGCCGGTGCCGGTGGCGTCGAGGCGACGGTCGACCTCGGTGTCGACCCGGCTGACGAAGAACGACGCCACGCTGTGGACCGAGGCGAGGTCGCCGCCGCGCCGGGCGAGGGTCTCGAGCCCGGAGAGGTAGGCCTCGATCACCTCGGCGTAGCGGGCCAGGGAGAAGATCAGCGTGATGTTGATGCTGCGTCCCTCGGCGATCATCGCCTGGATGGCGGGCACGCCCTCGCCGGTGGCCGGGATCTTCACGAACAGGTTCGGCTGGGCGACCCGCTCGTGCAGCTGGCGGGCGGCGGCGACGGTGGCGGCGGTGTCGCGGGCCAGCTCGGGCGCCACCTCGACCGACACGAACCCGTCGGTGCCGCCGCTGGAGTCGAAGATCGGTCGCAGCACGCCGAGCGCGTCGACGATGTCGTCGACCACCAGCTCCCAGTACGCGTCCTCCACCGGGCGCCCCTGGGCGACGAGCGTCGCGAACTGCTCGTCGTAGGCGTCGGAGCCTTCGATGGCCCTGGCAAAGATCGTCGGGTTGGCCGTCACCCCCCGGATCCCGTCGGCCACCAACCGACCGAGCGTGCCGTCGCGGAGGTAGATCCGGGTCAGGTTGTCGAGCCAGGGACTCTGGCCCTGCTCGTCGTACAGACGCTGGAGCTTGGTCATGTCGTCACACCTGTCGTCAGTGGCGCTGCCCGGGGAACACGTCGGTCTCGGACTTGTGCCACACCGGGTGGTCGCCGGCGGTCTCGACGTTGAAGCCGTAGTCGTAGACGAGGCTGCCGCCGTAGGTCGCGCCCACCGACACCAGCAGGGCGATCACGACCGACAGCAGTGCGATCCCCCCTGGCGTCACCGCTGCGGTGTTGTGGTCGTTCAACCGCCAGGCGATGTCGGCCAGGGCGAGCACCGTGACGGTGACCATGATGGTGGCGTGGGCGTTGATCGTGCGCCGCGCCTGGGTGCCGGCCTCGGAGGACCTCCAGGCGTCCCACAGGCCCGTCAAGGCGGCGAGCACCGACACCGCGGCGCCGCCGACGAAGACGTACGTGCCGGCGTGCCACAGCTCCCGTGCCCAGCTGTGGTCCTTCCCGGCGACCGCCGAGATCACGTCGAACACGGCGGCAAGCACGTAGGCGACGATCGGGAAGTCGGTCAGCGGGGGGTGGAACGGCTTGCCAGACCAGCCTCGCAGCCCCTTGAACTTGCGGCCTTTCAGGGTGAGCGGCGGGCGAACGGAGAGCCTCCTCACGGGATCACCTCGTTGCTCTGATCGTGGCTCGACGGCCGCCTCACCGGCTGATGCCGGTGAGGGCGAAGAACTCCTGGCGAGATCTGGCGTCGTCACGCAGCAGCCCGTGCACCGCCGACGTCACCGTGCGCGATCCCTGGGCGCGCACACCCCGAAGCGACATGCACAGGTGCTCGGCCTCGAGGACCACGCCGACGCCCTTGGGCGCGACGTGCTCGTCGAGCCAGTCGGCCACCTGTTGGGTGAGCCGTTCCTGCACCTGCAGCCCCCGGGCGAACAGCTCGACCACCCGGGCCAGCTTCGACAGGCCGAGGATGCGCTGACCTGGGACGTAGCCCACGTGGGCGACGCCGTGGAAGGGCAGCAGGTGGTGTTGGCACAGCGACTGGAACGGGATGTCGCGGGCCAGCACCAGCTCGTCGTAGCCCTCGTCGTTGGGGAACGTGGTCAGGTCGAACGAGCGGGGCGCGAGCAGCTCGGCATACGCGCGCGCTACCCGCTCGGGCGTCTCGGCCAGGTGCTCCGCCGCCGGGTCATGACCGAGCGCGACGAGCAGGTCGGTCACCGCCCGGGCGGCAGCCTCCAGGTCGACGGCGCTGCCGTCGTGCACCACCCGCAAGGCGGTGACGGGCGTCGTCGTGTCGGCCGAGCGCGCGGCGCTCGCGCCGCCCCGCCTCAGGGACCACCGGTCGCGGTCGCTGTCACGAAGCCAGCCGGCACCACTGGTCTCCTCGGGCGTGCTGGCCGAGGGAACCGGACGGACCAGCGTGGTGGCCATCTCTTGCCTCCATCTCTAACGGATATTAGACTAGACGTTAGACTAGCCGCGCAGGCTTCGTCAACCACGATGTCCGTTAGAAGGTCTCCATAGAAAGTCTCCACGAGGGTGGAGCCGATCAGTCTCGGAGGTGGCCGGTGGGCAACGACCTCGATGCCCGCCTCGACCAGATCGCGGTCCTCGGGGAGCCCGTGCGGCGCGCCCTGTACCGCTTCGTCGCGGCCCAGCCCGAGCCGGTGACCCGCGAGCTGGCTGCCGCCGGCGTCGGAGTCGCCCAGCACACGGCCAAGTTCCATCTCGACCGGCTGGTCCACGACGGCCTCCTCGAGGCCAGCTACCGCCGGCCGCCGGGAAGGGGTGGCCCGGGCGCGGGACGTCCCGCGAAGGTCTACCGGCGCAGCGACACCGACCTCGACGTCAGCTTTCCCGAGCGCCGCTACGACCTCGCCGGCCGGCTCCTCGTCAGGGCCGTCGCGCACGCGGAGCGGACAGGATCACCGGCGACGGATGCGCTGCATTCCGTCGCCACCCAGGAAGGCCACTCGGCTGGGGGGCAGGTCGCGTCGAACCTGGGGCTGCGAGCACAGCGGAACGAGATGGAGGCCGCGGTCTTCGACGCCCTCACCGCCCACGGCTACGAACCACGCCGGGACGGAGACGGCATCACGCTGGCGAGCTGCCCGTTCCACGCGCTGGCCCGCGAGGCGACCGCGATCGTGTGCGGCATGAACCGCGCCTACCTCGCGGGCATGCTCGACGGCATCGGCGCGACCACCCTCGACGCCAAGCTCGAGCCCGCCGACGGACGCTGCTGCGTGCGCCTCGAGCAGAACTGACCGCCGGCGTGGAGATCGACGGCTCGCCTATCCAGAGGACACCTTGGCCTCGGCCACCGGCCCGGCCATCGGGCCAGCGGGCGGCGGGCCGGGCGCTACCAGTGGGGGCCGACCACGGAGCAGGGGTGGAAGCCCAGCGCTGGGGGTGTGGCTGGCTACCGGCCGGTCGTCTGTCCCGCTTCGATCCGAGAGCCCTTGCGGGTCCGCAGCGCGTCGGCCTTGGTCCGCTCCGGGAACCGGCTGGCGTACTCACGCTCCAACTGGAGCATGCGCTCGGTATGGTTGAGGAGCGCCTGGCGCGAGCCGTGGAAGAACGTCTCCTCGCGGGTCGCGTACATGTAGCGCAGCTCGCGCTCCAGCGTTTCATCGTCCAGCCGATGAGGGTCGAGGCCGAACTTCCCCGCCATGGCAATCTCCTTCCGGCTGGTGGTCGACGCGGCCGCCTCCTATGCCACCGGTCCAGTCGCGTCGATGTCACATCATGCCCCGCCGCTAACGGTGCTTGCCACCGGCTTGCTGGTCGACTCTGCATCAGCCTACCGCGCGCTCAGCCCCACAGCGGCGACGAGGGGCGGTGAGCCCCGGCGCGTCGTGGAGGTTGCCAGCGGCAGTCATCGCTGGCGCGCAAGACAGATTCAGGTGCTATCACTGGGCGTGCCCTCCGCCGCATCCAGCCGGCGCCGGAACCCGGCCGAGGACGTCACCCTGGCGCCCAAAAGCCGAGCCCGCTCGGCCAGCCGCTTGTCCGAGGTCACCACCGTGAAGAACTGCGGCGCCGGATCCTCCGCCAGGACACGGACGATCTCGTCGTCGGCAGCGTTGCGACCGGCCCGCGAGGCAAACGCCACCGCCGCAGCGCCGTGCCTGCCGGGCTGGACATCTGCAGGCCGGCGATCGAACACCACGGTGACGTCCTGGCCCGTGGCGGCGGCGTACCTGTCAAGCTCCTGGATGAGCCGCCGGACCGCCTGGTCTGGATCGTTCCACCAGCGGTCTGGTCGGGAGCCGATCAGGTTCATGCCGTCGATCAGCAAACGAGTCCCCGCGCCCGCCCGGCGTGCAACTCGGTCCTGATCACCTGCTCCCGCAGCCATGGTTGCTCCACCGTTCCCGCGCCGGGATCAGGGTGACCTCTGGGATGCGGCTGAGCACCCTGCTCGACGAGCGGCAGGGATGAGGTGAACCATGGATCATTCCGCTGCCGAACCTCTGCGGAGGCAGGAGAAGCGCCCGTCCAGTCGCTCTCTGCTTGGAAACGGTGTCGAACCTCTCTGACCAGGTCCGCCCCTCGGATGGGGATGCGCTCTCTTCCCTGCGACTTGCCCTGCCTCGTTCACCTGCCTCCCGCCGCTCGCGCCTTGCAGTCAGCCCGTCGCTGACCTCGACCTCGCCACTGAATCGTGGACTTGTTCGAGGGGGAGTTCAATGGCCCGGTCCTGACAAGTCGTCGTGATGGTCTGTCCCATCATGGCGGTGGCTCCATGGCCGAACGGCAGGAACGTTCGCTGGCTGAAGGCGACGGCCAACCGCGCCACGGTGCCGCCAAGGTTGCCACTGCCGATGAAGCCGACCGTCGTCATACCCTGGCCAACCCGGCCCCCCGATCGGCATTCCGCAACGCCGCTGAGGCAGCCGGATGACCGGCCGCCCCGCGGGGTGTGTGTGCCGGGCTAGGGTGTGGCAACTGTACCAATGGCCAAGGAGCGCCAGATGACCCAGGCATGGCCGCTACATCGAGAGCACCCCGTCGAGTACCCGGAGGGCGCCTCGCCACTGGCCGAGGACGAGGCCCAACAGCTGGACGCTCAGGTGGATCGGGCCTGGCAGCGAGACGGCACCCGTCGGCTCCGCCGGGAGTTCACCTTCGACGACTTCCGGGATGCCTTCGGATTCGCCACCAGGGTCGCGCTGCTCGCCGAACGAGAGTTCCATCACCCCGAACTGACCGTGACCTGGGGAAACGTCGTTGTCACGTGCTGGACGCACACCGTCAGGGGCTTGACCCGCAACGACTTCATCATCGCGGCGAAGATCGACCGGCTCGCATAGCGAACGAGCACGCCGCGTGGCCAGTCAGCCGACGCCGATCGTGTGGCAGACAAGCCGGGCAGACCAACTGCCGTCCGAGCCGTGCACCAAGCGACCCGATCCCTGGTCCGACGCCGACTGGCCAGGTCAGGGCCGATCCCGCGCGCCGTGGTCGAGCGCCCTTGACCGCCTGCATCCGTGGCAGAGGGCGCGTGCAGGGCACAGCACGGACTGAGCGCCTGTCAGGACCGCGCGATGCCGTACGCCTGCTGGATCGTCCGCACCTGGGCCGCATCGGCGTTCGCGGCCAGCGCCGCCGACAGCTCCGCGAAGTAGTCGTCCAGCCCGCCCGGCGTCACGATCAACAGCGCCGTCGCCGGACCACCCACGGACCGGAAGACGTGCGGCAGGTTGCGCGGCAGGAACACAAACGACCCCGGCCCGGCCCGGAACCGGTCGTTGCCGCACTCTACGTCCAGGGTCCCGGTGAGGACGTAAAAGCTCTCGTCCTCGCGGGTGTGGGTGTGCCTGGGCGGCCCGCCGTCGATGGCGGCCGCGATCACGGTGAGGCTGCCGCCGGTCGACCGGCCGGACGCCTTCACGTCGGGCCCCCGGCCGGGCACGCCCTCACCTGGACGGACGACGTATCCACGGGTGACGGGCTCGTTGGACACAGCGGCCTCCCTGGATCAGTTCCGACGGCTGAGCGCAAGGTACATCGCCTGGCCGTGTCGGCGCGCACATCCACCCCAAGCCCAGCTGGTCGCGCAGCCTCAGCCTGCGTATCGACGAACCTGACCGCCGCTCTCGTAGCTGTGGCCGGCGCTCCCCTGGTCGTCCGCAGCCGTCCTCCGTGCAGCTCAACGGTGTCCGCGTGGGCGACGAGCCAGCTCAGTACGGCTGTGTGCAACGCCGTGGGGTACATGCGCTCCCTGACTGTCACCCTGCCCGAGCCGTTGCGGGGCCGCCGGGCCCGGCGAGCCACGTGCAGATGCAGCGGCCGGCGGGTCGATGCTGTCGAGGGCCGATCAGGTTGGCAGGATTCCCGACAGGTCCCACACCCGCGGACTGTCGGGGATGAGCCGAAGGAGCACCCCTGGCGTGGACCGCCGCTCGGCGGCAAAGCGGTCGCCGTCGCCCACGCCGAGGTAGCGCCCCGCGATGGCCGCCCGCGCCGACGTGACGTCGCCCTCGACGAGCTCGCCCACCCCACGCACCTCCACGCCGCGGAACGGTCGGACGGCCTCGAAGACGACCAAGACGCACCGTGGGGCCCGCGCCAGGTGGCGCAGCTTCACGTCACCCTTGGCGATCACGACCTCGAAGGCGGGGTCGGTCCAGCGGAACCACACCGGCACCGTGTGGGCACTGCCGTCCTTGCGATAGGTCGTCAGCACTGCAGGAGAAGGACCTTCCAGCAGCGACCGCACCCGTTCGACCCAATCTCGGCTCACCTCAGGGAGCGTAGTGAAGCAACCGCTGGGATGGAACGGCACCCAACAGGCGACAAGATTTACGATGGAGGTCTGTCCTGGCCGACGAGGAGCGTGCAACCTTTGACCAGGTCCCAAAACCTGCTGGCAGCATAGATCCGTTGTCCGTTCCCATCCTCGACGATGGAGCACGTCGGCGCCTCACGGCGCGGTTCGGGGTTGAGATCGGGTCATGGTTGGACGAGCTGCCGGATGTTCTGGGCGCTCTTGCAGAGCGTTGGCAGGTCGAGTGGGGCTCGCTCATTCCTCGAGGGAGCATGTCGGTCGTCATCCGGTGCGGTCTGCCCGATGGACGCCCCGCTGTGCTGAAGGTCAGCCCCGACCGCGTACGGCTCGCGAACGAGGCAGCAGCACTCGACAGGTGGACGACGGTTCACACTCCGTCTGTCCTTGCGGTCGACGAGGGCGTGGGAGCGCTGCTCATCGAGGGACCTCGCTGCACGCGAACGGCGTTCCTGACCCGTCCTATCCGCCGCTCGAGCACCGCGTCGCGTACCTCTTCAACTCCGGGGCAAGCCCGTACCAGCGGCACCCGGAGCTCCTCGAGCTGATCCCGCCGGAGCTGTACGAACGCGGACGCCAACTCGCGACCCGGCTCGCCAAGAGCGTCCCGCCAACAGCCCTCCTGCACGGCGACCTGACGCCGGGCAACATCCTCGACGGCGGAGCCCAGCGTGGACTCGTCGCGATCGACCCTGCCCCATGCCTCGGCGACGACTTGGCGCTCGAGGCCATCGACCTGCTGCTCTGGCAAGCAGACGACGTCGACACGATCGCGGCGCGCGCCAAGCTGCTGGCTCCCGCAATCGGCGCGGACACCAGCCACCTATTCGAGTGGTGCACCGCGTTCGCAGCCATGACCGCTCTGGAGTTGGCGGAACACCCGACACCTCTCCCGACCGCGTCCAAACATATGTGGCGCTCGCGGCACAGGCCCCGAGTGCCCAGGCTGGGAATGACACCTGAACAAGCAGGGCAAGGACTTCAGGTCTCTGACCCGCGGGTTGTGGAGCTGGCGCCGGGACTCGAACCTGTCGGCGGCAGGTGAATGCTGACCCCTTATCGGCAGCTGAAGGCTGACGCCTTCTGCTGACCAGCACTACGCCGCCTGCTGTGTCGCCTGACACACGGAGATAGTGACGCGCGTCACTTGCCCCGATCGCCTGGTTCGCCATGATGTTCACCGTCCGGCCCAGGTAGAGGTACGTCACGGCTGAGGGCACCATGGCGCGTCGCAGGTGGAGGGGCATCATGAGAGGTCGTGGGGATGGATGGTCGCTGGTCACGCTCGGCGTGATCGCTTCGCTTGTGATCCTGGGTGCCATCGCGTACATGGCGAACCGTCTCTACGTCGCCTACAGCCTCCCGCTACTGATCGTCGGCGGGGCGGTCGTCTTCCTGCTGGTCCTCGGCGTGCTGGTCCTGATCTTCACGCGGCTGGGCCTGACCAACCCGGCGTTCGCCCTTGGGCTGCCAGACGGCAGCATTCGTGCGGTGATCGCCCTCATCCTCATCCTGGTGTTCTTCGTCATCGCGCTGTACATCTATATCAGCGTGGCGAACCCGGCCGCGGGCGCCGCGCCACCGTCGCAGGACGCCATCAAGCTCGCGCAGCAGATCCTAACCACGCTGAGCACCCTGGTGGTGGCGATCTCGGCCTTCTACTTCGGCGCGACATCCGTCGCCCAGGCAGCCGGGGTGACGGGCCGCGGGGACGGCAAACCGGGCATCCGGGTCATCGAGCCCTCCTCGTTTCCATCCGCCTTCACCGGGACCAACCCGGTGACGATCAAAATCGCGACGACACCGCCCGACGAGCCCGTGAACTGGGAGATCCAGGGGGATCCCGGAGGCCAGGTGGTACCGACCGGTGCCAACACCTATCAGTACAAGCCCAGCCAGCCGGACCCTGCGGGAGTCGTCGTGCAGTGCAAGCTCCTCAACCATCCCGACGTCACCATCCCGATGCGGTTCGGGCAGCAGCAGCCCTGAGCGCGGCCACGGCGACACCGGCCGAGTCGCTGGTCCGTGGATCCGGCGGCAGCCCCTGCCGTGGATGCGAGCGTCACGGGTAGCTCTGGCTGATGCGCTCGAAACGACTGAACCAAGCCATCGGCTCTGAGCAAGCAAAGCAACCAGTCCAGGTCGTCTGACCAGGGCTGTTGGTGCACGCGCAGGAGGATCAGGCGCTGGGGGCGTCCAGCAGCAGGATCCTGGCTGCCTGGCGTGGCGTCAGCATCGCGGCGAACCGCCTTTGGGGATGCGGGGCTTCGAGGTGGGGAAACCCCTGCCGGGAGGTCGACGGCTCCATGATCCGTTGTTGACGGCACAGGTGCGCACTGTCGGGGCGATTAGGGATACTGCTCCCCTCTTTGGGTACCAACGAGCACCCTATCGGAGCGACGCTGATGAGCCAGGAGCCGCAAGCGAAGCCGTTCGCGCACCTGGACACGCCGAACGCCGAGCTGTACAGGCGCGTCATAGGCATGTTCGTGGCGGCCAAGCGCAGGTTCCTGGTGCACCTACGGCCCGAGGACCTGGCCGCCTCGCTAGGCGAGGCAGGCGGGGTACCTGTGGAACTCGCCGCCGTCGAGGCCGCGCTCAAGCAGCTCGAGCTGTGGCGCAACCTCCGCGCCGACCCGGACACCAGCCGGGTGACCACTGTCGATGACTTCTACCGGCCCCGCTACCTTTACCAGCTCACCCCGGAGGGTGAGGCCGCGGAGCACGCACTGGTCGCCTACGACGAGGCCCTCGGTAACCGCGGCGAGCTGCAGTCGGTGGCGCTGGAGGATATCCGCGTGCGCCTGCGCGGCCTACGCCAGCAGGCCGAGGCACCGGAGCGCGACCCCGCCGTCGTCCACAGCCTGCTGCGGGAACTGTCCACCCTGCTCGACGGCCTCGCCGCCAACGCCAGCGCGTTCATGAGCAGCCTGCAGCGCACCATCGACCTCCAGGACGTCGACGAGGACGCCTTCGTCGCCTACAAGGACCGCCTGATCGGCTACCTGGAGCGGTTCGTCGGTGACCTGGTGGTCAAGTCCGCGGAGATCTCCACCACCCTCCGGGCGCTCGACCAGGACCGGGTCGACGGCCTGCTCAGGCTCGTGGCCGACCGGGAGGCCACCGACGCCGCTCCCGACGGCAAGGGCGAGGAGGAGGCGGCGCGCGCCAAGCTCGAGGCATGGCAGGCCCGCTGGTCTGGGCTCCGCTCGTGGTTCGTGGGCGACCGCGCCCACCCGTCCCAGGCGGCGCTCCTGCGCCAGCGCGCCCGTGCTGCCATCCCAGCGCTGCTCACCGCGGTGGCCACGCTACAGGAGCGGCGTACAGGCCGCAGCGACCGCTCCGCCGACTTCCGCACGCTGGCCCGCTGGTTCGCCGAGGCACCGAGCGACGCCGAGGCGCACCGGCTCTGGCGGGCCGCGTTCGGGATCTCGTCCGCTCGCCATCTCACAGTCGACGACGCGACCCTCCAGGCCCGCGAGGAGCAGCCCGTGCCCGCCGCGACGAGCTGGGCCGACGCGCCGCCGGTGGTGATCAGCCCGCGCCTGCATGCCACCGGCCGCCACCAGCGCCGTGGCCCTCCTGCCAGGATCATCGACCGCAGCCAGGCACGGCGGCGGCTGGAGGAGCTGCTCGCCGCGGAGCGCACCCAGACCGAGGCGGCCCGGCGCCGGCTCGCGACCGGCCGGCCGACCCGGCTCAGCGACCTCGGCGCCCTCGACCGCGACGAGTTCGCGCTGTTCCTCGGGCTCCTGGGCGACGTGCTCGCCGCCGGCCCACCGGCTCCGGGCGGCGCCGTCGAGACCACGACCTCGGACGGCACCATGGCGATCACCCTCCAGCCGACCGGCGACGGCGGCCGCGCCGAGATCGTCACGCCCGACGGCGTGCTGCGCGGCCCCGACCACGTGATCACCATCGCCGACCTCACCGGCCCACGAGAAGACGACGGACTCACCGGTGCGTCCCTGCTGGCGACGAGCGGAGCCGAAAGGTGACCGCGCCAGGCGCCCCGCTCGCCGACGTGCTCGACCGGCAGCAGGTCGAGGAACGGCGGCGCGCGCTCCGCGCGCTGCTGCGGCATCCGCTGCTCACCCGCGCCGGGCCCGACCCGGCCGCGTTCGCGCTGGTCCGCAGGCACGCCACTTGGCTGCGCGATTGGCTGTGGGCCAATGTCGGCTGGTCGCTGCAGGTCGACACCGGGCTCGCGCGGCTGCGCAAGCTGCCGGGGCGGCTCGACGACCGCACCCGCCCGGCCCTCGCTGAGCCCGCCAAGCTGCCCTTCAGCCGCCGCCGCTATGTGCTCGCCTGCCTGGCGCTCGCTGCCCTGGAACGGGCCGACACCCAGGTCACCCTCGGCTGGCTCGCCGAACGGGTGCTGGCGCTGGCGGCCAACCCCGCCCTCGCCGACGCGGGCTTCTCCTTCGCGCTCGGCTCGCGCGAGGAGCGGGCCGACCTGGTGGTCGTCGCTCGCCTGCTGCTCGGCATCCGGGTGCTCGCCAAGGTCGCCGGGGACGAGCAGTCGTTCGTCAACGCGAGCGGGGACGCGCTGTACGACGTCAACCGCCGGGTCCTCGCCACGCTGCTGGTCGCCCAGCGGGGCCCGTCCACCGTGACCGCGACCGATCTCGAGGCGCGGTTGCGCGCGATCACCGAGGAGCTGATCCCCGACAGTGAGGACGGCCGCAACCGCGCCATCCGCCAGCGGCTCGCCCGCCGGCTGCTCGACGACCCGGTGCTCTACTACGACGACCTGAGCGACGCCGAGCGCGCCTACATCTCCAGCCAGCGCGGCTTCCTGGTGCGGCGCCTGGCGGACGCGACCGGGATGGTCGCGGAGGTCCGCGCCGAGGGGCTGGCCCTGCTCGACCCGACCAGCGAGGCGACCGACCTGACGATGCCCGAGGAGGGCACCGACGGGCACGCCACGCTGCTGCTCGCCAAGCACCTGGCTGAGCACGCGTGTGCTCAGCCAGGTGAGCCGGTCCCGCTGGTGGCGCTCCAGGCGCTCCTGGCCGAACTCGCCCAGGAGCACCGCGCGCACTGGCGCAAGGGGACCGCCGAGCCAGGCGCCGTCGCGACCCTGTGCCGGCTGGCGGTCCACCGGCTGGAGGCGCTCGGGCTGGCGCGGTGCGACGGCGGCGGCGTGATCCCCCTGCCGGGCCTCGCCCGCTTCGACTATTCGGAGCCTGCCATCAAGGGCGACTTGGGAGAGGGAGCGTCGGCATGAGCGCCGACATTGGGAACGGCCAGCACCCGCCCGGCGACGGCCAGCGCCCCGGCGGCCAATGGCGGGAGCTGGAGGACGGCCAGGGGTTGCCGCTGCCTGGGCGGGACCGCTGGCAGCCCCTGCGCGCCGGCTTGGTCGACCTGTTCCTCTACGACAACGAGGAGTTCCGCTTCCGCGACGGCCACCTGCTGCTACGCGGCAACAACGGCACGGGCAAGTCCAAGGTGCTCGCGCTCACCCTGCCGTTCCTGCTCGACGGCGAGCTGACGCCCCACCGCGTGGAGCCCGACGCCGACCCGGGCAAGCGCATGGAGTGGAACCTCCTGCTCGGCGGCCGCTACCAGGAGCGGCTCGGCTACACCTGGCTTGAGTTCGGCCGCCTGACCGAGGAGGGCACCCAGGCCTACCTGACGCTCGGCTGCGGCCTCAAAGCGGCGGCCGGCCGCGGCATCGCGGCCCGCTGGTTCTTCGTTACCAGCCAGCGGACCGGCGCCGACCTCCACCTGGTCAGCGCGGCGGGCACGGCCCTGGTCCGCGAGCGGCTCGTTGAGGCGCTCGGCGACCGTGGCCGCGTCTACGACTCCGCCGAGGCGTACCGGCGGGCGGTGGACGAGGCCCTCTTCCACCTGGGCACCGACCGCTACGACGCGCTGGTGAACCTACTCGTCCAGCTCCGCCAGCCGCAGCTCTCCAAGCGGCCGGACGCGCCCAAGCTCTCGCGCGCGCTGTCGCAGGCGCTGGCCCCGGTCGACCAGGCGGTCCTCGCCGACGTCGCCGAGTCGTTCCACGACCTCGAGCAGCAGCGCGATGAGCTTCGCGGCCTGCAGGAGACGCGTGCCCACGTCGAGCGGTTCCTCGACCGCTACCGCCGCTACGCCCGCATCGCATCCCGCCGCCAGGCGGCAGAGCTGCGTTCCGCCCAGGCCGGCTACGAGGCCACCAACCGCCAGCTCGCGACGGTCCGGGAGGAGCTCGCCGAGGCGCGTGCGGCGATGGCCAACACCAAGGAGGAGCTGAGGGGAATCGAGCGTGGCCTCGTCGCCGCTCGCGCCGCGGCCGAGGAGCTGGCCAACCGCTCCGAGATCAAGGACCTGAGCCGTGCCGAGGAGCTGGCCCGGCTCGCCCGCGGTGCGGCCGACCGTGCTCAGCGGGCCGCCGACGAGGCCGAGGAACTGCGCGAGCGACGCCACGAGGCCCACGCTCGGGCCGCCGAGGCCACCGAGGCGAGCCGGCAGGCAGTGCTGGCGGCGGCCGAGGAAGCGGCCGCCGCGGCGGCCGCGGCGGGCATCGCCCGCGAGCACGAGCCGCTGGTCGCCCCACTGTCGCTTCCCGACGGCCCTGGCGATCCGAGCCGAGGCGTCGACGAGCCGGCCCTGGGCCGCACCGGCGGCGCGGCGGCCGCGCTCGCCAGCCGGCGCGAGCAGACCGTGAAGCATATGCGGTCGCTGGTGGAGCGCGCCGCCGCGCTCGCAAGCCACCTGACCGGCGAGCGTCGCCGGCTGGACGAGCTCACCGGCCAGCGGGACGCGGCCGCCGAGGCCTGCCGAGCCGCTGAGGAGGCTCTGGCAGCCGCCGCCCGGGCGCTGATTGACGAGTGGCGCGGCCACGCGGATGGGCTCGCCGAGGCACAGCTCGCCGACCACGACGAGGTCCTCGCCGCCCTGGAAGAGTGGACCGACACGCTGGCCGGCGCGAACCCAGCCCGCGTCGCCCTCACCACAGCCGGCGCCGCCGCTCGCAACCGCCTCGCCGAGGCGCGCGCCCAGGCGCTCGCCCGGCTCCAGGCCGCCAAGGAAGCCTTGGCGGAACTCGTCCGGCAGCGCGACCGGCTGGAACGCGGCGAGCACGAGCAGCCCCCACCCCCCTACACGCGAGCCACCGGCGCGCGGGACGGTCGCGCTGGCGCGCCACTCTGGCAGGTGACCGACTTCCGGAAGGGTGTCGGCGAGGGCGAGCAGGCCGGTCTGGAGGCCGCGCTGGAGGCGGCCGGGCTGCTGGACGCCTGGGTCGCCCCGGACGGCCGGCTGCTGGATCCCGGCACCCACGACGTGGTGGTGACCGCGGGCGCGCCGGCGACCCCGAACCTCGGCGCCGTGCTCCAGCCGGCGGTCGACCGGGAGGACCCGCGGGCCGCCGCCCTGAGCGACGCGACCGTCGCGGCGGTGCTGGCCGGCATCGGGCTCGGCCCTGGCGGCGTGGGGACGTGGGTGGACCCGGCCGGCGGGTGGCGCCTCGGCGTCGCCGAGGGCGCCTGGGCGAAACCGCTGGCCCGGTTCATCGGCCGGGGTGCCCGCGAGACCGCGCGCCGCCAGCGCCTGGCCGAGCTGGCCCAGGAGATCGCCGAGGCCGAGGCGACGGTCGGCACCACCGACCAGTCCCGCACGGCGGTCGAGGCGCGCCAGCACGCCCTGGAAGCCGAGCTGGCGCGCGCCCCGGACGACCAGCCCCTGCGCGACGCCCATACCGCTATTGCGCGCGCCGCCACGGACCTGCGGCAGTGCCAGGAGCGCGTCGATGCTCAGGAGGCGGTGGTGGCCGAGGCCGCCACCGCCGCGGCCAGCGCCGGGGAGGACCGCGACCAGGCCGCCGCGGACCTGGCGCTGCCGACGGGACTGGGGGCGCTCCAGGAGGTGCGCGACGCCGTGGGCGCCTACCGCACCGCGGTCGCGCGCCTCTGGCCGGAGGCCCGCGGCCACGCCGATCGGCTCAGCGGCCGCCACACCGCCGAGGCGGAGCTGCGCGATGCCATGGAGGCGGCGCAGCGGCGGGCGGAGGAGGCGCACGCCACCGAGACCGAGGCGCACGCCGCCGACCGCAGACGGGACGAGGTCCGCGCGCAGCTCGGCGCGACCGTCGCCGAGCTCGGCGCGCGACTGGAAGCGGCCAGGGCGGAGGTCACGCGCCTCGAAGGCGAGACGCAGCGGCTCGGCGAGGCACGCCTCGACCTCACCGGCCGGGTCGGCAACGCGGCGGGCCGCGAGCAAGAGCTCGCCGCCAATCTCGAACAGGACACCGAACGGCGGTCGCGGGCGGCCACGGCCTTCCAGCGGTTCGCCGCCACCGGCCTACTCGCTACGGCCCAGCCGGGGCTGGACCTGCCCGACCCGTCGGCCCCCTGGGCGCCCGACCCGACGGTGCGGCTCGCTCGCCGGGTCGAGCAGGCCCTTGCCGAGGTCGAATCCGACGATCCAGCCTGGGACCGGGTCCAGCGGGAGCTCACCCACGGCTTCAAGGAGCTGACGGACGCGCTCAGCCGCTACGGCCACGAGGCCACGGCCGACCTCGCCGAGGACCGCTACGTGGTCGCCGTTGCCTTTCAGGGCCAGCGCCGCACCCCGAGCGAGCTGGTCGGCCTGCTCGCCGAGGAGGTCGACCACCGCGAGCGGGTGCTCAGCGCCAAGGAGCGGGAGCTGCTCGAGGAGCACCTCGTCAACGAGGTCGCCAGCCACATGCAGGAGCTGATCGCCGACGCCGAGGACCAGGTCAGCCAGATGAACGCCGAGCTGGACGAGCGGCCCACCAGCACCGGCATGCGGCTGCGCTTCCGCTGGGAGCCGCTGCCCGACGGGCCGCCGGGGCTCGCCGAGGCACGCAGGCGGCTGCTGCGCCAGGCAAGCGACGCCTGGTCGGTCGAGGACCGTGCCGCCGTCAGCGCGTTCCTGCAGGAGCAGATCGCCGCGGAACGTGCCCGCGACGACAGCGGCACCTGGCTCGAGCACCTCACCGCCGCGCTGGACTACCGGGCCTGGCACCGCTTCACCATCCAGCGCTGGCAGGACGGCCACTGGCGATCCGCCGCCGCCCCGGCCTCCAGCGGCGAACGTGTGCTCACCGTGACCCTGCCGCTGTTCGCGGCGGCGTCGGCGCACTACCGGTCGGCGCAGCCGGCCGCGCCGCGCCTGGTCCTGCTCGACGAGGCCTTCGCCGGCGTGGACGACGACGCCCGCGCCAAGTGCATGGGCCTGCTGGCAACCTTCGACCTGGACTTCGTGATGACCAGCGAGCGGGAGTGGGGCTGCTACCCCACCGTCCCCGGCCTCGCTATCCACCAGCTCAGCCGGCGGGAGGGCGTCGACGCCGTCCACGTCACCCGCTGGGAGTGGGACGGCCGCGCCAGGACCCGCGTGGAACTGGCGAGGCAGGTGACCCTGGCGCCCGAGGACGGCGACGGCCAGCCGCCGCCGGAGGCGCTGTGGTAGGCGGCCAGGAGAGCGCCGTGCGCCAACCCGAACCGCTGGCGGATGTGGACCTCGAGCGGCTGCGGCGGCTGCTCGGTGGCGAGGAGCTGCGCTGGCTGGTCGAGCGCCTCCGCGCGCGGCTGCAGGGAGGGCTACCGCTGGACGGGACCGTGACCCTGGAGGGCGCAAGCGAGGCCCAGCGGCGCGCGGTTGCCCGGTTGCTGGGCCGCCCGGCCGGGCGAGGTGCCTCGGTGCGCGTCGCCCTGCCGGCGGTCGAGACCGTGCTGCGCGGCGGCGGCCTCGCCCCCGACCTCACCACCGCCGTCCAGGCACTCACCGGTCCCGTGACCGACCTCACGGCCGAGCGGTCCGCCGCCGAGCGGCACTGGTCCGCGGTGCTCGCCCTCGCCGAGCGGGCGGCGCATCGTCGACCCTCCCTGATCCCGTGGGTCGAGTGGCTACGCGGCACCGGCCTCCTGCGACGGCTCGCGGGCGGAGCGCCCGAGCGGGCACGGGAGCTGGTGGAGCAGGCGCTCGCGGTGCTGGACCTCCTGCCGGCGAGCGGCCAGCCGCTCTCGGTTGTCGCGGCCGCCGGGGCCGGCGACGGGCACCTGCTGGACCCCGACCAGCCACTCGCGACCCTGGTCCTCCACGCAGCTTCGATCATCGGAGGAGTCCCGCCAGGGAACGGCGCCGAGTGGCGCAGGACCGTATGGGCGTCGGTCGGAGTGCTCGATGGCGAGCTGACCAACCCGGTGCTCACGATGAACCTGCCGGGTGACCGGAGCACGGCCACGGGACGGGCGCTGGCCGTCTGGGCGGAGGCCGGCCAGCCGGTGCACCTCACCGCGCGCCAACTCCTGCGCGACCCGCCCGACCTGTCGGCCCTGCGCAGTCGCGGGGTGTTCGTGTGCGAGAACCCCAGCGTGGTGGCCGAGGCCGCCAACCAGCTCGGCGCCACCAGCGCCCCGCTGATCTGCGCCAACGCCCACCCGGGCGGCGCCGCCACGGTGCTGCTCCGCCAGCTCGGTGCCGCCGGCGCGCTGCTGCACTACCACGGCGACTTCGACTGGCCGGGGATCACCATCGCCAATCGCATCGCGGTCCGCTTCGGCGCGCTCGCGTGGCGCCTGGACGCCGGCAGTTACCGCTTGGTCGCCGCTGAAGGAGGTCCGCCGCTGCGGGGCAGTCCCGTCACCGCCACCTGGGACCCCACCCTGACCCAGGCGATGCTGGAACTCGGCGTCAAGGTCGAGGAGGAACGGGTCCTCGACGACCTGCTCGCCGACCTCGCCGAGCCCTGAGGAGCGGTGGTGTCACGCCGACACGGTTGATGTGCCTACCTTTTGTAGGTACACTCCCGACATGGAGACCATCGGCCTGCGAGAGCTTAACCAGAACCCCTCCAGGGTCGTCGCCCGGGTGCGAGCTGGTGCGTCGATCATCGTCACCGATCGCGGCAAGCCCGTGCTCCGAATGGTGCCCGAGATCGAGCACCCCAGCACACTCCAGCGCATGGTCAGCGAGGGCACCGCACAGCCACCGGCCGAGCAGGACATGCCAGACGTGATCCCCGAGCTGGCCGACGGAGTTGCCAGCCTGTCCGACCTGGTGATCGCCGATCGCGACAAGGAACGCCATCGGTGATCTACCTCGACGCCTGTGCGCTGGTGAAGTTCATCAAACCCGAGAAGGAGACCGGAGCGCTGCGCGCCTGGCGAGCGGCTCTGCCGAAGGACATCGAGCGGGTCTCCAGCGAGCTGGCGAGCCTAGAGATCGCTCGGGCACTGCTCCGGGCTGGCGTCGACCCCACGCGGGTGCCTTACTACGTGGGCCAGGCTTTGCGGGGGGTCTACGTCGTTGACCTCTCGAGTACCGTGCTCGACCGGGCCCGCTCCTACCAGGTGGCGAACCTCGGCTCGCTCGACGCGATCCACCTCGCCACGGCCGACCCATTCCGCACCGAGCTGACCGACTTCGTCACCTACGACAGCGAGCTCAGCTCCGCGGCGAGCGACCTCGGCTTTCCTGTCACGGCACCCGCGTAGACCAGTCGGCCCAGCATGCGTTGTGGCGAGAGCGCCCGCGCGTAGTGGTCGCAATTTGGTAGCAGCCACGTGTCCCGCATGCCGCAACCGAACCGGCCACAGGGCCGCTGACCTGCGGGTTGTGGAGCTGGCGCCGGGACTCGAACCCGGAACCTGCTGTTTACAAGACAGCTGCGCTGCCGATTGCGCCACGCCAGCGGGTACTGCTGAGATCCTAGCGGCTGGGTGTGGGGTGGGCCAGCGTGATGGGTGGGACGGCGCCGCGGCGGCGGCGGACCTCGAAGAGGGCCAGCGCGCCGGCCACCGAGGCGTTGAGGCTGGCGACGTGGCCGCCCATCGGGATCGCCACCACCAGGTCGCAGGCTTCTCGTACCAGGCGGTGCAGGCCGGCGCCTTCGCCGCCGACGACCACGCACACGGGCTCGTCGGCCAGGTCGATGGCGAACAGGCCGGCCTCGGCGTCCTCGTCCAGGCCGACGCACCAGACGCCGGAGGCGCGCAGGCGCTCGACGGCGCGGGCCAGGTTGGGCACCTCGGCCACCGGGAGGTGCTGCAACGCGCCGGCCGACGCCTTGACCGCGACCGCGGACAGGGGTGCGCTGCGGTGCCGGGGCACGATCATGCCGTGGCAACCGGCCGCGTCGGCGCTGCGGGCCAGGGCGCCGAGGTTGCGCGGGTCCTCGACGCCGTCACAGGCGAGGTAGAAGGGCGGCTCGGGGCCGGCGAGCGGGATCGCCAGCAGCTCGTCGAGCTCGATCGGCTCGATCGGCGCCACGACGGCGAGCACGCCCTGGTGGGCGCCGGTCTCGGCGGCGGCGTCCAGGACCGAGCGGGGCACGGTCTCGACCGGCACGCCACGCTGCTCGGCGAGGCCGACCAGCTCGGTCACGGTGCCGCGGCCGGCACCGCCGGCGAGCAGCACGCGGGCCACGTGCCGGCCGCTGCGCAGCGCCTCGATCACCGGGCGGCGCCCCTCGATCAGCTCCTCGTCGGGCGCGGGCCGCACCGCCTGGCGGGCGGCATCGTACTGGTCGCGCCGACGTGCCTGCTTACCCGAGCGCTTGGCGGCGGCACCGGCGGCGCGCCGCTTCTCGGCCGGCGCGCGAGGGCGCTGGAACTCCGGCGCTCCGCTCGGTGTCGAGAACTGATCGCCCTTGCCACGGCCCTGCTGGCGGTCACCCGCCGGTCCGCGGCGCCCTGACGAACGCGGCGCACCGGAGCGACCCCCCGATGAACCGGAGGTGCCGCCGTAGCCGCGGCCGGGCTGGCCCTTGGGGCCTCCTCGGGAGCGGCCCTGGTCCTGGGAGCCTCCCCGGCCGGTTCCGGGTTTCCTGCCTCCCCGGCCGCCTAGCGGGCGAGGTGCCACCGGGGTCCTCCCGCGCGGTCCTCGATGCGGATGCCGACCGCCTGGAGGCGCTCGCGGATCAGGTCGGCGGCGGCGAAGTCGCGCGCCGCCCTGGCCCGCTCGCGCAGCTCGAGCACGAGCTTGAGCACGGCCGGGAAGACGGTCGGCTCGGGCAGGTCGAGCAGGGGCGTGAAGCCGAGCCGGCCGGCGAGGTCGCTGAAGGTGACCAGGCGCGCGTGCAGCTCGGCCACCGCCTCGGGCACGCCGCGCTCGGCCCGGGCGATCAGCGGGTTGGCGACCGCCACCAGGTCGAACAGGACGGCCAGGGCGGCCGGGATGTTCAGGTCGTCGTCCAGCGCGGCGACGAAGCGCTCGTGCCAGTCGCCGCCGTCGACCCCGCCGGCGGCCACCTCCTGGTGGTGCAGGGCGCGGGCGGCGTTGGTGGCGAACGTGGCCAGCCTGCCGTAGGCGGCCGCGGACTCCTCCAGCACCTCGCTGGAGAACTCCAGCGGGCTGCGGTAGTGGGCGCTCATGAGGGCGTAGCGGAGCACCACGCCGCGGTGGCGCTGCAGCAGCTCCCGCGGGGTCACCACGTTGCCGATCGACTTGTGCATCTCCGCCCCGTCGATCATCAGGAAGGCGTTGTGCAGCCAGTAGCGGGCGAACGGCTCGCCGCTGGCGCCCTCGGACTGGGCGATCTCGTTCTCGTGGTGCGGGAAGATGAGGTCCTCGCCGCCGCCGTGGATGTCGAACCCCCGGCCCAGGTACTTGCCGGCCATGGCCGAGCACTCCAGGTGCCAGCCGGGGCGGCCCGGCCCCCACGGCGAGTTCCAGCAGGGCTCGCCGGGCTTGGCGCCCTTCCAGAGGGCGAAGTCGAGCGGGTCACGCTTGTCCAGGTTGACCTCGACGCGGGCCCCGGCGAGCAGCTCCGACGGGTCGCGGCCGGAGAGCTTGCCGTACTCGGGGAACTTGCCGACCGCGAAGTAGACGTCGTTGCCCGCCTGGTAGGCGAGGCCGACGTCGACCAGCTTGGCGACCAGCTCGATCATCTCGGGGATGTGGCCGGTGGCCCGGGGCGCGATGTCGGGTGGGATGATCCCGAGAGCCGCCGTGACCTCGTCGTACACCCGGGTCCAGTGCTCGGCCAGCACGAACATGCGCAGCGGGTCGTGCCCGGAGGCGTTGATGATCTTGTCGTCGACGTCGGTGTAGTTGCGCACCAGCAGCACGTCGTACCCGGAGGCGACCAGGTGGCGGCGGAGCACGTCGAAGACCACGACGTTGCGCAGGTTGCCGATGTGCGGCTCGTTCCAGACCGTGATCCCGCACAGGTAGATGCCGACCTTGCCGGGGTCCCGGGGGACGAACGGCTCCTTGCGGCGGGTCAGCGTGTTGGTCAGGTGCAGGGCCACGATGCGGCTCCTGGATCGTGAGGATGTCTCCAAGGGAACGTATTAGCAAAGCGCGCGGTTTGCCACGTCCGTTTCTCTTCCAATGCTAGCGTCCCTGGCCGGACGACCAGGTATCCGGCGGTCACGGCGCGGCGCCGAGCAGCAGGCACACGGCGAGGGCGGCGATGCCGTCGCCGCGGCCGGGGAAGCCGAGGCCTTCGGCGGCCTTGGCCGTGACCTGGACCTGGCCGGGGTCGACGCCGAGTGCTCCCGCGAGGGCCACGGTCATCGCCGGCAGGAACGCGCCGAGCCGGGGACGGTCGCACAGGACGGTGACGGCCACGTTGCCGATCGTCCAGCCGGCCTCGGCGGCCAGCGCCGTGGCCTGGCGGCAGAAGCTGAGGCTGTCGGCGCCGGCCCAGCGCGGGTCGCTGGCCGGGAAGTGCTGGCCGAGGTCGCCCAGGCCGGCCGCGCTCAGCACCGCGTCGCAGACGGCGTGGGTGAGCACGTCGGCGTCGGAGTGGCCCGCCAGGCCGCGCTCGAACGGCACCACCACCCCGCCGAGCACCAGCGGCCTCCCCTCCACCAGGGGGTGCACGTCGACTCCTTGCCCGACGCGGACCCGTGGGACCAGGTCGGCCGGACCCACCGCCTGCCCCGGCGGCTGGGCGCTCACGGCGAACCACCGCCAGCCGCCGCGCCTCCGCCACCCGCCGTGCCAGTTCCAGCCGCTGCGCTGCCACCTGGCGCCTGGTCGCCACCGATCGCCTGACCGGGCGAATCGTGGGCGATCGCCTGGCGGCGGGCCACGATGGCCTCGGCGACGGCGAGGTCGAGGGCGGTGGTGATCTTGAGGTTCTCCACCGGGCCAGGGACCACCCGGACGGTGTGGCCGGCCCACTCGACGAGGGCGGCCTCGTCGGTCGCCTCCACGCCGGCGCTGGCGGCGCGGCGGTGCGCCTCCTCGAGGACCGAGCGCTCGAAGAGCTGGGGTGTCTGGATGGCGCGGAGCTGCTCGCGGTCGACGATGCCGAGGGACCGCTGGTCGGCGTCGACGCGGCGCACCGTGTCGGTCACGGGCGCGCCGGGGACGACCCCGGCGGCGCCATTGGGGACGGCCGCGACCAGCTGGGCGAGCAGCTCGTCGAGCAGCTCGCGTCCCGCGAGCGGGCGGGCGGCGTCGTGCACCGCCACGTAGCCGGCGCCAGGCGGCAGGGCGGCGAGGCCGAGGGCGACGCTGGCCTGCCTGGTCGCGCCGCCCGGCACGACCGCGGCGACCTTGACGAAGCCGGCGGCGGCGATCAGGTCGGCGGTCGCGCCGACCTGGTCGGGATGGGCGACGACCACGATCGCGGTGACGCTGCGGCTGGCCTCCAGGTCGCCGACGGCGTGCAGCAGCAGCGGTCGCCCGGCAAGCCGGACCAGCGCCTTGGCGCCGTGGCCGCCGAGGCGCCGGCCGCTGCCGGCGGCCGGCACGACCGCGGCGACCGTTGGCGCGGGCTCGCGCTCGACCGCCTCCACGTGCTTCGTCGCCTCCCAGGTACGGTGTGTCCGGCACGGTCAGGCTCGGGCGGCTCGGGACGGTGGGCAGGGTACCCCGCCGTGTTGCCGGCGGACACGAAACGGGGGGCGCGGCCAGGCCGCGCCCCCCGACGTGGTGCGTCGGCTCAGCTCTCGAGGGCCTCGTCGACCAGCTTCACGGCCTTGTCCTCGCCGCAGTGGCAGGCCAGGACCAGCTCCGAGACCAGAATCTGGCGGGAGCGCTGCAGCATGCGCTTCTCGCCCGCCGAGAGGCCCTTCTCGCGATCCCGCACAGTGAGGTCGCGAACCACCTCGGCAACCTGGAAGATGTCACCAGACTGGAGGCGCTCGATGTTGCCCTTGAAGCGCCGGCTCCAGTTGCCCTGCGTAGAGGACTCGCCGGTGCGGAGGATGTCCATCACGCCCTCGACGTCCTCGGAGCTGCAGACCTCGCGGATGCCGACCTCCTGACAGCTCTCACGGGGGACCATGAGCGTCAGGTCGCCGTAGGTCAGCTTCAGGACGAGGTACTCGCGGGTCTCGCCACCCACCTCGCGGTCTTGCAGGCCTTCGATCGTGGCCGCGCCGTGCTGCGGGTAGATGACGCTGTCCCCGACTTTGAACATACGTGGAAACCCCTTCTCGTCGAGACCGACACCGATATGTTACCACTCGGAAATGTCCCAGAACAAGCGAATCCGCAGGTAGA
>WNFU01000678.1_pt1 | contig 57102 bp, 46 predicted proteins | sample 5400121 | NCBI WGS metagenome assembly WNFU01 (sample SAMN13153360, study PRJNA577476) | soil metagenome | isolation source: 100 cm soil or saprolite under grassland replicate 1 | place: USA:California | collected 2016-06-15 | reverse complement strand
CACCGCTCGCGTCACCGCCTGACCGGACGCGCCGGGTCGTTCAGCCGATGCGCCTCAGAAGCAGGCGCACGACGCGTCACCCGCCCCGGAGTCGGTCGCGTACCCGCCACCGCCGAAGTCGCTGAAGCCGCTGTCCGCACCGAAGTCCGTGGACCCCGCGCTGCTGGTGCCCGCATCCCCGCCGTAGCCGGTGTCCGCACAATCATCCCAAAGTAGTCCATCGCACGAGCAACCGCGCCCGTACGAGACGGCGGGCCGCCCGATCGGGGCGGCCCGCCGTGGAGCGCGACGATGGCTAGGAGACGCCCTCCGCCAGGGTGTTCCAGAACAGCAGCTCGTAGGCCTGGACCAGGCGCGCGTGGCGGCGCGCGGACTCCGGCGGCGCGCCCGCCACGAGGCTGGCCTCGGCCACCGCGAGAGCCTGCTGCTCGACCTCGGGGACCGGGGTGGCGAAGAAGTCGAAGAACCGGCAGGCCTCGTCGTCGAGGCCGTAGTGGCGGCGCAGGCCGTCGGCCACGGTGGCGCAGTAGGAGCCCCAGGCGGCGAAGTTGGCGACCAGCGCCAGGGCCACGTCCTCCTTGGCGGCGTTCAGGGCCAGCCAGGCGACATAGGCGGCGTACGCCTGGCAGCCGGCCTGTGGCTCGTAGGCCCGCAGGTCCCTCTCGTCCCAGCCGAGCGCGCCCGCGTAGGCGATCAGCAGCGGCAGGGCCAGGTTCTCGCCCTGCGCGAGGCCGATGAAGAACTCGCCGGCCGGCGGCTCGGGGAAGCGCGCGGCCAGCAGCAGGAAGCTGCGGCGGTCGCTGGCGATGATGCGGTACTCCTCCCCGGCGATGGCGGCAAGGCGCTCGCGGGGCAGCCGTCCCTCGGCGACCAGCGGCACCAGGCGGTTGCCTCCCTCAGCCGGTGCCAGCTCGCGCCGGACCAGCTCCAGCGCGTCGGGCGAGGCGCTCGACATGATGCTCCCTTCGTTCGTCTGCGATCGACGGGTAGTTGACCGGGGGCTACCGCTCGGCTTTGCGTGGCGGCCCACCACCTGGGTTGCGGCCTCGCTCTTGAGCCCCCGGACCCCCCGGCGCCGCTAGCCGCCCGCTTCGGGGGCCGCGGGGGCGGCGGGCGCCGCGGGGCCGCCCCGCAGCGGCTGCGCGAAGCCGAGCAGCGCCTTTGCGTTGGGCAGGCGCACCACCGTCGCGACCAGGACCACGTACAGCACCCCGGCGAGCAGCCACGCCTCGACCGGCACCAGCCCCAGCGAGGGCGCCGAGGTCTGGCCTGGGAACAGGATCAGCCCCCAGGCGCCGAACAGCACCGCGGCCAGCACCGCCACGATCCCCGGCCAGTTGCCGGCGGCGGCCGTGCGCCACTCGGGGATGCGCTCCACCGGGCGCTCGAGCCCGAACAGCCGCGGCAGCAGGAACTGGTCGACGCACATCACCACGGTGGCGCACGGCAGGGCGATCGCCGACCAGCCGGCCACCTTGAAGAAGCCCAGCTCGATGTGCGGGAACCACCAGGTGACCAGCGCCGCGACCGCGGCCATGACCAGGCAGGTGTACCAGCGCTTCCAGCCGCGCACGTGGCCGACGATGTTCTGCCCGCCGTTGGTCATCTCGTAGTAGTTGCCGTCGTTGATGGCCACCTGGAGCACGGTCGCCACCACCGCGCCGAGCCACAGCGCGCCGAACAGCGAGTACTCGACCGTGTACCTGAACGCCGGCCCGAAGTCGAAGGGGCCCGCTCCGGAGAGCTCGGCCATCATCCAGCCGCCGGCGACGAACAGGATCAGGCCGATCGCCAGCGCGACCGCGTACGGGGTCAGCGGCCACAGGAAGCGCGGCTTGCCGTAGCGCCAGGTGTCCGGCTCGTTGCCCCACATCACCGAGCCGATCGCCAGGGCGACGCCCGACAGGATCGGCAGCGGGCCCAGCTCGCCGACCGCCGGGGTCGCCGAGAGCCGCGCGCTGGGGATGTCGGCGAGCCCCTTGATGACCAGGTAGAGCATCCACGCGATCATCACCGGCGCGACCAGGTAGCGGGCGAACGCGGTGATGCCGGTGAAGCCGAACAGGTTGTTGAAGACGCCGAGGATCGCGAGGATCACGCCGATCAGCACCACGTGGTCCCAGGAGAACAACCCGTCGTACATGATCGCCAGCAGGTTGAACGCGAACGCGATCCAGCCGGCGGCGACGCCGATCAGCAGCAGCGACACGATGCCGGACCCGATCAGGCCGAATATCGACCTGGTCAGCAGCGAATGGGTCTGGCCGGTCTTCGAGCCCAGATATGCCGCCGGCAGCGCGTAGCACAGGTAGAAGAAGGCGCCCAGCGCGCCGGCGAGCACGGCTTTGGACAATGAATAGCCAGCGTCGTGGTACTGGAATCCGAGGAACAGATACGTAAATCCCGCCGCCAGGGTGACCCACAGCGCAAGGAAGTGGTAGAGCGAACGGCGTTCGCTCAGCGGAACGATTCCGGTGCTGCTGGTCGAATAATCGTGGAGCAGCTCCTTCTCGAGCTCCTCACGGGCGAACTCGCTCCGGGAGCTGGTTGGGGATGTGCTCATGTCCCAGGCCTTTCGGGGTATTCCGTCTTTCGAGACATCTAGGGATCTCGATCACTCTGACAGTTATGACGCTCCCACGTCATTCACCCCCTTGAATAAGGCAGGCTCCTTGGTCGCGACTTACGTGTCAAGACCATGGCGGACACTCTGGTCCGCCTGCCGCGCAGCACGCGAGGGTTGCCAGCGACGCGAACGAAACACGAGAATGCATTGCTGATGCGCGAGCCCGGAGGAACCCCATTCCAATGGCTGATGTCGCGACCGTAGGCAGGCGGTCTGGTCCGCCGCGACACCAGCGGCAGTCGCCGTCGATGCTCTGGCGCTACTACGTCGCGGTGGGGGCCGTCTTCGCGCTGGCATACCTGGTGATCCCGGCGCCGCACAGCCCGCTGCAGGTGCTGGTGCTCAAGGTCGTCCTCTACGGCGGCGTCAGCGCCTCCGCCGTCGCGGCGATGGTGGTCGGCGTCCGCCGCCACCGCCCCGCCAACCCCGCGCCGTGGTACGCGTTGATCGCCGCGCAGGTCGTCTACCTCCTGGCGGACCTGACCTTCTACACGATGCACTTCCTGGTCCGCTCCGCGGCCTATCCGACCGTCGCGGACCTGCTCTACCTCGGCCATTACCCGATCGTGGTCCTCGGCGTGCTGCTGCTGGTGCGCAGCCGCACCCGGGGCGGTGACCCGGGAAGCCTGATCGACGCGTTGATCATCGCCACCGGCTTCGGCGTGCTGTCGCTGGTGTTCCTGATCGCGCCGAACGTCCACACCGAGGAGCTGCCCCTGCTCGCGCGGCTGGTCTCCGCCGCCTATCCGGTGATGGACGTGCTGGTCCTGGCCGCGGCCGCCCGTCTCGTCGTCGGTCCCGGCCCCCGCCAGACGGCGTTCTGGCTGTTCACCGCGAGCCTGGCGGTGGTGCTGGCGACCGACAGCGCCTACGTCTACGCCCAGACCAACGGCCTGTACGAGATCAACAACGTGTTCGGGAAGCTGCTCGACGCCGGCTGGCTCACCTTCTACCTGCTGCTCGGTGCCTCCGCCCTGCACCCGTCGATGCGCACCCTGGTGGAGCGCGACCTGCGCATGCGCTCCCGAATCGGCTTCGGTCGGCTGCCGTTCCTGGCCGGCGCGGTGCTGCTCGCGCCGCTGGCGGTCGCCCTGGAGAGCCTCCGCGGGGAGCACAGCGACACGGTCCTGATCGCGGTCATCTGCGGCATCCTGTTCCTGATGGTCGTCTACCGCATGTCCGGCCTGGTCCGCGAGGTCGAGAGCAACGCCGCCCAGCTCCGCGAGCACAGCGGCATGCTGCAGTCGACCCTGGCCGAGCTCGAGAAGGCCGAGACCGACCGCAAGCACCTGCTCGACAAGACCATGGAGGGAGCCGAGCAGGAGCGCACCCGGATCGCCGCCGAGCTGCACGACGGGCCGATCCAGCGGCTGACCGCGCTCGGCTACCAGCTGGAGCAGGCGGCCCTGACGCTCAAGCGCGGCGACGAGCAGCGCGCCAAGCTGCTGCTCGGCACCGCGCAGCGTGGCCTGCGCGGCGAGGTCGACGAGCTGCGCGGGCTGATGACCACGCTGCGGCCGCCGGTGCTCGACGAGCGCGGGCTCTCGCTGGCGCTCGCCGACGAGCTCGACTCCTTCGAGCGCCGCACCGGCGTCGTCTGCACGCTGCAGTCCCACCACGACGCCCGGCTCGAGCCCGAGGTCGAGACGGTGCTGTACCGCGTGGTCCAGGAGGCGCTCTCCAACGTGGCCAAGCACGCCAGAGCCGACCACGTCTGGGTCTACCTGCGCACCGACGACGACCGGGTCGACATGCAGGTGCGCGACGACGGCGTCGGCTTCGAGTCGGGCAGCGTCGGCGGCCTGGTGGACAACGGCCACTTCGGCCTGGCCGGCATGCGCCACCGGGTCGAGATGGCCGCCGGCAACTACCACCTGCTCTCCACCCCCGGCAGTGGGACCTCGATCTTCGTGCAGGTCCCACGGCGGCGGATCCCCGTATGAGCGGCTTCAACGGCGACCCCGAGCCGCTGTTCGAGCCGGTGCGGGTCCTGGTCGTCGACGACGTCCCGGAGGTCAGGAACACCCTCGCGCAGCTCCTCGACGAGCTCGGCCTCGAGGTCGTGGGCGTCGCCGCCGACGGCGTCGAGGCGCTCGAGGTGGTCGCCGCGACCCTGCCGCAGGTCGTGCTCATGGACCTGCGCATGCCGCGCATGGACGGGGTGGAGGCGACCCGCGAGATCGTCGCCACGTACCCGGAGGTCGCCGTGCTGATCCTGTCGGCCTACGGGGACGAGTCGCTGGTGATCGACGCGCTCATGGCCGGCGCCCGCGGCTACCTGCTCAAGGGCGCCCCGGCCTCGGAGCTGGCCGAGGCCGTCGGCGGGGTCGCCGGCGGCCAGTCCCGCATCGCCGGCCAGGTGACGCGGCCGCTGCTCGACCGGCTGGTCGACGCGCTCAACCGCGAGCACAGGACGCGCCAGGCCGCCGAGGAGGCGCGGCGCGCCAGCGAGGCGCTGCTGCGGCACCAGCAGCAGTTCGCCACCGTGGCGGCGCACGAGCTGCGCACGCCGGTGACCGCCCTGCTCCTCTCGCTCGGCACCCTGCAGCGGCTCTGCTCGCCGGACCGGATGACGCCGCAGGAGCTCGAGATGCTGAACGTCTGCATCCGCCGGACCCGCCGGCTCGCCCGGCTGGTCGAGGACCTGGTCCTGGTCGCGGAGGACGTCGGCGGCGGCATCTCGGTCAGCCCCACCGTGATCGACGTCGGGCAGGCCATCACCGGCGTGGTCGCCGACCTCGACCACCTCGGCGCCGACCGCGTGCGCGTCCAGGTCGAGCCCGGCCTGCGCGCCTGGGCCGACAGCGACCGGCTGATGCAGGTGCTCACCAACCTGGTGCGCAACGCCCTGCAGTACTCGCGCCCCCATGCCCCGATCGAGGTCATGGCCGCCGCCGTCGACGACGTGGTGCGGATCTCCGTCTCCGACCACGGCCCCGGCATCCCGCCCGACCGCATCCCGGAGCTGTTCGACCGCTTCGGCGAGCGCAACGCCGGTCACGCCGGCCTCGGAGTCGGCCTGTGGATCGTGCGCGAGCTGCTCACCGCGATGCGCGGCAACGTCTGGGTGGAGAACAACGCCCAGGGCGGCTCGACCTTCTGGGTCACGGTGCCCTCCGCGCGCCGCTCCGACGAGCGCGCGGCCCGGGCGAACTGACCGCGCCGCCAAACCGCCGCGAAGCCGATGTGCCCGATCCCGTAGCATGCGGCGATGAGCGCTCGGCCAACGGGAGGGCCGCATGAGCGAGCAGCCGGGCGAGGTTCGGGACGGCGGGGCGCGGGACGGCCTCCTGCACTTCCCCGAGGGGTTCGCCTGGGGGGCCGCCACGGCGAGCTACCAGATCGAGGGCGCGGTGGCCGAGGGCGGCCGCGGGCCGTCGATCTGGGACACGTTCTCGCACACCCCCGGGGCGGTCACAGGCGGCCACACCGGCAACGTCGCCGACGACCACTACCACCGCTACCAGCAGGACGTCGCCCTGCTGGCGGAGCTGGGCGCCAGCCACTACCGCTTCTCGATCGCGTGGCCGCGGCTGCAGCCGGAGGGCCGCGGCAAGCTCAACCCGGCCGGCGTGGACTTCTACAGCCGGCTCGTCGAAGCGCTGCTCGGGGCGGGGATCGAGCCGTGGGTGACGCTGTACCACTGGGACCTGCCGCAGGCGCTCGAGGACGCCGGCGGCTGGCCCCACCGCGACACCGCGTCACGCTTCGCCGACTACGCCGCCGCCATCCACGAGCGGCTCTCGGACCGGGTGCGCCACTGGACCACGCTCAACGAGCCGTGGTGCTCGGCGATGCTCGGCTACGCGGCGGGCGTGCACGCGCCCGGCCGCACCGAGCCGGCGGCCGCGCTGCGCGCCGTCCACCACCTGCTGCTCGGCCACGGGCTCGCGCTGCAGGCGCTGCGCGCCCAGGACGCCCGCAGCACCCTCGGCATCACCCTCAACCTGTTCCCCGTCGACGCGGCCAGCGACGCCGCGGCCGACGTGGACGCCGCCCGCCGCGTCGACGGGCTCGCCAACCGGCTGTTCCTCGACCCCCTGCTGCGCGGCCGCTACCCGGCCGACGTGCTGGAGGACGTCGGCGGCGTGGGCGACCGGGCGCACCTGCGCGACGGGGACGAGGCGACCATCGCCACCCCGTTCGACGTCCTCGGGGTGAACTACTACTTCCGCCACGTGGTCCGGGCCGGCGGGGCGGGCCGGCCCGGCGGGCCGTCGCCGTGGGTGGGGAGCGGCGACGTGGAGTTCGTCTCCCGCGGCCTGGAGCGGACCGCGATGGGCTGGGAGGTGGACCCGCAGGGCCTCTACGACGTGCTGGTCCGCGTCCACCGCGACTACGGCCCTCTGCCGCTGTACATCACCGAGAACGGCGCGGCGTTCGCCGACGAGCCCGGCCCCGACGGCGCCGTGTCCGATCCCGCCCGCGTCCGCTACCTCGACGGCCACTTCCGCGCGGCCCACCGGGCCATCGCCGACGGGGTCGACCTGCGCGGCTACTTCGTCTGGTCGCTGCTGGACAACTTCGAGTGGGCGCAGGGGTACACCAAGCGGTTCGGCCTGTACTACGTCGACTACCCGACGCAGCGGCGCATCCCCAAGGACAGCGCGCGCTGGTTCGCCGGGGTCACCAGCCGCAACGCCCTCCCCGCGGCCGGCTGACCCCTACAGGTCCGGCGAGACGAGGATCTTGATCTGCTCCTGGCGGTCGGGTCCGGCGAGGCGGTCGAGGCCCCGCGGCACGGTGTCCGCGAGCGGGATTCGCCCGGTGATCAGGTCGCCGGCGCGCAGGTCCCCGGAGACGAGCAGCCGGACCGCGCGGGGGAAGTCGGACGCGACCAGGTGGCTCATCGTGCCGACCAGGGAGATCTCCCGCAGGGCGAGCTGAGCCAGGTCGATGCTGCCAGGCGTGGCCGGGAAGCCGACGACGACGATGCGGCCGCCCGGCGAGACCAACGGCATCGCCAGGCCGACGGCCTCGGGCGCGCCGGTGCAGTCGAACACCGCCGGCACGTCCCAGCTCCCCGCGAGGCCGGGCAGCTCCTCGACGTGCAACGTGCGGAACCCGAGCCGGGCGGCCATGTCGAGACGCCAGGCCGAACGGTCGGCGAGCACCACCTCGGCGTCGTGCTCGATGCGGCAGACCTCCGCCACCGCGAGCCCGATCGTCCCGGCGCCGAGGACCAGCAGCTCCCGGCCCGACCGGAGCGCGGCCCGGCCCACGGAACGCACCGCGACCGACACGGGCTCGGCGAGCGCCAGCACGTCGAGCGGCACCTCGGCGTCGGGGGCCACCGCCATCGAGGCGGGCACGGTCAGCGCCTCGGCCAGCCCTCCGCCGGAGGCGGAGAAGCCGATGTGGGCGAAGGTGCGGCAGAGGTTGGGAAGCCCCGCCAGGCAGGCGTCGCACGACCGGCAGGGGATCAGCCCGTCCAGCGCCACCGGCTGACCGGGCTCCAGGCCGCGCACGCCGCCGCCGACCTCGTCCACGACGCCGGCGACCTCGTGGCCGATGATCACCGGCGCCGACACCCCGGTGATCGGGTGCGGCCGCGTCGGGATGACGAACGGGCCGTGCAGGTACTCGTGCACGTCCGTGCCGCACAGGCCGCACCAGGCGACGCGGACGCGGACCTCGTCCGGGCCGGGCTCGGGCGCGTCCGGTACCTCGCCGTAGCGGACGTCGCGGCGGCCGTGCCACCGCACCGCCTTCACGCCACCGCCACCCCCTCTCCTCGCCCGACCAGGCTATGGCCCCGACGCCGGCGGATCCAGCCGGTTGCTGGCGGGCAATTGGGGCGCCCCGGTCGTGGTGGACCTGCTAGCCTCTGGCCCGTGACGACCCAGGGGGGAGAAGGCTCGCGGGAGGAGGCGCCGCTGCGGCGCGCGCCCCAGTTGGCCTTGCTGCTCGAGGGCGGCGACCGCAAGGGGCTGCTGCACGAAATGACCGCGGCGATCCTGCAGCACGGCGGCGACATCCTCTCGGTCGAGATCGTCGAGCGCGGCGCCCGCAGCGCGGTGTACTGGGAGCTGGACGGCGTCGAGGAGCCCGAGAGCCTGGAGCGCGCGTTCCTCGCCATCGACGTCGTCACCAGGCTGCGCCGGCTGCCGAGCATGTTCCAGGTCTACGGCAAGCGGATCATCGTGGTCGGCGCGGGGGCGCAGGTCGGCCAGGTCGCGCTCGGCGCCATCGGCGAGGCCGACCGGCACAACATCCGTGGCGAGAAGATCAGCGTCGACACGATCCCGATCGTCGGCGAGGAGGAGCTGGCCAACGCGGTGCGGGCGGTGGGCAGGCTCCCCCGGGCGGTGGCGCTGGTGCTGGCCGGGTCGCTGATGGGCGGGGAGGTGACCGCCGCCGTCGACGAGCTGCGGGAGCGCGGCATCCTGGTGGTCTCGCTGAACATGGCAGGCTCGGTCCCGGAGCACGCCGACCTGGTGGTCACCGACCCGGTGCAGGCCGGCGTGATGACGGTCATGGCGGTGGCCAGCACCGCCTCGTTCGACGTCTCCCGGGTCAGCGGCCGCCGCTTCTGAGCGCTCCCGCCCGGCGCCGCGCCGGCCCGGGTCAACCTCTTCGCCGCAGGTAGCGGACCCGCGCGAGCGCGAGCAGCCCGAGCAGTCCGTTGATGACGAGCACGACCACCTGGTAGGCGACCACCCGGAACGGCTCGCCAGCGCGCAGGTCGCGGACCAGCCTGACCAGCCCGATCGCCTCGCCGAACGCGATCAGGGCGGCGAGCGACCGCCACACCAGCACCTGCCGCCGGCGCTCCAGGCTCTGCGGGTGCTCACCGTTGCCGCGATGCTCGAACACGCCCAGGATCACCGCCCATCCCGGGATTGGGTCCCCGCGCCGTCGACCTGCGCCACCGGGCGCCAGGCGCACGGTCGCCGCGGTGACCGCTAGGGTAGCTCAGCGCTGCCCGAACGCCACGCCAACGGAGGTCAGCCCTGCCGCCCCTCGCCTCGGTCATGCGGTCCCCGGAGGTGCCTCGGGTGCTCGGGGCCTCGCTGGTCGGCCGCCTGCCGACCGGCATGTTCCCGATCGCGATCGTGCTGCTGACCCGGGCGGACGGGGGCAGCTACGCGCGGGCCGGCCTGCTTGCGCTGGCGTACTCGCTGGGCGCGGCGGTCGCCGGCCCGCCGGTCGGGCGGGCGGTCGACCGGCTCGGCCAGTCGGCGGTGCTGTGGGCGACGGCCTGGGTGTCGGTCGCGGCCGCCGCCGGCCTCGGCGTGGTGGGAGCCGGCGACCCGCTGGCCGCCGGCGCGCTGGCGGTCCTGGCCGGCGCGGCCACGCCGCCGCTGGAGCCGTGCCTGCGAGCGCTGTGGCCGAGGGTGCTGCCCGACGACGGCCTCACCCCGACCGCCTACGCGCTCGACGCCGCCGTGCAGGAGCTGGTGTTCGTCACCGGCCCGCTGATCGTGGTACTGGTGGTCGCGCTGGCCGGTGCGCCGGCCGGACCGGTGAGCGCCGGGCTGCTCGGCCTCGCCGGGACGGCCGCGTTCGCCACCAGCCGGCATTCCCGAAGCTGGAGAGGCCAGCCACGGACGCCCGACTGGGCCGGGCCGCTGCGCGGCGGCGGCGTCCGCGTCGTGCTGCTGGCGATGGTCATGGTGGGCATCGCCCTCGGGGCGACCGCGGTCGCCTTCCCCGCCTTCGCCGAGGCGGCGGGGCAGCGCTCCCTGGCCGGCTGGCTGCTGGCCGCCGAGGCCGCCGGCTCGATGGCCGGCGGCCTGGCCTACGGCGCGGTCCCCTGGCGCGGCACAGCCCACCGGCGCCTGCCACCGCTGCTGGCCCTGCTGTGCGCCGGCTACCTGCCGCTGCTGCTCACCCCCGCTGCGACCGGGATGCTGGCGTTGGCCTTCCTGGCGGGCGTCATGCTCGCCCCGTCGCTCGCCTGCGCGTTCGTGGTGCTCGACGCCGAGGCGCCGAGCGGGACCGTCACCGAGGCGTTCGCCTGGCTGGTCACGGCGATCCTGCTGGGCACCTCGGCCGGGTCGGGGATCGCCGGCGCGCTGATCAGCGCGCGCGGGCTCGAGGCCGGCCTGGCCACCAGCGCCGCCGCCGCGCTCGCGGCCACCGCCGCCGCCCTCCCCCTCGCCCGGCGCCGCTCCGGTCGCTGACCTGGTACCGGTGGCGCCGGGCGTCAGCGTGGCCGCGCCGCCGCCGGTCCGTCGCGCCAGGAACGCCACAGCGCGGCGTAGGCGCCGCCGGCCGCCACCAGCTCGTCGTGGGTGCCCAGCTCGGTGATGCGCCCGTCCTCGACCACGGCGACCCGGTCGGCGTCGTGGGCGGCGTGCAGCCGGTGCGCGATCGCGACCACGGTGCGGTCGGCGAGGACCGCCGAGAGCGAGCGCTCCAGGTGCCTGGCGGCGCGCGGGTCGAGCAGCGCGGTCGCCTCGTCGAGCACCAGCGTGTGCGGGTCGGCGAGCACCAGCCGCGCGAGCGCGACCTGCTGCGCCTGTCCCGGCGAGAGCGCGTGGCCGTTGGCGCCGACCCTGGTCGCCAGGCCGTCCGGCAGGGCGTCCACCCAGGCGAGCGCGTCGACGGCGTCGAGGGCGTCGAGCACCGTGGCGTCGTCGGCGTCTGGCCTGGCGAGCACCAGGTTGTCGCGCAGGCTGCCGGCGAACACGTGGTGCTCCTGGGTCACCAGCGCGACGTGCCCGCGCAGCTCGTCGAGCGGCAGCTCGACCAGCCTGACGCCGCCGACGGTGACCGAGCCGGCGCGCGGCCCGTTGACGCCCGCGAGCAGGCGGCCGAGCGTCGACTTGCCGGCGCCGCTCGGCCCCACCATCGCCAGCCGCTCCCCCTTGCGCACGCGCAGGTCGACCCCGTGCAGCACGTCGCGCCCGGCGGTGTAGGCGAAGCGCACGTCGTCGGCGACCAGCCGCTCGTCGGCCGGGCGCCGCCCGCTCTCCTCACGGTCGGCCGGCACCTGGGCGACGCCGAGCAGCCGCGCGAGCGAGGTGGCGCCGACCTGCAGGTGGTCGAGCCAGGACAGCACCCGGTCGAGCGGGTCGACCAGCTGCCGCATGTAGAGCACCACCGCGGTGACCTCGCCGAGCGTCGCCAGCCCGCGCGCGTACAGCAGCCCGCCGGCGAGGATCGCCGTGGTCACCGGCACCACGTAGGCGCCCTCCACCACCGGGAACCACACCGTGCGCAGGAACAGCGTGTAGCGCTCGGCCGCGTACTGCTCGCGGATGTCGTCGTCGGTACGGCGGATGCGCCGCTGCTGCAGGCGCAGGGCGTCGACGGTGCGGCCGCCCTCGACCGTCTCGGTGATGCCGCCGGTCAGCCGCGACCACGCCGCCATCTCCCGCAGGTAGCCGGGTCTGGCGCGGTTGAGGTACCAGCGCGTCGAGAGCAGCAGCAGCGGCGCCACCACGAAGCACGGCAGCGCCACCCGCGGCGCGACCACCAGCGCCGCCGCCAGCGTCAGCGTCGCGGTCACGGCGGCGATCAGCACCTCCGGCACGGCGAACCGCACCGTCTCGGCGACCTCGTCGACGTCGCGCGTCGAGCGGGTGAGCAGGTCGCCGGTGCCGGCCCGCTCGACCGTGCCGAGCGGCAGCGCGAGCACCCGGTCGAGGAACTCCTCGCGCAGCTCGGCGAGGACCCGCTCGCCGAGGGCGTACGAGGCCATCCGGGCGCTGCGCTCCAGCACCACGTGCGCGACCAGGGCCGCCAGCAACGCGAGCGCCACCCGGTCGACGTGCCCGGGGGTGGTGCCGTGGCGGACCGAGTCGACGATCTCGCCGAGCAGCGCCGGCGCGGCCAGCGCGGCCAGCGCCGATGCGGCGTGCAGGCCGACCGTGCCGGCCAGCCCGCGCCGGTGGCGCCGTGCGATCGCCCTGGCGTGCGTGCGCACCTGCGCGGTGCCCGCGACCGGCAGCGCGCTCATGCGTCCTCCTCTCTGGTGACGACCGCGCGGTAGCGCGGTTCGGTGTGGATCAGGTCGCGGTGCCTGCCCTCGGCGACGACGCGGCCGTCGACCACCAGCGCGACCCGGTCGGCGCGGTCCAGCAGCAGCGGGCTGGTGGTGCAGACGACGGTGGTGCGGCCCTCGCGGTACGCCCTGAGGCGGTCGGCGATGCGCGCCTCGGTGTGGGCGTCGACCGCGCCGGTCGGCTCATCGAGCACCAGGATCTCCGCGTCGGCGAGCAGCGCGCGGGCGAGCACCAGCCGCTGGCGCTGCCCGCCGGAGAAGGAGCGGCCGCGCTCCTCGACCTCGGTGGCGAGGCCGTCGGGCAACGCTTCGAGCACGTCCTTGGCCGAGGCCGCGTGCAGCGCGGCGCGCACCCGCTGGGCGCCGGCCGCGCCGGTCGGGTCGAGCTCGTCGGCGAGCCGCCCGGTGAACAGCCGCGGGTCGCGCTCGCTGACCAGCACGCGCCGGCGCACCACCTCGAGCGGCAGGTCGCGCAGCGGGACGCCGCCGAGCGTCACGCCGTCGCCGTCGGCGAACCTGCCGAGCCGGTCCGCGATCGCCGCGGCCTCCTCGGGGATGCCGGCGACGATCGCGGTGAGCTCGCCGGGGAACACGATCAGCCCGCTGGCGCCGTCGGCCAGCGTCGCCCCTGGCGGCGGCTCCGGCGCCGACCCGGAGCCGAGCTCGGGTTCGAGCGCCAGCACGCGGATGGCCCGGCCGGCCGCGACCAGCGCGCGGGTGATCTTGTCGGCGGCCTCGGTGACGGTGCGGACGGGGATGAGCAGGAAGGCGGCGTAACCGTAGAAGGCGACCAGCTCCCCGACGCTGATCCTGCCGGACACCGCGAGGCGCGCGCCGAGCCAGGTGACCACGACGACGAAGATGCCCGGCAGCGCGACCTGCGCCGCGTCGAGCAGCGACTGCACCCGGCCGGCGGCGACGCCGGCCGCGCGGACCTCCTGCGAGGCGGCCCGGTAGCGGCGCGAGAAGGCCTCCTCGCCGCCGATGCCGCGCAGCACCCGCAGGCCGCTCACCGTGTCGGCCCCGAGCGTGGTCAGCTCGCCGACCAGCTCGCGACGGCGCGTCTGCCGCTGGTGGAGCGGGCGCAGCAGCGGGGCGATCGCCACCGACACCAGCGGCACGCCGACGATCACGACCAGCCCGAGGATGGTGGAGGCGCGCAGCATCAGCACCGCGACCACGAAGAACGAGGCGATCGCGCCCGCCAGCCTCGCGCTGACGTCGATCGCGCCGCCGATGCGCTCGACGTCGTGCGAGCCGACGCTGACGACCTCGCCGGCGGCGATCCGGCGCGGCAGCGAGCCGCCGAGGCGGACGGCATGGCGCACCAGCAACTGCTGCACCCGGTAGACCGCGGCGAGCCAGTTCGCCACCACCGTCCGGTGCCGCATGATGCCGGCGCCGGCGCCGACGAGCCCGGCGGCGAGGACCAGGCCGGACCAGCGCAGCAGCGCCCCGGTGTCGCGCCCGGCGACGCCCTGGTCGATCGCGCGGCCGACCAGGGCCGGCGTGATCGCCAGCGACCCCATCCAGAGCACGCCGAAGGTCGCGCCGAGCGCGATCGTGCCGAGCTGCCCGCTCGCCACCCAGAGCAGGAAGCGGGTCGGCGACCGCAGGTTGGGCACGCCAGGATCGGTCAGAGGAAGCTCACGCATGCCTCGACCGTACGGCGTGCGACGGCGTCGAGAAAGCGAGTTTCGTAGAGTGCTCGAGGCCGGCGCGCCCGCGCGGAGGTGCCACTTGAGCCTGGCTGGGATCACCGCGGCCGTGACGCTCGACCGCAGCGGGCCGTTCGCGCTCCAGGGAGCGCAGGCGGCCGCCGGCCTCGAGCAGTGGGCGGACGAAGCCGGCGTCCGCCTGGTCGCCGCGGACGACCGCGGCTCGCGGGCGGCTGCGGTCGAGGCCTATGCCACCTGGGTCCAGCAGGGCGTCGAGCTGCTGCTCGGGCCCTACTCCAGCGGGCTGGTCCGGGCGGTCGCGCCGGCGGTGTGCGGCGCGGGGAGGCTGCTCTGGAACCACGGCGGCTCGGCCGACGACCTCGCGCGGCCCGGCCTGGCGTCGCTGCCGGCGCCGGCCTCGACGTACTTCGCCGGCGCCGTCGAGGAGGCCGCGGCCCGCCGGGTCGACCGGCTGCTGGTCGTCCAGGGCCGCGGCCCGTTCGCCCGGGCCGTCGCCGACGGGGCCGTGGCGCGGGCGGCAGCGGCCGGTCTCCGGGCCCTCGAGGTCCCGGCCGGGACGCTGAGCGCCGCGGACGTGGCCGGCGCCGCCGTGCTCGCCGCCGGCCGCTTCGAGGAGGACGTGGCGCTGGTCCGCCGCGTGCGCTCCTGGCCGCGGGCGCCGGCGCTGCTCGCCGCCGTGGCGGCGGGGCTGCCCGCCTTCGGCGAGCAGCTCGGTGACGCGGCGGAGGGCGTGCTCGGCCCGGCGCAGTGGTGGCCCAGCCCGCGGCGGCCGCAGGTCGGGCCGTCAGGGGCGGACTTCGCCGCCGGCCACCGGCGCCGCGGCGGCGGCGAGCCCTCGTACGTAACCGCCCAGGCGGCGGCCGCCGGCCACCTCGCGCACGCCGCCCACCTCCTCGGCCTGCAGGCCGAGGAGGTGCGGCGGTGGACCACCTCGACGCTGCTCGGCGCGTTCGCCCTGGACGCCGGCTGGCGCCAGGTCGGGCACCAGGTGACGACCGTCCGCTGGCGGGACGGTCACATGGTCCCGCTCAGCCCGCGCTGACCGCGGCTCTGACCTGGTCCTCCTCCATCCCGTGCAGCCGCAGCAGGTTGCCGCCCAGGATCTTGCGCTTGGCCTCCTGGGTGAGCTGCGGGTAGCCGTAGCCGTCGACCAGGTCCTGGGGCAGCTCGAAGTTCCAGAACGCCTCCAGCGCCCACTGCGGATGGAAGATCGGCGCCTCGCTGCCGTAGACGATCTTGTCCTCGCCGCACCAGAACAGCAGCTTGCCGAGGATCTCGGCGAACATCCGCGGCGCCCGCACGCAGAAGTTGATGGTCGCCGCGATCGAGGCGTAGAGGTTCGGGTAGCGGATGAGCTGCCAACAGGTCTCGTCGATGAACGGCAACCCGACGTGGAAGATGACGAAGTTGAGGTCGGGGAAGTTGGCGGCGGCGCCGTCCATGTCCCAGGTCTGGGTCGCCTCGATCGGCTGCGGGCCGAGCGGCACCCCCTTGTGCACCCCGATGAGGTTGACGCCCAGCTCCTGGGCCTTCTCGAACACCGGGAACGCGACCTTGGGGTCGTCCATACGCCACGGGAACGGCGCGCCGTAGTCGTAGCGGACGTTGTAGAACTTGAACGCCTTGGCGTCGAACTCGCCCACCTGCCGCTCCATCAGGTCCAGCGCCTTGCGGCCCTCCAGCGGGTTCACCGACCCCCAGAAGACCGTCCGGTCGGGCCGCCTGGCGGCCAGCTCGGCACACTCCTCCCAGGGCGACAGCCCGTCCCTGTACAGGTCGGTGAGGGGCAGCGGCATGGCCACGAGCAGGTCGGTGTCCGACTCCTCGAAGACCATCCGGTCGATCTCTGACACGGTCCACTGGCGCAGGAACTCGTCGGGTCCCAGGTGGGTCTTGTCGGCGGGGGTGAGGGCCTGGTGGAAGGCGTACAGGTGGTTGCTGAACATCTCGCCGGCGGATCCGAACGGGTTCTTGCTGTCGAAGTTGAAGACGTGGGCGACTCCGTCGAAGACCAGGGCGTCACCGATCACTGGCCGGCCTCCTCCACCACATGGCCGGCCTCGGCCGGCAGGTCCGCTCGGTTGCCCAGCAGCGCGCTGGCGACGTAGCCGTCCCGGTCGGGCACGGCGCTCGGATCGGGCAGGAACCGCAGCTTCCGGCGCGCGTCCGCCGAGAGCCGCTCGGTGGTCCAGGGCTCGTCCCAGACCACCTCCACGGCGGCGCCCTCCACCTCGGGGAGGGCCTCGACGCGCTCGCGGACCGCCGTGAGCAGATGGGTCGTGAACGGGCACCAGCCGGTGGTGAGCACCAGCTCGACACGGGCGTGCTCCCCGTCGACGTCGACGGAGCGCACCAGGCCCATGTCGACGACGGAGATGCCCCGCTCCTGACAGCACGGGTCGTAGACCGACCGCAGCGCCTCGATGATCGTGGTCGGGGTTTCCGGCATGCCACCTCCCCTCGCCGTCATCGGCGTCGTGAAGACCCTGGCGCCTGCCGGCGCCGCCGTCAACGGTTTCGCGGCGGCCGGCGCGGCTCCGTGTCAGCGAGGCAGCGCGACCCGGGCGGCGCGGCGCTCGCCGTCCAGGGCGCGCAGGGCCCGGGTCAGCGTGCTCACGTGGATCTCGCGCTCGCCCCGCTCCCACATCAGCTCGACCGCCGCGAGCAGCGCCCTGGCCTCGGCGACCAGCGTCTGCGCGGCGCGCAGGGAGGGGTAGGCGTGACCGGTGCTGTTGGCCGGGTTGACGCGCGCCACCAGGTCGACGATCGCGAGGTAGTGGTCGACGAACGAGCACTCCGCGTCGGTCAGCGCCGGAACCCGCGGCCTGTCACCTGGCACGGCCGCTCACCCCTGGCCGGCGCCGAGCGTTGCGCCGACCGGCGACCTGGACGGCTCCTCGCCGGGCCTGGGGAGCGCCGGGACGGCCTGGCGGGTGGACAGGATCTCGTCGACCAGCCCGTACTCGAGGGCCTGCTCGGCGTCGAGGATGAAGTCCCGGTCGCTGTCGCGCGCGATCCGCTCCACCGACTGTCCCGTGTGCCGGGCGAGGATCTCGTTGACCACGCCGCGCAGGCGCAGGATCTCGCGCGCCTGGATCTCGATGTCGGCCGACTGGCCCTGGGCGCCGCCGTGCGGCTGGTGCAGCAGGACGGTCGAGTGGGGCAGCGCGTAGCGCTTGCCGGTGGCCCCGGCCGCCAGCACGACCGCCGCGGCCGAGGCCGCGAAGCCGAGGCAGGTGGTGGAGACGTCGCAGCGGATGTACTGCATGGTGTCGTAGATGCCGAGCAGCGACGTGACCGAGCCGCCGGGCGAGTTGACGTAGAGGTTGATGTCCCTGTCGGGGTCCTCGCTCTCCAGGTGGATGAGCTGGGCCATGATCAGGCTGGCGCTGGCGTCGTCGACCGGGGTGGAGAGGAACACGATCCGGCCGGCGAGCAGCCGGGAGTAGAGGTCGAACGAGCGCTCGCCGCGGCTGGTCTGCTCGACGACCATCGGCACGAGGTTGGACACGCTTGCCTCCCGTGTGTGGGGCGTCCCCCCACCGTGCGCGAGGCCCGACGCCCGCGGCCACCGTGCCACGCGACCGGGTCGTCGCTGAACGGTTTCCGCTGCCGGCGGAGGCCTTTCCGCTGCCGGCGGACGCCTTGCTACCTTGGCCGCATGCCCCGCCTGCTCAGCGACATCACCCCCCTCAGGGAGTCACGCCAGTACCGCCTGCTCTACGTCGGCGAGCTGCTCGCCTTCCTCGGAAGCCAGATCACGGTAGTGGCGGTGCCGCTGCAGATGTACCTGCTGACCCACTCGTCGCTGGCCGTCGGGCTGGTGGGGCTGGCGCAGCTCGGGCCGTTGCTGGCCTGCTCCCTGGTCGGCGGCGCGCTGGTCGACGCGGTCGACCGGCGCCTGCTGCTGGTGTGGGTCCAGCTCGCCCGTGGCGCGCTCAGCGCCGGCCTGGTGGTCAACGCGCTCCAGCCCCACCCGGCGATCTGGCCGCTGTACGTGCTCACCGCCGTCGCCACCGGCCTGTCGGCGATCGACGCGCCGGCCAGGACCGCGGCGATCCCCGCCCTGGTCCGCCGCGAGCTGCTGCCGGCGGCGGCCGCGCTGCACCAGATCGTGATGCAGGTCGGCACCGTGGCGGGGCCGGCGCTGGCCGGGCTGATCGTCGCCAGGGCCGGCGTGGCCGCCGCGTACGCCATCGACGTGACCACGTTCTGCCTCGCGAGCCTGCTGGCCGCCGTGCTGCGGCCGCTGCCGCCCGGCGAGGGCGCCACCCGGGCCGGGGTCGGCTCGGTCCGTGAGGGCTTCCGCTTCCTGCGCGGCCGGCGCGCCCTGCAGGGGACGTTCGTCATCGACCTGAACGCCATGATCTTCGGCATGCCCCGGGCACTGTTCCCCGCGCTCGGCACCGGGCTGTTCGGAGGCGGGCCGGGCACGGTCGGGCTGCTGTACGCCGCGCCGGGTGCGGGGGCGCTGGTGGGGGCGCTCACCGCGGGCTGGGTCGGCGCCGTGCGCCGGCAGGGCCGTGCCGTGCTCGTGGCCGTGACCGTGTGGGGCGCGGCGATCACCGTGTTCGGGCTGGTGAGCTGGTTGCCGCTCGCCCTGGCCCTGCTCGCTCTCGCCGGTGCCGCCGACGTCGTCTCCGCCGTGTTCCGCAACGCGATCCTGCAGCTCGCCACGCCCGACGGGCTGCGTGGCCGTCTCTCGGCGATCCACATCGCGGTGGTCACCGGCGGCCCCCGCCTGGGCGACGCCGAAGCCGGCGCGGTCGCCGCGCTCGCCGGCCCACGCTTCGCCGTCGTCTCCGGCGGCCTCGCCTGCCTCGCCGGGGTCGCGCTGCTGTCCTGGCTCCTCCCCGAGCTGGACCGGACCGTGATGGAGCCGTCCAGCCAGCGCGCCTGACTCAGCTCGACCTGGCCGTTACCCCCTCGGCCGCGGTCTCCGCCGCCGCCTTCCCGGTCGCCACCTGCGGCGGGATCATCGGGCCGTCGCCGGAGGGGTCGAGGATGCCCTCCTCCATCCAGGTGTAGTCGCCGCGGAGGACGCGCTGGGCGGCCGCGTAGTTCTTGGCGTCGTCGTTGGAGCCCAGGTCGTGGAAGAGCCGGTCGACCCGGCGGCGGGCGCCCCGGCAGAACAGCTCGGCGAGCTCGATCGCGCTCTCGGCCTCGGGCGCGTGGTCGTCGACCAGCATCTGCGTCCGCACACAGGTGGCGCTGATGGCGAACAGCTCGGCGCCGATGTCGACGATGCGGCCGAGGTAGAGCTGCTTGCGCTCGAGCCGGCCCTGCCAGCGCGCCATGCCGTAGAAGGTGGAGCGGGCGAGCCGGCGGCTGGCCCGCTCGACGAAGCGCACGTGCGTGGCGAGGCTGCCGAACTCGTCGAAGCTGGTGGGGGCGTGCCCCTTGCCGACCGCGAGCTTGGGCAGCCAGCGGGCGTAGAAGCGGCCAGCGGACGCCGCCGCCTTGGCCTTGCCGGCGAGGTCGACCTCCGGGTCGATCAGGCCGCCGGCGACCGAGAGGTGCTGGTCCACCGCCTCGCGGGCGATCAGCAGGTGCATGATCTCGGTCGAGCCCTCGAAGATGCGGTTGATGCGCACGTCGCGCAGGTGCTGCTCGGCCGGGACAGGGCGCTCGCCCCTGGCGGCCAGCGACGCCGCCGTCTCGTAGCCGCGCCCGCCGCGGAGCTGCACCAGCTCGTCGGCGACCAGCCACTCCATCTCCGATGCGTACAGCTTGGCCAGGGCCGCCTCGATGCGGATGTCGTTGCGCTTGTCGTCGGCGAGCGCGCTGGCGAGCTCCAGCATCGACTCCATCCCGTAGGCCATGCCGGCGATGAACGCGACCTTGCCGGCGATGGCTTCGTGCTTGCCGATCGGCTTGCCCCACTGGACCCGCTCGTTGCACCACTGGCGGGCGATCCTCAGCGACCACTTGGCCCCGGCGCAGCAGATGGCGGGCAGCGACAGCCGCCCGGTGTTGAGCGTCTGCAGCGCGATCTTGAGCCCGCGGCCTTCGTCGCCGAGCCGGTTGGCGGCGGGGACGCGCACGTCGTCGAAGACGGTGACGCCGTTCTCGATGCCGCGCAGGCCCATGAACTGGTTGCGGTGGGTGACCGTGATCCCTGGCGTGCGGGCGTCGACCACGAACGCGGTGATGCCGCCGCGGTGACCGTCGGACCTGGGCACCATCGCCATCACCACGAGCATGTCGGCGATCACGCCGTTGGTGGTCCACAGCTTGGAGCCGTTGAGCACGTAGGCGCTGCCGTCGTCGGTCGGCACGGCGGTGGTGCGCATGCGGGCCGGGTCGCTGCCCACCTCGGGTTCGGTGAGCAGGAACGCGCTGACCTGGTCCTTGGCGACACCTGGCAGGATGCGCCGCTTCTGCTCCTCGGTGCCGAACAGCCGCACGGGCTCGGGCACGCCGATCGACTGGTGGGCGCTGAGCAGCACCCCGATCGAGGAGTGGACCGAGGACGCCAGCGCGAGGGCGCGGTTGTAGTACACCTGGGACAGGCCGAGGCCGCCGTACTGCTCCTCGATCTTGATGCCGAACGCGCCCAGCTCGCCCAGGCCGCGCACGACCTCGTCGGGGATCTTGGCGTCGCGCTCGATCTGCAGCGGGTCGACCGCCTCTTGCAGATACGTCCCGAGCCGGGCCAGGAAGGCCTCGCCCTTGCGCCGGTCCTCCTCGGTCGGACGCGGGTAGGGGTGGATCAGGTCGAGGCGGAGCCGCCCGAGGAACAGCTCCTTGCCGAAGCTCGGCTGCTGCCAGTCCTGCTCTCGCGCTGCCTCGGCAACCTTGCGGGACTCCTGCTCAGAGACCATCCGTGCACCCCCGCTCACGGCGGCCACCTCCTGCGATCTTGGCCGCTACCGGTGATGTACTGCTGTGTACCTGATCAGTGGCGGGTTGAACCATGCTCGGCGACAGTCGACGGCGTCGTTGGACAGGACTGATTGTGCGTCCTCGATGGGTCCGTTGCCCATGCCGGAGCCGGGCTGGGCTCGGGTATCCCACCCGCGCAGCCATCCCGACCATCGAGGTCGCCGGCGAGGCTGGGCCGGCTGCGTGCTGTCCCGCCTGCCGTTGTGAGCTTGTGGCGTGCGGGCGGCCGCAGGCGCACACTCGGCGCATGACGGTCGGGGAGCCGTACGTCACCGGGACCCGGGTGTGCGCGGGGCCGCGCGTGGGGCTGTCGCCGCCGTGACCTCGCCGGACGCTGGGCCGATCGAGGCGATCGTGTTCGACCTCGACGGCGTGCTGATCGAGGGCGAGGAAGTTTGGGACCTGGTCCGTCAGGAGCTGGTCCGCGAGCGTGGCGGCCGATGGAGCGCTGACGCGCAGGCGGCGATGATGGGGATGAGCTCCCCGGAGTGGTCCCGCTTCATGGCCGACGTGCTGGGCCTGCCGATGACGCCGGCGGCCATCAGCCAGGAGACGGTCGCCCGCGTCATCGCCCGCTACGGGCGGGAGCTGCCGCTGGTGGACCGCGCGGTGGAGGTCGTCGAGCGCCTCGCCCGGCGCTGGCCGCTCGGTCTCGCCAGCTCCGCGAACCGGCCCGTGATCGACTTCGTGCTCGACCGCTCCGGGATGGCCGGCTGCTTCCGGACGACCGTGTCGAGCGAAGAGGTGGCCCGCGGCAAGCCAGCCCCCGACGTCTACCTCGAGGCCGCCGCCCGCCTCGGCGTCGCCCCGGAGCGCTGCGCGGCGGTCGAGGACTCCAGCAACGGCCTGCGGGCGGCCATCGCCGCGCGGATGCGCGTGGTGGCGGTCCCCAACCGCCGCTTCCCCCCAGCCCCGGAGACGGTCGAGGCGGCCGACCTGGTGGTGCACGGCCTGCGCGATCTCACCGTCGAGACGTTCGAGCGCCTACGGGCGTGACGGTTCGAGCGGCGGGAACGCGGGAGATCGCCGCCGGCTGTCGAGGGGGGCCCGCCGGCTCCGACGTCTCTCACGAGATGCCCACCCTGGGCGCCGAACGGAGGAAGTCCGCTCTGCCTCGACCACGCCGGAGAGGACGCTGACCATGGCCACGTACGTATTGATCCACGGCGCCGGAGACAGCGGATGGTACTGGCACCTGCTGGAGGCGGAGTTGCGCGACCGGGGGCACGACGTCGTGGCGCCAGACCTGCCCTGCGAGGACGACTCGGCCGGGCTGGCGGAGTACGCCGACACGGTGGTCGATGCCATCGGCGACCGTACCGACCTGGTCGTGGTGGCCCAGTCGGCCGGCGGGTTCACCGCGCCGCTGGTGTCCGAGCGGGTGCCCGTGGACCTGCTGGTGCTGCTGGCGGGGATGGTCCCACTGCCGGGCGAGCCGCCGGAGGACTGGTGGGCCAACACCGGGTGCGAGCAGGCGCGGCGAGAGCAGGACGAGCGTGACGGCCGGGCGCCAGACGACATGATCGCCCTGTTCCTTCAGGACGTCCCGCCCGACCTGGCGGCCGAGGCGTTGCGGCGGGAGCGGGGCCAGTCCGCCACCCCGGGGCAGGAGCCGTGGCCGCTGCGGGTGTGGCCGAACGTCCCGACGAGGTTCCTGCTGTGCCGCGACGACCGCTTCTTTCCTGCCGAGTTCCTGCGCCGGGTGGTGCGGGAACGGTTGGGCATCACCCCTGACGAGATGGACGGCAGCCACTGCGTCGCCCTCAGCCGCCCCAAGGAGCTGGCCGACCGGCTGGAGGCGTACCGCGCCGAGCCGTAGGAGCCGGGTCCCAGCGTTTCGGGCGACCCGCTAGCCTTGCCGTGGCCACGACGTCGACCACGGAGGCAATCGCTGAGCGCCGTCGACCTCGCCCTGCTCGTCGGCGCCGGGGTCATGGCCGGCGTCGCCGGCACCACCGTCGGCCTGGCCTCCCTGGTGTCCTACCCCGCCCTGCTGGCGGTCGGCCTACCGGCGTTGACGGCCAACGTCACCAACACGGTCGCGCTCGTGCTGTCGACGGTCGGCGCCTCCATCGCCTCCCAGCAGGAGCTGGGAGGCCAGGCAACGCGCGTGCGCCGGCTGGCGTCGATCACCGTGGCGGGCGGCCTCGCCGGCGCGGTGCTGCTGCTGTCCACGCCACCCGAGGTCTTCGAGCTGGTGGTTCCGCCGCTGATCGCCGGCGCATCGCTGGCCCTGCTCGTCCAGCCGCGGGTGGTACGGCGCACCCGCGGCGGCCTCGACGAACGCGGTCCGGTGGTCGGCGTCGCGCTGTTCTCGGTCGGCGTGTACGGCGGCTACTTCGGCGCCGCAGCCGGCGTGCTCCTGCTCGCCCTGCTCGCGGTGTCGGTGGCCGAGCCGCTGGCGCGGCTCAACGCCCTCAAGAACGTCGCGCTCGGCTCGGCGAACGCCGTCGCCGCGATCAGCTTCGCCGCCTTCGGCCCGGTCCGCTGGGCCGCCGCGGCGCCACTGGCCGCCGGCTTCCTCCTCGGTGGCATCGCCGGCCCCAGCCTGGTCCGCCGCCTGCCGGCCGAACGACTCCGGGTCTTCATCGCCCTGCTCGGTCTCGGCCTGGCGATCAAGCTCGGCGTCGACGCCATCCGGTAGGGAAGGCCATCAGGAGCGGCTGTCGCAGCACCGTCGACCACCTGATCGAGGCGATCACCGTTCACATGGTGATGACGAGCTTTCCGCGAGTGTGGCCTGCTTCGAGCTGCCGGATGGCCTCGGGGACCTCGCCCAGCGGGTAGGTCCGGTCGATGAGTGGCGTGATGTTGTGGGCCTCGATGAGCTCCCGCAAGGTTTGCAGGTCTTCCTGTCGCGGCTTGGAGGCCAGCATCCGCAGCCGCTGGCCCACGAACAGTGACAGCACGGGCGCCCGCAGGCTGCGATCGAAGCCTCCCAGCCACCGTCCTGCCCCTTCACCGCCAACGATGACCAACGTCCCCCGGGGAGTGAGGGCACGCCGCAGCTGTGACAGGGTACGGCGGCCCGCGGTGTCCAGGATCAGGTCCCAGTGGCGCGCCCCGTCGGTGATGTCGTCGCGGGTGTAGTCGATGACGTCCTCGGCGCCGATCGATCGGACCAGGTCGACCTGGGTCGTGCTGCACACCCCGGTCACCTCCGCGCCGAACGCCTTGGCCAGCTGCACCGCGAACGAGCCCACCCCGCCCGCCGCCCCGATGACCAGGACCTTCTGCCCCGGCTGGACCTGTCCTTGGTCGCGCAGCCCCTGGAGGGCGGCGAACCCGGAGATGGGGACGGCCGCGGCCTGCTCGAAGGTGAGGGTTGCCGGCTTGGCGGCAAGGTTGTCCTCTGGAGCGCACGCGTACTCGGCGAAGGAGCCGTCGCACCAGCCGAACACCGCATCGCCTGGCTGGAACCGGGTGACGTTCTCCCCGACCGCCTCGACGCGGCCGGCGACATCCATGCCCCGAACGGGGACCTTGGGTTTCCGCAGCCCGAGAGATGGGACAACGATGCGGATCAGGTACGGCAGGCCGGTCATGACGTGCCAGTCGCCCCGATGGAGGCCAGCCGCATGGACCCGCACCAGCACCTCGTTGGCCTTGGGCACCGGCTGGTCGATGTCCCTGAGTTCCAGGACATCGGCGGAGCCGTAGGCGTCCTGGACGATGGCCTTCATCGTGGTCTCCCGGGCCGTGGCGGTCTCGAGCCCGTCGTCGACCGCAACCGCGGTCACACGGGCGGACGTCGTCGCATTCGGTGCATCCATGTTGCTGCTCTCCTCGATCGGGAGGTGGACCCCGCCCCAAGGGACGAGACTGGTCGATCTCCTCAGCGTCCTCCGGAGTCCCGGCGGCTTACTATGCTGGGGTGCGGTAGGTGGCCAGGGTGTCGGCCAGGGCCTGGTCCAGTGGGGTGGCGTGGGCACCCAGCTTGGTGGTGATCTTGCTGCTGTCGACGACGAAGGGCTCCTGGAACTCGTACTGCAGCTCGACCAGTTCCCGCACGGTGGGGTTGATGACCCCGAGGGCTCGCAGCAGCAGCACTGGGGTGCCACGAAGCTTGGTGCGGGGCTGGCCGGCGAGCCGGTAGACGCTGTCGACCAGCTGGCGGGTGGTCCGGGTCTCCGGGTCGTTGGGGAGGTGCCAGACCTCGCCCGGGGCGTCGGGGTGCTCGCCCAGGACCGCCAGGCCTTCGCCGATGTCGGGGATGTAGGTGTAGGTGTGGGGCTGGTCGGGGTCGCCCAGGACGGTGGCGGTCTTGCCGGCCAGCGCGGCCGGGAAGACGCGGTCGCCCAGGTTGGACTGGGCGCCGCCGCGAGGGCCGAAGTAGTCCGAGGCCCGGCCGGTGGCGACCTGGACCCGTCCGGCCTGGTGGGCGGCCAGCAGCTCGCGGGCCATGCGGGCGCGGAGCTGCCCCTTCTTGGTGTGGGCCGCATGCGGGCGGGTCTCGGTGAGGGGCTGGCCGTTGGGGCGCCCGTACATGTAGACGTTCTCCATGCTGACCAGCCGGGCCCCGGTGGCTTCGGCGGCGGCAAGCACGCCGGCCTGGAGGGCGGGGAACAGCTCGACCCATTGGTGGTAGGGCGGGTTGAGGGTCTGGTAGAGGACCTGGGCGCCTTGGGCGGCGGCCGTGGCGAACGCCGGGTCGCTGGCGTCGCCGCCGAGGACCTCGACGTCGTCGGGGACCGGGGCGGTGCCGGAGCGGTTGACCAGCCGCACCTGCTCGCCGCGGCGGCGGAGGGCCTCCAGGGTGGCCAGGCCGATGGCGCCGGTCCCGAAGACCACATGCCGTGGGCTCCTACTCATGATGGGTCAGCTCGCCCAGCACCATCACCGATCGTGGTTGTGCTCATGCTCGTCTTCCCTTCTGGGGCCCAGGTGCTCGCATCACGACCTGCGGGGTCTTGGTCGGACATGCCCGTGGGCCAGGCGACTTCGCTTGCGCTCATGGCATCGTCTCTTCCTATCTGTGACCGGCTGGCACCGGCGGACCATGCTCGCGCCGATCGCGGCGACGCCGGGTCCTGCCGGTGCCAGCCACCCGCTGTTCTGGGTGGCTACCGGGCCAACGCCCTGGTCGGGGCCGGGTGCAAGGGCGGCGGCGCGGCTGGGCTGGTGGCGGCGCGCAGCCGGTCCAGCAGCACCCCCGACAGGGCCATGAACGTGATCGCGCCGTAGGCCCCGAAGACCGCGAACTGGCGGTCGACGTCGATGCCGCCGGCAGTCGTGACCGTCCAGCCGAGCGCCCACAGCAGCGGCATGGCCGCCGCCCACACCCAGGCGTTGGCCAGGCGGTCGCGGAGCAGGTACGCCTGGGCGGCGCCGATCGGGATCCCGGTGATGGCGCCCATCAGGGCCAGCTCGCCGAGGCTGGTGCCGTAGCCGACCGCCCAGGCGCCGACGAGCAGGCCGAGGCCCATGGCCAGGGCGGTCGCGCCGATCCAGGCCTGCGGCTCGCCGAGCAGGCGGCGGCCGACCAGCCACTGGCCGGTGCCGATGACCGCGCCGGCGATCATGCCGCCGAGCAGCGCCGAGCCGGCATCGTTGATCCGGCCGGTCGCGGCCATTGCCAGCACGCCGCCGACGATGAAGGCGACGAAGCCAGCGGTCCACAGCAGCCAGGCCCTGGTGTTGAAGCGGTGTTGGTCCTGCATGAGGACCCATCCTCTCAGTGTACGATGTACTGGACACTGTACATCACAGTGACGGTACACTGTTCAGGAGTCAAGGAGATCAAGGGCAGATCGGAGGGCGCATGGCCGGCGACACCACCACCAGGACGCGGCCGCGGGGCTCGCTGACCCGCGAGGAGATCATCAAGGAAGCCCTCGCCCTGCTCGAGGAGCACGGCCCCGGCGCCCTGTCCATGCGCCGCCTGGCCGAGCGCCTCGGCGTCGCCCCCAACGCCCTGTACACCCATGTGCGCGGCAAGGCCGACCTGATCGACGGGCTCATCGACCAGGTCTACGCCGGCCTGGACCTGGATCCCGACCCCGCCGGCGACTGGGCCCAACAGCTGGCCACCCTCAGCCAGGCCGTCCGCGCCCACCTGCTCGCCCGCCCCGCCGTGGTTCCCTACGCGCTGCAGCAGCCCGGCCTCGGACCCCACAGCCTGCGCCTCGGCGAGGCCATCTACAACGTCCTTCGCCCAGCCGGATTTTCCGACCAGGCCGTCGTCGGCACCGTCTATGCCCTGCTGACCTACATCCTGGGGTTCGTCGCCCTGGAGGTCCCCCGTGCCGGCTCCACCCCGCAGACCAGCGACGAGTTCGTGCGGCGCATGTGGGCGCTCTTCGCCGCCCTCCCACCCGGCGAGTTCCCCCACCACGTCGAGCTGGCCCCGCTGCTGGCCCGGATCTCCACCGACGACCAGTTCGAGTTCGGCATCCGCACCTTCCTGGCCGGCCTCAACGCCCAAATACCCTGACCGCGAGCAAACCCGACCGTTACCGCCGCGCCATTCAGCCCGCGATGCCGTCGGTCACTTGGGCGGCAGCGTGTCGGCATAGGCGACGCCCCGGTCGACCCAGCGGCGCAGGTCGTCGTCCTCGGCGTGCGCGCCGGCATCGACCAGGATCCAGCCCTTCATCGGCCGGGTGGTCATGTCGAACAAGCGGGTCCCGGGCTCGGCCAGCGCCGCGTCGGTGGCGTCGGCCGCCAGCCGCACGATCAGCTCCTCGCCGTGCACGCCGCACGCCATGTTGCCGTTCAGCAGGAAGGCGAGCCCGCCGAACATCTTCTTCTCGACCACCCCAGGCCGGTCGCCGATCAGGTCCCGCACTCTCGTGGCCAGCCCCTCGTCGTACGCCATCGCGCGACCCCCTCATCCGAGGACCCGCCCGGCGGCACACCCGCCGACCGGGTCGCCTTGATGAACTCCTAGCCTAACGAGCAGCCCGGACGGTCGGCGCCCTTTCGCCTTCATTCACCCGGAAACCGGTTGTGAAATGGCTTCTTCCACTACGACGCCTCGCCTCCCGATGCATTCCTGGGCGACATCGCCGCCTCGGCGATCGCGCTCGACGGTGGCCCCAGGCGGGACCGGCTGCGGCGCTGCGCCGCGCCGGGTTGCGGCCGCTGGTTCGTCGCCACCCGACCCCGCCAGACCTGGTGCTCGCCGAGCTGCGGCAATCGTGCCAGACTCGCCCGCTTCCACCAGCGTCACCGGGCCGCATGAGCTCTCGACAGCCCTGATGTCGAGCCAGGCTCCACGGCTTCGACACCTCCGCCAGGTGCGGCGTCTCAACGGGGATCCGGGGACCCGCTGCGGGAAGCTCCGCGTCTGGAGGAATCCCGACGAGCCCCTTGGCGGTCGCCGCCGCCGGTAACGGCATCCGCGTTGCTCCCGGCCGGCCCGCCGTTGCCTTCGGCGGGGGAGGCCCCGGATCGCCGCGACGACCGCAACCCGTGCGTGATGTCGAGCAGCCCACGCCGCACCAGGACCCGCTTTGCCGCCATCGTGACCTGCGCCACCTGGTCGGCCCATTCTGGCTGCGCCTCGCTGACCGAAGCGAAGTTCGTCCCGCTCTCTGCCTGGGGCGCCACGGGTGTCGCCCCCAACCACCGCTCCGCGATCGGCCGCCACACGCCCCGTGACCGGCGCATGGTGAAGGCGGCCAGGTGCTGCTCGAAGGCGTGCTGCGCCGCGTTGCCGATCGCGACCTGGTACTGCCAGAACAGCAACGCGGCCTGCTCGGCGGCGAACAGCTGGGGCACCAGCAGGGCCAGCTCCTCCCGGAGCTGGCGCACGGCCGCGTGCGCGTCAGCCTCGCGCGCCTGCGCCACGCGGAGCTGGCGCCGGCTGCGGCGATGCTCTCGGAGCCGGCGGAGCCTGGCCGCGACCGATCGAGATCGAGAGCCGTCCGTCGCGCCGAGCCGGTCGGGAATGGCCGCGTACGACACGGCGGTCGCCAGGCCGAGCAGGGCCAGGCCGACGGCCGCCGGACCGGCGCCCGCTGTCAGGTAGCTCATGGCAACGGCGAGCGTCACGCCGCACGCCAGCGCACCAGCCGCGACGACCAGGTCCAGCCTGCGCCGGCGCGCCGTGTTCTCGGACCCGTCCGGCATGGCCCCGAGCCGGTCGACGCCGCGAGCGGCAAGCTGCGCGGCAGCGACCAGGCCGGCGGCCGCCGCCATGGTGAGAAGCACCAGCGGGATCGCTCCCAGCCCCAGGTCGCGGCCGACCTCGAAGGTGAGGGCACCCTCGCCACCGGCGACCACCGCCAGAATCGCCGCCTCGGACCAGGTGCCCAACGCGTACTGCCGGCTCGGCTGCACGGGTCGAATGGTGACGGATGACTGCCGCTGTCCCGTGGGGTCGTCGACGCCCTCCCCCCTCGTCACCCCCGCGCGGTCGGCGGCGCGGCGCTGAGCGGCGGCCGCCGAGCGGTCGCTCACCGCCTGCTCGAGGATCGCCTCCGCCTCGGCCAGGCGACTGTCGACGACCATCACCTGGCTGGCCACGGCGGTCACTCTCGGAAGCTCCCGCCGGGCATGGAACACGAGACGCGCCCGCTCGTGCGCCGCCACGAAGCCCTGCACGGGCAGAGGCCGGTCGGGATCCCACGAGAGGCCCGCGTTGGCGGCGGTCCTGGCGAGCGTGCGCAGCGCACGTGGACGGGTCGGGGCGTTGCGCGACTCGACTTCCAGATAGCCGTACGGCGGGACCTCCCACCAGGAGGGCCGGCCCGACCTGGCCAGCGGGCGCCGCCGTCGCCGCCAGCCGAGGCGCCTTCGTGGTGCGGCCGGGACCGGAGGGGCAGCGCCCCCCTCTTGTTGCTCCCGTGGCGGGCCCGGTTGCTCGACCATTTGCACGAATCATGCTTGACCTCGCCACGTCGGTCCAAACCTGGATCCTTGCCCGATTCTCGAACTGCTCACGAGAAGGGCTTACCTGCCATCTCCAAGGTTGTCGTGTCCCGGGAATCCGCGGGACCACGGAAGGCAGTGGCTCCCCTGGGAGCCACCGGAGCAGGAAGGAGCAACATGCCCGATGCCGAGGCGCGCCGCGACTGGCGGCGCAGAGGTGGGATGGCGGCGCTGGTCGGCGCCGGCCTTCTCGCGGGCGCCGTGCTCGCTGGGACGCTCAGCGCCAGCGCGGCCGATACGACCGCGAGCACGGCGGGCCAGTACGGCGCGACAGCGCCCGGAGCCCCGCCGGCCCGCGGCACCGTCGACGAGTCGAAGAGCCAACGACCCGACGAGCACCTGCTTTCCGGGGACACCGCGACCAAGGTGCGGGAAGCCGCCCTGGCCAAGTACCCCGGCGCGACGGTGCTGCGGGTGGAGAGCGACTCAGACGGCGTCTACGAGGCGCACCTCACGACCGCCAGCGGGCAGCGCGTCACCGTCGAGGTCGGCAAGGACTTCAAGGTGACAGGCCTCGAGTCCAACCACCGGTAACCACACCAGCGCGGCGCCGCGCCGCTGGGCGCCGCCGACCATCCAGCCAGGGGTCGGGTCGAAGGACCCGACCCCTGGCGGTCGACGTCATCGGCCTGGGAGCCGGAGCCGATTTCAGCGCTCTGTAGGATCCCGTCTGTTTCGGAAGTCCCTCGCCCCCTCCGGTCGCTCAACTCCGGCATCCCGGTCGCCGTTCTTTGTTCCGGGTCCGTCGAGTGCGTGGGTTGCGAACGAGTAGATGGAGGCCGGTCATGGCGCGTACCCCGCTGGCGGAGTTGCTGCAGCAGGCGACGGCCGAGGTCGCCGCGTCGGGTGAGCGCCGCCCGTCACGCCGTGACGCGCTCAGGTTGGGCGGCGCGCTCGGGCTGGCCGCCGCCGCTGCCGCGGTCCAGCTTCCGGCCAGCGAGGCCAGGGCGGCCCCGGCCCCCGTCCCCACCCGGCGCATCGCGATCGTGGGCGGCGGGCTGGCCGGGCTGGCCTGCGCCTACCAGCTCAAGCAGGCCGGGCAGACGGCAACCGTGTACGAGGCCTCAGACCGCGTCGGCGGCCGCAGCTGGACCCTGCGAGGCACGTTCGCCGATGGGCAACTGGTGGAACGCGGCGGCCAGCTCATCGACACCAGCCACAAGGCCATCCAACAACTCGCCACCCAGCTGGGCCTGCAGCTCGACAGCCTCGCCCAGGCGGAGGTGAACGGCTCCGAGCCGCTCTACCACTTCGACGGCCAGCCCTACACCTACGCTCAGGCCACCAGCGACATCGACGCGATTCACGCCAAGCTCCACAGCGACGTGCAGGCGGCCGGCTACCCCACCCTGTACAGCTCCTTCACCGCGCGGGGCCAGCAACTGGACACCATGTCGGTCGTGGACTGGATCAACGAGTCGGTCCCCGGCGGGATGGCCTCCAAGCTCGGCCAGCTCCTCGAGGTCGCCTACACCATCGAATACGGCGCGGACGCCAGCCAGCAGAGCTCGCTCAACCTGCTGTACCTGCTGGGCTTCAAGGGGCAGGGGCAGCTGCGCATCTTCGGCCCTTCCAACGAGAAGTACGCCATCCGAGGCGGCTGCGACCTGCTCCCCGCCCGGCTCGCTGCCCAGTTCCAAGGGCAGATCCAAACTGGCAACGAGCTGGTCGCCGTGCGCCAGAGCGGCGGCACCGTCACCCTCACGCTCAAGCAGGGCGCCCGCATCCGCACGGTCACGGCCGACAAGGTGGTGCTGGCCCTGCCGTTCTCGATCCTGCGCTCCTCGGTGGACTTCTCCGGAGCCGGGTTCAAGCCGCTCAAGCAGACCGCCATCCGCGAGCTCGGCATGGGGACAAACTCCAAGCTCCACGTGCAGTTCACCGACCGCCACTGGGAAGGGCTCGGGTGCAACGGCGAGACCTTCGCCGACACCGGCTACCAGAACACCTGGGACGAGTCCCGGGCGCAGGCGGGCCGGTCGGGCATCCTGGTCGACTACACCGGCGGCACGGTCGGGGCGAGCTTCGGCTCCGGCTCGCCCGCGACGCGGGCCAGGCAGTTCCTGGCCCAGCTCGAGCCGGTCCTGCCCGGCATCACCGCCAAGTGGAACGGCCGTGCGACGGTCGACAACTGGCTCGGCAACCCGTGGACCAAGGGCTCGTACTCGTACTGGAAGGTGGGCCAGTACACCCGGTTCGCCGGGGTGGAACGCGAGCCCGAGGGCAACTGCCACTTCGCCGGCGAGCACACCTCGGTCGACTTCCAGGGCTACCTCAACGGCGCGGTCGAGACCGGGCAGCGGGCCGCCCAGGAACTGCTCTCGGCGTAGGCCGAGTAGTTGGTCTCGGCCGTCGCGCTCCCAGTCACGGCTTCGTGAGTGCGCCCGGAACTGGTCCGCGCGCCAGCCGCAGCGCCTCCTCGGTGCCGAGCTCCCGCCCGGCGGCCTGCGCCGACCGGTAGGCGTCGGGGTCGAGCCGGTCCTGGACGGCCCGGCGGGCCAGGTCGGCCTCCACCCGTTCGGCACCGACCGGGGCCACGCCGGCGTGGTCGCGGGTGGCGTCGGCGGTAGCCAGCAGGAGCGCGGCCCGCTCCGGCCGCCCGCGGCCGAGCGCGACCAGGGCGTGGCCGACCAGGACCAGGGCCGCGGTCGCCGGCTGGGGTGCGTCCAGGACCAGGCCGGTCGCCTCGCGCAGGTGCGCCTCGGCGTCGCCGAGGTCGCCGAGGCGGGCCTCGGCGCAGCCGAGCTGGGCCAGGGTGTGGGGGACGCTCCAGGCGAGGACCTCGTGGACGATGCCGAGCGCCTCCTGGTGGAGCTGGCGGGCGCGCTCGAGGTCGCCGCGGGCGCGGGCGATCGCCCCCAGCCCGTTCCAGGCGTAGGCGATCCCACGGCGCCACCCGGCCCGCCGGGCGATCGCGGCCGACTCGGCGTGCAGGGCGACCGCGCGCTCCTCGTCGCCCTCGACCGCGACCAGGCCGCCGAGCTCGACCAGGGAGGCGCACAGCATCCACAGGGGGCCGTCCTCGCGGGCGACCGCGATCGCCTGTTCGTAGCGGCCCACCGCGGCGTCGAGCTCGCCGCGCCTCCTGGCCAGGTTGGCCAGGGCGTACAGGGCAAGTGCCCTGCCCCAGTGGTCGTCGAGGGCCTCGAAGCGCTCGAGGGCTCGCCGCCCGACCTCCTCGGCCTGGCCGGGCGGCCCCAGATGGTAGCTGTGGACGGTGAGCGAGACGAGGGCGGCATACGCCTCGCCCCACCGGTCATGGATAGTCTTGAAGCCGTCCTCGGCCTCGGCGACCAGGCGCGTGGCGTCGCCGCTGGGGCCGCGGTGCTGGAGCTCCGCAAGGGCCAGCAGGACCTTGGCGGTCGCCGCCCCCACCGGTTCCCCGAACCTTTCGAACAGTTCAAGGCTGCGGCGGGCGGCGGTGACCTCGGGCAAGGTCGGGAACCGCTGCAGCTCGATCATCGATGACGACAGCAGCGTCCTGGCCAGGTGGATGGTGGGTGGCTCACCTTCGGCCAGGGCGAGGGCGCCGGCCAGGCGCTGGCGGCCTTCCTCGGTGTGGTACTCCTGCCAGTACCAGCCGAGGGCACCGCCGATGCGCAGTGCGGTCTGGTGGTCGCCGCCGGCCATGGCCCGGTCGATGGCCGCCCGCAGGTTGTCGTAGTCGGCCTCCAGCCGCCGAGTCCAGCGCCGCCCGGTGCGGTGGGTGGCGGCCTCCTCCGCCAGGTCCACGAACCAGGCGGTGTGGCGGGCGGCCGTCAGCTCGGTCTCGCCGGCCTCGGCCAGCCGGTCGGCCCCGTAGGCCCGCAGCGTCTCGAGCATCCGGAACCGGGCGGGGTCGCCACCAACCGCCACCACCAGGGACCGGTCGACCAGCCGCACCAGGCCCTCCAGGACCCCGCCCGCGTCGCCGGTGACGGCCTCGGCCGCGGCCACCGTCCAGCCACCGGCGAACACCGACAGCCGCCGGAACAGTCGCCGGTCGGGTTCCTCCAGCAGCTGGAAGCTCCAGTCCACCGTCGCCCGCAAGGTCCGCTGGCGCGGGTCCTGTGCTCGCCCTGTGCCGGTCAGCAGCCCGAACCGATCCTCCAGACGGGTGGCCAGCTCGGCGGCCGGGAGTGCCCGGACGCGGGCCGCGGCCAGCTCGATCGCCAGCGGCAGGCCGTCGAGGCGCCGGCAGATCTCGGCCACCGCCGTGGCGTTGTCGCCGTCGAGGACGAAGCTCGGGTCGGCCAGGTGGGCCCGCTCCAGGAACAACCGCACCCCGTCATAGCCGGCCAGCACCTCTGGGCTGGGGCCGTCCCGGCCGCCCCCTGGTCCCGGCTCGGGTGGCGGGTCGGGGACGGCCAGGGGCGGGACCGGCCAGACCAGCTCCCCCGGCACCCCCAGGACCTCGCGGCTGGTGGCCAGCACCCGCAACCCCGGCGCGGCCCGCAGCAGCCGCACGACCAGCTCGGCGCAGCCGGCCACCAGGTGCTCGCAGTTGTCCAGGACCACCAGCAGGACCTTGTCGCGGACGAAGCCGGCCAGCCGGTCGGCCGCTGCCGGCGGGGCGGCGGTCCCCGGCGGGCCAGGCTCCTCCCGTAGCCCCAGCGTCGCCGCCACGACCTCGGCCAGCAGCCCGGGGTCGGCGAGGGCGGCCAGCTCGACCAGCCAGACCCCATCGGGGAACCCGGCCACCAGCCCCCGAGCCGCCTCGACGGCCAGGCTGGTCTTGCCCGCCCCACCGGGCCCGGTCACCGTGACCAGCCGATGCTGGCCCACCAGCTTGCCCACCTCGTCCAGCTCGCGATCCCAACCGACCAGGCTGGTCAGCCACTCGGGCAGGTTGTGTGGCGGGGCGGCCGGCACCCGCGCTCGTTCGGGGGGTCCGATGGCCGGGTCCTGGGTGAGGATGGCCCGCTGGAGCCGCTGGAGCTCAGGGGAGGGGTCGATGCCCAGCTCCTCGGCCAGGGTGGCACGGGTCTCGCCGTACACCCGCAGGGCGTCGGCCTGCCTGCCGGAGCGGTACAGGGCCAGTATCAGCTGCCCGCGCAGCCGCTCCCGCAACGGGTGGGCGGTGACCAGCGTCTCCAGCTCCCCCACCAGCTCGGCGTGGCGCCGCCGGCCAGGCGCAGCTCGACGAGCGCCTCCTGGGCGGTCAGGCGCAGCTCCTCCAGCCGGGCCGCCTCCGTCCGGGCCCACGGCCGGTCGGCGAACTCCGCGAGCGCCGCCCCGCGCCACAACCCCAGCGCCGCCTCCAGCAGCCGGGCCGCCCGTGGCCCATCCGTGGCCGCGGTGGCGTCGGCCTCGGCAACCAGCCGCTGGAACCGGGCCGCGTCCAACTGCTCCGGCTCCACGGCCAGCTGGTACCCGGGCGGATTGGTCAGCAGCAGGCCCGCCCCGGCCGGACCCAGCGCCCGGCGCAGCGCCGACACCCGCCCCTGGAGGGTGTTGGCCGGGTTCCCCGGCAGCTCCTCACCCCACAGGTCCTCCACCAGCCGGTCGGCGGCCACCACCCGGCCGGCATTCACCAGCAGGTCGGCCAGCAGGGCACGCTCCTTGGCCCCCGGCACCCGCACCGGACCGCTGCCGTCATGGACCTCGAGCGGCCCCAGGATCCGGAACTCCATCCCCCCGCCTCGCATCCACAGTCAACCGGCAGCGCCACGTCAGCCGGCCCGCCCATCCTGGCACCAGCACCTGCCACCGACCAAGGAGGAACAACCATGCAGGAGCACGAGGTGCGCAAGCTGCTCGACCGGTTCTTCGAGGCCATGGACCCGGCGGTGGAGTACGAGGCCCGCCACAAGGACTTCACCGTGGAGTTCCCGCAGTCGGGCGAGCGTCTGGACCGCGACGGCCTCCGCAAGCTCCAGGAGCACTTCCCGGGCGGCGCGCCGGAGATCCGCATGCGCCAGTTGACCGGCAGCGGCGACCTCTGGGTCAGCGGGGCGGTCATCCGCTACGCCGACGGCAAGGTCTTCCACAGCGCCAACGTCATCGAGTTCCGCGACGGCAAGATCTGGAAGGAGACCCGCTACTACGGCGAGCCGTTCGAGGCCCCGGCCTGGCGCGCCCAGTGGGTCCAGCGGATCGAGGAGCCGGTCGCCGGGTGAGACACCCTTTGTCAACCATGGGGTCAGGCGGCCTTGCCGATGGCGCGGTTGCGGTTGGCGACGTGGGTGGCCTCGTCGTAGGGCTGGCCGCGCAGCAGGCAGTGCCACAGGACCTCCAGCCAGCGGTTGCCCAGCGCCCTGAGGGCGGCGTGGTGGGTCTTGCCGCGGCCGCGCTGGGCGTCGTAGAAGGCCCTGGCCCACGCGGACTCCCGCAGCGAGCAGAACGCCCACTGCTGCACCGCGGCGGCCAGGTGGCGGTTGCAGGCCAGCCGGCAGGCGACCACCAGCTCGTGCTTGCCGGAGCGGCGGGTCACGGGGGCCTTGCCGGCGTAGCATGCCAGCGCGTTCGGCGACCCGAACTGCTCGGGGTGGTCGCCGATTTCGCCGGCGACCCTGGCGGCGAGGCGGTCACCGAGGCCGGGAAAGCTCAGGTAGACCTTGCCGCCAGGGACCGCCTGCCCCAGCTCGTGCTCCCGTGGCTGCTTGGCGCGCCCGTGCCTGGGGGCGCCGAGCAGCAGCTCGCCCATCCTGCGCTCCCAAGCGCGCCGCTGGGCGGCGAGCAGCAGCAGCTGGACCGCGGCCAGGCGGATGGTGTCGGCCTTGGCCCTGACGAGCCAGGCGCGTGGGGTGAAGTGGTCGCCGGCCAGTGCCTGCTCGATCTTGTCGGCGAGGCGTTCGGGCCAGCCGTGGTGGGCGGCGCGGGCGAAGGCGACCAGCTCCTGGCGCGAAGCGGCGGCGAGCTGGTCGCGGGTGGGCCAGCGTTCCAGCAGCTTGAGCACCGTCGGGGCGCCCAGGTCGTCGCCGGCGATGGCCAGCGCGGCCGGGAAGGTCGCCAGCAGGTCGGCGCGCAGGCGGTTGCCCAGCCGCCGCTGGTCACGGGCGGCGCGCTCGTCGTCGCGGGCGATCGCCCTGAGCTCGGCGGCGAGCTCGCCGTGGGGGACCAGCGGCCGCAGGGCGGCGTGGCGGTCAAGCGCCAGCAGGCAGCAGATGCGGGCGTCGGCGGCGTCGTCCTTCTTGCGGGCCGGGCCCCTGCGGCGGGCGACCAGGTCAGGGTTGACCGGCAGCACCACGTACCCGGCGTCGACCAAGTGCTCGACCAGCAGGCCGTGGCGGGTCTCGATCACCACCCGGACCTCGGCCGGGTCGGGCTCCAACCGGGCGATGTCGGCCAGCATGGCGTCGACCGCGGCCGGGGTGTGCTCGACCCGGCGGACCTGGATCACCCCCTCGCCGGGCCGGCCCAGGGCGACGAGGTGGAACTCCTCGGCCCAGTCGATCCCAACCCCCAGCACCATGCTTCCTTTCCTGAACCGACGTCCGGGCGCAGGCACGGCGCCGTGCTGATGGACCAGTCCTCTTGGGACGACACCCTTGTGGGCGTCGGGCCTGCGGGGCCGGCCCCCTGGGACGCCGTCTCACCTCAGTCCTCGCAGGACAAGCGCCGGAAGCGTTCCCAGGGGGCGACCCCATGACCCAGGAGGGTAAAGCCATCAGCGCCGAGGCGCCCCGGCCGGGTGGCCGGGGCGCCAGCGGTGAGCCAACTATCCCTTCACCGTGAACGACTGCGTCATGTCAGCGTTCGAGCTGTTGCCGGCGTAGACGTCGATCTGGCCCGGCTCCACGACGAGCTTGCCGCGGTTGTCGTAGAAGCCGAAGTCGCTCTTGTCGAGCGTGAAGGTGACCGTGCGTGCCTGGCCCGGGTCCAGCGTCACGCGCTCGAACCCGCGCAGGCGGCGGACGGGCTGCGAGATGCTGGCCACCGGGTCGTGGATGTAGAGCTGCACCACCTCGTCACCCTTGCGGCTGCCGGTGTTCTTCACCGTTACGGAGGCCTCGAGGCTGCCGTTCTTCGACACCGTCGAGGAGCTCAGCCGCAGGTCCGAGACCTCGAAGCTCGTGTAGCTGAGCCCGTGGCCGAAGACGAACAGCGGCGAGCAGCTCGGGATGTCGCGGTGGCGCGAGTTCCACTTCACGTCGGGGTTGCAGGGCCGGCCCGTCGGCTCATGGTTGTAGTAGATCGGCACCTGGCCGAGCCGGCGCGGGAACGACACCGGTAGCTTGCCGCCCGGGTTGACCTTGCCGAACACCACGTCGGCGACCGCGGGGCCTGCCTGCACGCCCGGGAACCATGCCTCGAGGATCGCGGGTGCATCGTCGACCACGTCCTCGAGCGCGAGCGGGCGTCCGTTGAGCAGGACGACCGCGAACGGCTTCCCGGTCGCCTTGATCGCCCGCAGCAGCTCCTCCTGCCTGCCCGGAAGGTCGAGCGTGCTGCGCGCTGCCGCCTCGCCGCTCATCTCGCGCGTCTCACCCAGGACGAGCACGACCTGGTCCGCCGCCTTCGCGACGTCCACCGCCGCGGCGAATCCGGCATCGGAGCCGCACCCCTCGGGGTCGTCGGTCGGCGGCTCGGCGTTGGAGAGCTTGCAGCCCTCGGCATAGGTCGCGCCGGAGCTCTGCTGGTCGATGCCGTCGAAGATGGTCACCGCGTCGGTGTCGCGGCCGGCGCCCCACCAGGGACCGAGCATGTCGTGCTGGTTCTTGGCGAGCGGCCCGATCACCGCCGTCTTCTTGGAGGGATCCAGCGGTAGGATCCCGCCTTTGTTCTGGAGCAGGACCATCGAGCGGCTCGCGGCGTTGCGAGCGGCCGCCACCGCGTCGGGCTTCAGCATCTCGGCCTCGGCCTTGTCGGGGTCGACGGGTGCGTACGGGTGCTCGAACAGGCCGGCGCGGAACTTGATGCGCAGGATCCTGCGCACCGCGTCGTCGATCCGGCGCATCGAGATGCGGCCCTCCCCGAGCAGCTGCGCGCCGAAGTCGCGGATGAGCGTGCTGGTCATCTCCGAGTCCACGCCGGAGTTGAGCGCCAGCGCCGCGGCGGCGGGGCCGTCGGCCGCGACCCCGTGGCCACATTCCCCGGTGTCGGGGGTCTTCGGCGGGCAGGCGCGCATCTCGGCCACGGCGGTCCAGTCGCTCTCGACGAACCCGTCGAAGCCCCACTGGCCCTTGAGGATCTGGTTCAACGTCTGGTCGTTGCCGCAGCCCGGGACGCCGTTGATCGCGTTGAACGAGCACATGGCCGTGTCCGCGCCGGCGTCGACCGCGGCTTTGAACGGCGGCAGGTAGAAGTTCCAGAGCCGCTGCTCGGACATGTCGGTGGTGTTGTAGTCACGGCCGCTCTCCGGCTGGCCGTATGCCGCGAAGTGCTTGGGGCTGGCCACGAGCTTGTCGGGCGCGCTGTAGTCGGTCCCCTGGATCGCCTTGACCCGCGCGGCCGCCATCGCCGAGTTCAGGTAGGGGTCCTCGCCGGCGGCTTCGGAGATCCGGCCCCAGCGTGGCTCGTGCGAGACGTCGACCATCGGCGCGTAGGTCTGCTTGAGGCCGACCACGGCCGACTCGCGCGCGCCGTACTTGTGGTCGTCGGACGCCACCCGCGGGTCGAAGCTCGCGCCGGCGCCGAGCGGGATCGGGAAGATGGTACGGAAGCCGTGGATGGTGTCGAAGGCGAACATCATCGGGATCTTCAGCCGCGACTCCTCGACGGCGATGCGCTGGAGCTCCCGGATCCGCTTCGGGTCGGTCACGCTCAGGACCGAGCCAAGCCCGTTGCGCACTTCCCCGTCGGTGACCAGGAAGTCCGGCAGCAACTGGATCTGCTCCAGCTTCTCCTCGAGCGTCATCTTCGAGAGCAGGTCGTTCACCCGTCTCTCGACGGCCTGGTCGGCAGCCTGCCGGGTCGGCCGGAGCGCCTGCTCGTCGCTCGACTGTGAAGCGGCCACGACGCCACCGGCCGCCGCCAAGACGAGCGTCAGGACCGGCACGGCGACCGAAGTCCTGAACCTGAACCTCCGCATGGGTCTCCTCCTCGGTGGGCCAGTCCTTAGTAGGGGAGGCCGCTTCATGGGAGGAGGCGGCCGGGCTTCCCTGCCCGGCGCCTCAAGCGGCAAGCCTGACTACAGATCGATCACACGACCAACCTCGAAGCGTGAGGCGATGCAGTCCGGATCCGGACGAGGGCTGCGGCGGGCCTCTGGGTCGGGCGCGACGTCCAGCGCCGTGACCCCAGAACGAGAACGCGGCGGCCCAAGCGTCCAGCAGCCCCACGGCTCGCTCGACCGTGGCCACCGCACGGCTTCCACGCCAACTCGTCACCGCTACGACCATGCCACTCCCAGCCGCGCATCGGCCGGTTCCGGCTCGACCGGCTAGCGAAGGCTCTCGCGAGGCTGAAGTACGTCGTTGCCGAACCCGACGGAACCAAGATGCCCAGAAACGCCGTGACGAAGCGTCATGACGTGAAGTTCGCCTTTCAGCCAAGAGTCACCGTGTGGTCCGCGGGGTGCAGCCGGGCACCGGATGTGCGATCTGGTGCTGGCTGGTGGACTGACACCGGGATTGACATGCTCGGGCCTCGGTACGCTACCGAGGTGCGGATCAGGCACTGGCTGGAGGCGAGAGTGCGGTGGGCGCGCAGGGTGCGCTGATGCGGGGCCGCGAGGCCGCCGAGCGGTTGGCGTGGGCGGATGCCTACGCCGCGCTGTCGCTGGCCGACTGGTCGACTCCCTTGGCCGCGGAGGATCTGGAGCTGCTGGCGACCGCGGCCTACCTCCTCGGCCACGTCGAGGACTGCCTCGGGGCATTGCAGCGCGCCCACCAGCTGTATGCCGAGGGCGGCGATCACCGGCGGGCCGCGTGGTGCGCAGGCTGGCTGGGGTTCCACCTGACCTCTCGGGGCGATCTCGCGCAGGCGAGCGGGTGGTTCGGCCGAGCCAGCCGACTCCTCGAGCACGAGCGACAGGAGTGCGCCGAGCATGGCTACCTACTGACCTCCGTCGCGTTCCAGCAGCTGATGGCCGGCGACTACGCGGAGGGGCGGGCCACCGCGGAACGAGCGGCCGAGATCGGCGGCCGGGCCGGTGACGCCGACCTGGTCGCGTTCGGGTTGTCCCTCCAAGGCCGTGCCCTGGTCTGGGACGGTCGGGTGGGCGAGGGCCTTGCCCTGTTGGACGAGGCCATGGTGGCAGTCGTGGCCGGCGAACTCTCGCCCGTGGTCGCCGGCACGGTCTACTGCGGCGTGATCGAGCTCTGCCAGGAGGTCGCCGAGTGGCGCCGCGCTCAGGAGTGGACCGAGGCGCTGACGGCCTGGTGGGGCGCGCAGCCGGACATGGTCACCTTCACCGGCCAGTGCCTGGTCCATCGGGCCGAGATCCTCCAGCTGCATGGGGCCTGGCCGGAGGCGGTCCAGGAGGCCGAGCGGGCGTTGGAGCGGTTTGCCCGGGCCGCTGACCGATACGCCACCGGCGCGGCCTGCTACCAGGAGGCGGAGCTGTACCGGCTCTCCGGTGACTTCACGGCGGCCGAGGACGCCTACCAGCAGGCCAGCCGGTGGGGCCGCCAGCCACAGCCGGGACTGGCGCTGCTGCGGCTGGTCCAGGGCAAGACCGAGGTGGCCGCGGCGGCAAGCCGGCGCGTAGTCGGCGAGACGAGCGAGACGTTCAGGCGGGCCAAGCTCCTGCCCGCCCACGTCGAGATCATGCTGACGGTCGGCGACGTCCTGGCGGCCCGCGACGCCGCCGCCGAGCTGACCAAGATCGCCGACGCCTACGGCACGCCAGCCCTGCGCGCGATGGCGGACCACGCCCGAGGCGCGGTGCTGCTGACCGAGGGCGACGCCCAGGCCGCGCTCGTCGCGCTGCGCGCCGCGTGGCAGGTCTGGCAGGAACTTCAAGCGCCGTATGAGGCCGCGCGCGTGCGCGTGCTGGTCGGGCTCGCCTGCCGCAAGCTCGGGGACGTGGAGGCCGCGACGATGGAGCTGGACGCCGCTCGCGGCGTGTTCGCGCGGCTGGGCGCCACACCGGACCTCGCGCGGCTCGAGGCACTCGCCCGCAGGGACGCTGCCGCGACGGCGCACGGGTTGACCGAACGTGAGCTGCAGGTGCTGCGGCTGCTGGCGACCGGCACGACCAACCGCGCGATCGCTGGCGAGCTGTTCGTGGCCGAGAAAACAGTCGACCGGCATGTGAGCAACATCTTCGCCAAGCTGGGCGTGTCCTCGCGAGCTGCGGCCACCGCCTACGCCTACCAGCACAGGCTCATCTAGCCGCGCCTGGGTAGAACCACCCATGCCGCTCGACGCCGCGGATTGGGGGTTTCCCCGAAGCCGCCAGATCCCTCGACTTCCTAGCATCGAAGCACCTGTCACGACCCAGGAGATGCGGGATGCGGAAGCTCGGCGACCACGCGGTGGTCCTCGGGGGAAGCCTGGCCGGGCTACTCGCCGCCCGGGTGCTGGCCGACGCGTACGAGCGCGTCACTGTCGTGGAACGCGATCCGCTCCCCGACACGGCCAGGAATCGACGGGGCGTACCCCAGGGCCGACACGCCCATGTGCTGCTCGCCCGAGGGGCGCAGGTCATCGACGAGCTCTTTCCGGGACTGCTCGACGACCTCGTCGCCGGGGGTGCACCAGTCGTCCGGGACCTTGCCGAGATGCGCTTCTCTCCGGGCGGCCATCCTCTCTGCCTCGAGGGCCACCTGGCACAGGCCGCCACCTGGCAAGCCAGCAGGCCCTACCTCGAAGGTCAGCTGCGCGCCCGGGTCAGGGCGTTGCCCACCGTCAAGGTCGTCGACCAATGCGACGTCGTCGGGCTCGACACCACCGCCGCCAGAGACCGCGTCACCGGGGTGCGGATCCTGCGCGGCGCCGGCGGCGCCGAGGAGACCCTCCGCGCCGATCTGGTCCTCGACGCCACCGGGCGCGGCGGCCGTGCGACGGCCTGGCTGGCGGCGATCGGCTACGACCAGCCGCCGCAAGAGCAGCTCACGATCCACCTGAGGTACGCCACCCGGCACCTGCGCCTGCGCCCCGGCGCCCTGCCCGGCCAGAAGTTCGTCGCCGTCGGCGCCGAACCGGGCCGGCCGACCGGCTTCGTGCTGCTCGCGGAGGAGCAGCACCGGTGGGTCCTGACGCTGATCGGGTACGACGGACACCACCCGCCGGCCGACCCCGAAGGCTTCCTCGCCTTCCTCGAGACCGTGGCCCCACCCGACGTCCTCGCGGCGATCCGCGAGGCCGAGCCGCTCGACGACATCGTGGCCCACCGGTTTCCGGCCAACCTTCGCCGACGGTACGAGCGGTTGCGCCGCTTCCCCGCCGGGCTGCTCGTCTTCGGCGACGCGATCTGCAGCACGAACCCGGCGTACGCCCTGGGCATGTCGGTGACCGCGCTGCAGGCGGTGGCGCTGCAGGACTCCCTGGTACGCGGCGACCGTGACCTGGCCCGGCGGTTCTTCCGGGCCGCCGCCAAGCCCATCGACGTCGCCTGGCAACTGGTAGTCGGCGCCGACCTGGCACTGCCCCAGGTGCAGGGACCAAGGCCGCTGCCGGTCCGGGTCATCAACGCCTACGTCAAGCGGGTGATGACCGCGGCCGAACGCGACCCCGCGGTGGCCGAGCAGTTCCTCCGCGTCAACGCTCTCCAGGACCCGGCCACGCGGCTGTTCCGGCCCTCCACGGCGCTCCGCGTCGTGCTTGCCGGCCTGCGCCGACACCCAGCAGCGGCGATCGACACCACAACACGCGTGGCCGCCGACGTCCACGCATCTGAAGAGGAGGTCATGGGTGCGCCCGGCACACGACGCCTCCCCTCTCGCTGAACCGGGATGGCGGCGAAGCCGCACTCATCGTGGCGCCTGCGGCAACGGCAAAGGGGGACCGCATGACCGCCCGCACCGACCTCGACGCGCGCGAGGCTCTGGCCGAGCGGCTCATCGATGACACCACCCACGCGTTGGTGGTCGAGGCATCGTTGGGCGACACCGCCCCAAGCTCGCCTAGTCGTCACCATCGGCCGGTGATCCTGATCACAGCCGGCGGATCCGGTGGCGCCTGGAGCTGTCGCTGTTCGAAGAGGCGCTATCCGCCGGGTCCGGGGGTTCCGTCCCACTGTGCGCCTCAACTGACGCAGAACTCGTTGCCCTCGGGGTCGTGCATGACGACGTAGTAGACCGGGTCCTCAGGGTCGTCGTGTCGGGTCCGGCGCTCCACGCTGGCGCCCAGCCCGACCAGCTCGGCGACCTTGGCCTCGACGATCTCGATCCGCCGCACGAGCGGCAGTGCGTTGTCGCGGCCGGTGGGGTAGAGGTCGAGGTGGAGCCGGTTCTTCCCCGCCTTCGTCTCCGGCACCTCCTGGAACCAGATCGGCGGGCGCAGCCCGGCCGGGTCGAAGAGCCGGTCGTCGAAGGCCGCCTCCGCGCCCAGCCGGGCACGGTAGTGCGCCTGCCAGGTCGTCTCCGGCTCCGCCGGCGGCACCGGCTGGTAGCCCAGCGCCTGCGCCCAGAACCGCGCCAGCAGGGCCGGGTCGTTCGCGTCGATGGTCAGCTGCCAGAACACCATGCCCCAACGTTAGACCCTGCCGAGCGGCTGTGAGCCTTCGTCGTCAATGGTGAGCACTACTACGGACTCGTCGACGACGTCCGAGGAGCCGGAAGTACGCGGTCGCGCTGGCTCACACCGGGTTCGCCGTACGGGTAGTCGTCAACGATCGGCGTGCTGGCCCGCTACGGCGTCTCGACGGAAGGCGCCAGCCTTCCACGACGTGCACGCTCGGGAGTAGCCCGGAACGCCGGGCTCACGGAACGCGCCGGGACCGCCCTGGGCGCATGGCCTGCGTGGGGTCTGCGACGCCGTCGGGCAGGAGGTCCGCAGCGCGACAACCCGGACGGTACCGGCCGTCAGCCGGCGCCGCCCTCACCGACCCACGCCGTCTGCTAGCGAGCCGCGGCGCTCCGGTGGGGCAGCACCCAGCCCGGGCGCGGGAAGTGGCAGGTGTAGCCGTTCGGGTAGCGCTCCAGGTAGTCCTGGTGCTCCGGCTCGGCCTCCCAGAACGGACCGGCCGGGGTGACCTCGGTGACGACGTTGCCGGGCCAGAGCCCGGACGCGTCGACGTCGGCGATGGTGTCCTCGGCGACCCGGCGCTGTTCGTCATCGAGGTAGAAGATCGCCGAGCGGTAGCTCGTGCCCATGTCGTTCCCCTGGCGGTTCAGCGTCGTCGGGTCGTGGATCTGGAAGAAGAACTCGAGCAGCTCGCGGTATGAGGTCACCTCGGGGTCGAAGACGATCTCGATCGCCTCGGCGTGGGTCCCATGGTTCCGGTAGGTGGCGTTTGCGACGTCGCCTCCCGTGTAGCCCACTCGCGTCGAGAGGACCCCTGGGCGCCTCCGGATGAGGTCCTGCATCCCCCAGAAACACCCTCCGGCCAGGACCGCCTTCTCGCTCTTCTGGCTCATCGCTTCGCTCCCTGCGTCGTCGCGGCTTGGTCAAGCAGTTTCCGGTATGCCCCGTATCCCTCGGCCTGCAGCCAGTGAAACGCTCCGACACCTTCGCGCATTCCCCGGACCCAAACTCAGCCCCGGCGGCACATCCCCCCCGGCATACGGAGAGGAGAGGCCTGTCGCAACAGTCGGCGCATCCGACAGAAGATCGGATGCGCCCCAGTGCCGACAAGGCTTGCGGCGCATGCGCCGTCCAGCAACCAGCCCCGCACCACTACCGACACGGCCGCAAAGCCGGCGTGCAGGCTGGAAACCCCGTGGATTCCCGGATGCTGGCCGCTGCGCGCGCGGCTAGCCTGCGGGCAAGCCAGAGATCCCTCCAGCCTCGTGTTCGAGGGGCCAGCCGCAAAGGAGGGCGTGCCATGGACGAACCGGATTGGAAAGGGCCGCTTGGCGAGGCGTTCGGAAGCGCCCTCGAGTACCTGGAAGGCCTGCCCGTCCGGCCGGTGGGCAGCAGCGCGAGCGTCGAGGAGCTGCGGGTGGCCCTTGGCGGACGGTTGCCGGAGGCCCCCAGCGAACCGCGTGAGGTGATCGCGGCGCTGGCCGCGGCGGCCGAGCCGGGGCTGGTGGCGACGCCGAGCGGCCGGTTCTTCGGGTTCGTCATCGGTGGCGCCTCCCCGGCGGCGCTGGCGGCCGACTGGCTCACCGCCGCCTGGGACCAGAACGCCGGCCTGTCCGTCCTCGGGCCGGCCGCCGCGGCCACCGAGCAGGTCGCCGGCGGCTGGCTGGCAGAGCTGCTCGGGCTGCCCGCCGAGGTGTCGGTGGGGTTCGTCACCGGCGTGCAGCAGGCCAACTTCACCGCCTTGGCCGCCGCCCGCCACGAGACGCTCCGCCGGGTCGGCTGGAACGTCGAGGCCGACGGGCTGGCCGGTGCGCCCCGCGTGAGGGTGCTGGCCGGCCAGGAGCGCCACGACACCATCGACCGGGCGCTGCGCTTCCTCGGGCTGGGCACGGCCGCGGTCGCCCCGGTCGCGGTGGACCGGCAGGGGCGCATGCGCCCGGCGGCGTTGCGGGCGAGTCTGCGCGTGGGAAGCGGGCCGGCGATCGTGTGCGCTCAGCTCGGCAACGTCAACACCGGCGCGGTCGATCCCGTCGGCGAGATCTGCCAGGTCGCGCACGAGGCCGGGGCGTGGGCCCACGTCGATGGCGCGTTCGGGCTGTGGGCCGCGGCAAGCCCCTACGACTCCGGCCTGGTCTTCTGCGCCCACCCGGACGCGCACCGGGCCGCCATGAGCGTGCGGGCCAGCTACCTCATCCATGGCGCCAACGGGGAGCGTGACGCGCTGGACTACAACCCGGAGTTCTCCCGCCGCGCCCGCGGGTTCCCTGTCTACGCCGCCGTCCGCGCGCTGGGCCGCCGTGGCATCGCCGAGCTGGTCGAGCGTTGCTGCGCGCTGGCCCGCCGCTTCGCCGACCGGCTGGCCGCCCACGACGGCGTCGAGGTCCTCAACGACGTCGTCCTCAACCAGGTGCTGGTCCGCTTCCAGGCCGCCGACGGCGACCACGACGGCCACACCCGCAGGGTCGTGCGGCGGGTACAGCGCGACGGCACCTGTTGGATGAGCGGCACCACCTGGCATGGCCAGGCGGCCATGCGGATCTCGGTGACGAACTGGTCGACCGACGAGGCTGATGTGGACGAGTCGGTGGCGGCGATCCTCCGCTGTGCCGCAGGTCGATAACTCCAGGGCGGTCACGGCTTTGGACGTCGGGTATCCTGCCGGCGGGGCGGCGTCGATCTCGTACCAGCGTCCTGGGAGCATGGACGACCAGCTCATTGGCCGGGAGCACGAGCGGGCGCAGCTGGAGGCGTGCCTGGCCGAGGCGCGAGCCGGTCGCGGGTCGCTGGTCCTGCTTGCCGGCGAGGCCGGGGTCGGCAAGACCTCGCTGGCACGGCGGGTGCTGGCAGGGTCCGGCTTCACCGTCCTGGAGGGATTCGGGATCCAGGCGGGCACCTCCGCCTACGGGCCGGTGGTCGCGGTGCTGCGGTCGCACCTGCGCTCGGACGGGGGCGGGCGGCTCATCGAGGGGCCGCTCGCGGCGCACCTCGCACTGCTCCTCCCGGAGCTCGGCCCTCCCGGACCCGAGGGCGACCGTGCGACGTTGTTCGAGGCCATCCGCCTTTCCCTGGCGGCGATCGCAGACCGGCATCCAGCAGCGGTGTTCCTGGACGACCTGCACTGGGCCGACGACGCCACCCTCGAGCTGCTCCCCGCGCTGGCCCACTCGGCGGACGAGCAGCCGCTGCTGATCCTCGGCGCCTTCCGCAGCGACGAGCTCCCAAGGGGGCATCCGATCCGGCGGATGCGCAGCGAGCTACGCCGGGCAGGCCACCTCCGGGAGGTCGCGGTCGAGCCGCTCGAGGCCGAGGCCGCCGCCGCCCTGCTCGAGCGGACCCTGGGAGCAGCAGCGCCCTCGCTGCGCCGCGCCGTGTTCGACCGGACCGACGGCGTCCCCTTCTTCGTCGAGGAGCTCGGGTCGGCGCTGGCCGCGACTGGACGACTCCAGCTGGGCCCGTCCGGCCTGGAGCTGCTGGAAGGCGAGGACCTCCCGCTCCCTGACAGCGTGCGGGACGCGGTCCTGCTCCGGGCGGCCGGGCTGTCGGACGACGCTCGCACCGCGGTCATGGCGGCGGCCGCCGTCGGGCAGACCTTCGATCCCGAGCTGGTGGCGGACGTCGCGGAGCTGCGGGAATGGCCCGACGAGCTGCTCCGCCGCGGCATCGTGACCGAGGCCGAGCCCGGACGCATGGCGTTCCGGCACGCCCTGGTCCGCGACGCCTTCTACGGCGAGATCCCCTGGACGCGGCGTGCGACCCTGCACCGGGCCGTCGCACAGCGGTTGGAGGCCGGGCGGGTGGCCCTCGCGGTGGTCGCCGAGCATTGGGTGCGAGGTCGCCAGCCCGATCGGGCGCGGCAGTCGTTGCTGGCGGCTGCGGCGGCGTCCGGTGCCGTGCACGCGTACCGCGACGGGGGCCGGGCCCTCCGCCGGGCGCTCGAGCTGTGGCCGGAAGGCCACGACGAGCACGCCCGCCTCGACGTGCTGGAACGCCTCGGCCGCTGCGCCGAGCTCGCCGGCGACCACGCGGAAGCCGTCGGGGCGTGGCGCGACGCCGCCGAGGGACGCCGGCGCGAAGGCGACCTGCTCCGCCTCGGGGAGGCGCACCGCCGCTTGGCGGCCGTGTTCGAGCTGCAGGGCCGCTGGCAGGAGGCGCTGGCGGCGCGGGAACAGGCTGCCGCCGCCTTCACCCGTGCCGGTTCCCCGGCGGACGCGGCCACCGAACGCATCGCCGCCGCGGCGCACCTCAGGTCGGCTGGGAGCTTCCGCGCGGCGCTGAGCCTGCTGGAGACCGCCGGGCAGGAGGCACGCCTGGCCGGGCGGATCGACCTGGAAGTGCGGGTCCTAGGCCACGAGGGCAACGTCCGCGCGAGGATGGGCGAGGGCCGGAGCGGGGTCGAGCTGGTCCAGGCCGGCCTGGCCAAGGCGCTGGAGCACGGCCTCACCGGGCCCGCGGCCGAGGTCTACCAGCGGCTGGCCGATGCGTTCGAGCACGCGGGCGACTCTGCGGCGGCGAAGGAGACCTATGACGCGGCGTTCGGCTTCTGCGCCGCGAACGCGCTCGAGCCCACGGCGCAGCTCTGCCTGGCCTGCCTGACAGTGGTCTTGCGACAGTCAGGTGACTGGGACCGCGCGATCACGCTGTGCCGCCAGGTCGTGGCCTCACCCGAGGCGTCCGCCCATGCCCGTGCCGTCGCCACCGGCACCCTCGGCGCGATCCTGGGCCTTCGCGGTCAGACGCGGCGGGCCCGGCCGCTGCTGCTGGAGTCGCTCACCCTGGCGCGCCGGATCGAGCTTGCCGCGATGGAGCTGCTGGCGGCGTGGGGGCTCGCCATCGTGGACAGCGCGGAGGGTGCCACGGACTCGGCGGCCGAGCACTGCCGGTCGATCCTGGAGCGGTGGGGGCAGACCGAGGACCGGCATTACGTGGTCGCGCCGCTGCGCTGGTCGACGAGCTTCTTCGCCGAGTCGGGGGACGGCGCCGGCGCGCGGACCTGTGCTGCGGCGCTGGCCCAGATCGCCGCCACCGCCGGCCAGGGCGAGGCCATGTCCGCGCTGTCGCACGCGCTGGGCGAGACGGCGCTCCTGGACGGCAACCCCGAGCAGGCGGCGGTCCAGTTCGCTCAGGCGATCGCGCTGCTCCACGGCGTCGATACCCCCTTCGAGCGAGCGGAGTCACAGCGTCGCGCCGGCGCAGCCCTTGCCATGAGCGGTAGGCGTGAGGAGGCTGTGGAGCATCTCGTGGCCGCCCACCGCACCGCCCGGCGGTTGGAGGCGAGGCCGCTGGCGGGGCAGGTGGCCGACAGCCTCGCCGCGCTCGGCGAGCAGGCGCAACGACGCCTGGGCCGGCGCACGGTCGCGCAGCTCGCGCACGGTGGCTTGACCCGCCGGGAGGTCGAGATCGTCCGCCTGGTCGCTACGGGGCGCACGAACCGCGAGATCGCACAGCAGCTGTTCCTCAGCCCGCGCACCGTGGAAATGCACGTGGGGAGCATCCTTCTGAAGCTCGACTGTCGCTCGCGGGCTGACGCGGCCCGGCGAGCCAGCGAGCTCGGCCTGCTGGCCCCGCCCCAGTCCACGCCGCCGGTTCCTGGGTAGCGGTACCGGGCGGTAAGAAACCTCGTAGTCCCACGGTAACTGCCGGCCGGTGGCGTGCCTAGGCTGCTGCCAGAGCACATCGGCCGGAAGGGAACTCACCGTGCGTCACAGCCGTCATGATGTCGTCGTGGTCGGTGCCCGCTGTGCGGGTGCGGCGACGGCGATGCTGCTGGCTCGTCTGGGGCATGGCGTGGTGGTGGTGGACCAGGCGTCGTTGCCGAGCGACACCGTGTCGACGCATTCGATCGCGCGTAGCGGGGTGGTCCAGCTGCGCCGCTGGGGCCTGCTCGATGCGGTCCTGGACAGTGGCGCGCCGGCGATCAGGCAGGTCACGTTCAACGCCGCCGGCGAGTCGGTGCGCCGGCAGATCAAGCACAAGTCCGGGGTCGACCTGCTCGTGGCGCCCCGGCGCTACGTGCTGGACACGGTCGTCGCGACCGCCGCGGAACGGGCCGGCGCCCAGGTGCGCCCCGGCGTCACCGTGACCGGCGTGCGGCGGGACCGGCGTGGCCGGGTGGCGGGGGTGTACGGGCACGACCGCGCCGGCGCCCCGGTCGAGCTCGGTGCCCGGCACGTCGTCGGCGCGGACGGCCTGGGGTCACGGGTCGCCGGTTTGGTCGGCGCCGCGGTCAACGAGGCCCGCCCGGCGGGCGGCGCGGCCCAGTACGCCTACTACGCCGGCATCCCGTGGACCGGCTTTGAGTTCTTCGTCGCCGCGCGGTCGTTCGCCGGGGTGTTCCCCACCCACGATGGGCAGGCGTGCATCTGGGTTTGCAGCCCCGCCGCCGACGCCAGGGCGATCCGCCGCGGGACCCGATCACGCGCGGAGGCGTTCGGCGAGCTGCTCGAGCGTTCGGCACCGCAGTTCGCCGAGCGGCTGCGCCAGGCTCGCCGGACCTCGCCGGTGCAGGGCGTGCTGCGGCAGCCCAACCAGCTGCGCCAGGCGTTCGGCCCGGGCTGGGCGCTGGTCGGGGACGCGGGCTACTACCGTGACGCGGTCACCGCCTGCGGCATCAGCGACGCCTTCCGCGACGCTGAGCTCCTGGCCGTCGCGCTCGACCAGGCGCTCGGTGCCACCGCCGAGGCCGAGGAGGCGGCTGCGCTCGCGCACTACCAGCAGCAGCGCGACCAGGCGCTGCGGGAGGTCTTCGAGATCACCTGCCGGCTGGCGGCGTACCCGCCGGTGCCGGCATTCATCGAACTGCAGAAGCAGCTGGGCGCCGCCATCGACAAGGAGGCAGCGGCGCTGGCCGCCCGGCCGGTCCCGGGCGAACGCCTGCTCGCGACGACCGCGTGACCGAACACGCCGACACGCAAAGGAGGCCGCCGCGTGGATCCCAGGAACTGACCAGCCCCAGCAGCGCCGTCACCACCCAACCCACACCGAAGGAGCACAGCAAGATGACCACCACCGACACCGCCGCCGCCGGGGTCGACGACTCCATCCGCAACGGCGTGGACACCGCGGCCCTGTTCGCCACCCTCGACGCTGTCAAGCAGGCGCCCGAGGCAGCCAAGTTCCAGTTCCGCGCCCACAACCAGTGGCTCGGCGGCACCCACAACCGCAGCACCATCGCCGACTTCTTCGGCGTCGGCGAGGAGCGTTCCCACGAGCGCAGCTTCGTCTTCGACGCCGACCACCCCGCCGTCCTGGTAGGCCAGGACCAGGGACCCACCCCGGTGGAGTTCGTGCTGCACGCGCTGGCCGCGTGCCTCACCGCCGGCCTGGCCAACATCGCCGCCGCCCGGCGGGTGCGGCTCACCGAGGTCCGCTCCACCGTCACCGGCGACATCGACCTCAACGGCATCCTCGGGCTCGACCCCGACGTGCGCAACGGCTACGACCAGATCACCGTGCGCTTCACCGTCAAGGGTGACGCCCCGGCCGAGAAGCTGCGCGAGATCGTGGAGCAGTCGCAGGCCCGCTCGGCGGTCTACGACGTCATCACGAACCAGGTGCCCGTCACCATCGAGGTGGACACCCCCTGACACCACAGGAGCGGTCACGACACCCCGCAGGCCATGATCCCGGTGCTCGCCAGCCTCTGGCCTGCGGGACGTCCATCCGGGTACCTTGCCAGGAGCCGCCACGCGCCGCCGAGCAGCCAGTGGAGTGCGCGTGTGGACGGCCGGGGCACCCACTCTCGCGGCTCTTGCTGAGAGCGGTGAACCGGTCAGATCTCGAAGTCGCCTCCGGAGGCGTGACGAGGCTGCTAGGTGCTGTCAAGAAGGAGTGGGCGGCAGAGCTGGAGGCGTCGTGCGGGCGGGTCGCGCCCCGGTTCCGGCGGGTAGAGGTCTGCCGCCGTCCGGCTACCCGGGCCCTGACACCACACGATGACGACTTGACCGGATAACCGGTGGTGGATCCGCGCGCGGATCGGCCATGATCGCGGGCATGAGCCCGAGCAGAAGAGCCGACATGTTCGTCGACCCCGAGAACGACCCGCGGGAAGACGGGCCGACCCTGGGCGACGAGCGTGCCACGCTGGTCGAGTACCTGCGCTATCAGCGCCAGACGCTGGAGATGAAGTGCTCCGGCCTGGACGCCGCCGACCTGGCGCGCCGCTCGGTGGAGCCCTCCACGCTGTCGCTGCTGGGGCTGGTGCGCCACCTGGCCGACGTGGAGCGCGGTTGGTTCCGGCGGGTGATGGCCGGGCAGGACGCGCCGCGGCGCTTCTCCTCCGAGACCGACCCCGACGGCGACTTCGACGGCGCCGTGCCCGACCCGGAGGTCGTCGCCCAGGCGTGGGAGGTCTGGCGGGCCGAGGTCGCGTTCGCGGACCAGTTCGTGGCCGAGGCGCCCGACCTCGACGTCGTCGGGAACACACCCGACCAGGGGCCGGTGTCGCTGCGCGAGGTGCTGGTGCACATGATCGAGGAGTACGCCCGCCACAACGGCCACGCCGACCTGCTGCGCGAACGGATCGACGGGCGGGTGGGCCAGTAGCCGTCGGGCCCACGCCATCCTGGTGGTGCTCGATGCGGGAAATCCGAAATCGTTGACCGAAGACAAGCACACCAACAGCCCAGGCCGTGTGACCTGGGCTGTTGGTGTGCGCCGCGAGGGATTCGACACCCCCAACCGCCAGATCCGTAGCCAGCGTCGGCCCGTCCCGCCCGCCCTCCCGGTCCCTTCCCGTCCCCGTCTTCCCAGCCCAGCAGCCATGCCGCCGACCGAGCCGGGCATCCGTCCCCGCCCGTCCCGCGCCGCGTGGTCGCAACGTGGTCGCAGGTCCGGGCGCTGTTGCCAGTGCCGGCGTCTGGCAGCGTCACGAGACCAGGCTGTTCGAGTTCCAGACCTGTGAACGGTTTGGGCAGCAGGCCGCTCGCTGTCGCGGACGACTGGGACACTGCTCAGATTCGGACGACCCGAACCTCCCCAGCAACCAGGCCGGCGAGCCGGGCCATACCGGCTACATCGGACGTGAGAATGACGGTCGGGGCCCCAGCAGCCTCCGCTGCCTGCCCAACGGTGGCGTCCACCACCGACACCGCTGCCACAGGCTTCCGAGGCTGGTCGACAGGGCTTCTCACCTCGCGTCTGGGCTACCAGCCGTCGGAGGAGCGCAGCTTGAAGGCAGCCTTGCGTGCCGCCTTGGCGACCTTGGAGTCGGGGTGCGCCTTACCGGCAGCCTCGAGGACCGCGGCAGCGTGGGGAGTCCGGACTCGCCACAGGTCGCCGAGCACGGCCGCCTGCTCGTCTGGCGGGCCGAGCTGCTCCAGATATTTGACCAGCGCCGCCGGGCCCTCGCCGTCCAGGATCGACGCCAGCGTCTCGGCCATCAGCAGGACCGCCGAGGCGGGATCGAGGCTGCGCTCGTCCTCCAGGCCGCGCTGCACCAGCCACATCCGCGCCAGGGGACCCAGGTCCGCATCGGCCAGCATGGCTCGGACCTCGGCCTCGGCGGCCGGCCCGGCCTCCTCCAATGCGGCAAAGGCCATCATGCGCTGCTCGAACCCCTGGGCGGTGCGCAGATAGTCCGCCAGCTCACCCGCGGCGGCGTCGCCACGCGCATCGCACCAGGCCCGCAGCTCCGCCTGACACGCCCGTTCGTCGTAGCCGGTCACGCCCTCGATCAGGGCGGCGGCGTCCCCGCCGCTCAGCTCTCCGATCACCGGGGCCACCGCACCGGCCGCCCGCAGCAGCAGGTTGGCCTGCCAGACGCCCAGCGGGGTGAGCCGCAACGGCAGCTCGGCCAGCGAGGACAGGTAGGCGTCGGCGGGACCAGCGAACGCCTCGCCAGCGTCGGGCACGAGTTCCGCGACCCCAGGATCTCTCTCGACTCCCGGACCAATCTCGGCCCACGGGCCAATTCCGGCCCCTGGGCCAGCTTCGGGCAACGAGCCGGCTCCGGGCTCCGGTGTGGTCTCGACCAGGCCGAGGGCTTGCACGTGACCGAGGAGCTGGGCGGTCTCGACCGCCGTGGCCAGGTGCCACAGCTCGGCGCGGCCGCCGAGCGGCCCGTCCACGACGCGGTCCTCCACGTGCTCCTGCCAGACGTGGGCGGCCAGGTCCGCGAGGCTCATCGGCTCCTCTGGCGCGTACAGCAACGAGAGCAAGTCGACGAGGGCCTCGGCGCGACCGCCCGGGAAGGCCGCCTCGACCATGCTGGCGAGCGGCAGCGCCATCTCGAGTGAGGGCAGCGCGTCGAAGGCGCGGCCGAGCAGCTCCAGCGGGTCGGCGAGCAGGTGCCGTTGCTGCTTGACCACGAGCAGCCGTCCCGCGCGCACGCGCAGCAGCCGGATCTCCTTGGCCCAGTCCAGCGCCACCCCGAGGCCGGGGATCTCCCGCGAGCTGCGCACGCGCAGGTCGGGGAGCTGATCGGGATCGACCAGGCCGAGCAGCCCGGCCGCCTCCTTGCCGTCGGCGACGGTGAGGTTGCCGCCCGCAGTGAGCTTGCGCCCTTCACCAACCCATTCGACCAGCGTCCGCAGCCCGCGGAGGATCGGCACGCTGGCGGCGGCCTCCTGCAACTCTGCCACTGTAGGCAGTTCCACCGGAGGGAACTCGGGCGGCTCCACCCCGGCGAGCCGGACCTCCGGAGGGGGCTCGAAGTTCTCCAGGAAGCGGTCGACTGCGTCGCGGTCCTCGAGGTCCACGCCCTTGGCCTGCATCGCCAAGAGCGCCGCCTTGGCCGCTCCGAGGTTGGACGGGTCCGCCATCGCCTCCGCGAACCGCGGGGCGAGCCACTCCAAGGTCGCCTGCAGCGTCCGCGGCGGGTCGCTCTCGGCCTCGAGCAGCCCGGCATGGTCCAGGAAGCCGAGGAACAGGCGCACGGCCGGGACCATCCGCGGGACGTCCTCTTCGGGTAGGACGAGCCGCGCCGGGCACCAGCCAAGCAGGAAGTCGCCCAAGTCGTCGGCGGTCCAGCAGCCAAGGTTCCGGTCGGCGAGGTCCGACTTGTAGTCGAGCAGGCTGGCAGCGAAACCGACGTCGTCGCCGGCAGCCTGCCGCTCGGCCCAGGCGGCGAAGCGCTCGAGCAGCCGTTCCCGCTCCTCGTCCTCGTCGTCCTCGAGCTCCGGGTACTGCGGTGGCGCCTCGCCATTGGCGGCCACCACTCGTGGATAGCGGACGCCGGGCTCCACCTCGCCGGTCCTGGCGAGCCTGACCCCGAAGTGCCACTCGTCGCCGTAGTCGAACAGGAACAGGAACTCCCTGCCGGCGGGCGCGTCACGGACCCGTAGGCGGTCCGCGCCACGCTTCCACGTGCTGGTGACCAGGTCCGGATCGGGCATGCACGAGTACTCGCTGGCCCGGTCCCAGGGCTTGCCGCTGAGGAAGAACGACCACAGATGGTGGTCGTCGAAGGCGAATGCCGCCGGGATCGCCTCGCCGAGGTCGGCGAGCGTCTGGTCGGCGCGCACCTCGACCTCGCGCCAGATCCGCTGCGCGTCGGGCGGGGCGTAGAAGCCGCCAAGGATGCGGATCCGGAAGGTGCAGGTGTGCGTGGCAGGCGATGCCGCGCGGCGGCGGGGCATGGCAGCGCTCCAGGTCGCCGATTCGTGGGGGCCCTACCCTATGTCCTTGTGACCGAACCGACCAGCGCCCCGGCGGCCGCCAGCCCCCCACGAGGTCGTCGAGCGCGTCCGCCATGGCCAATTAGTGGGTCAGCAGCTCTTGTGAACGTCGCAGCACACGGGTGAGGACCTCGTCCTGGTTGGTCAGCATGACCACGGTGTCGCCGCGGTCGGGGTAGACGTCGAGCTGGCCTTCGTAGCCGGGGCTGCCGCCGTTGTGGCCGACGACCCGCACGCCGTTGATCCTGGCGTCACTGAAGCCGTAGGCGTAGGTGTCCTGGCCCGGGCCGGGGCGGCCGGTGGCCACCTTGCCGGCCAGGACGGTGTCGGTGAGCGCCGGGCCGAGGAGCTGGTGGCCGGTCAGGGCCTGGGCGAACCGGAGCAGGTCCCCGACCGTGGAGTAGCCCCCGCCCGAGGGGTTGCCGACCTGCACCTCGTCGTTGCCGCGCAGGGTTCCCGACTGCCCGGTCGGGTTCTGCCCGGAGCCGGACTGGAGGGGTTGCCCGTCCTGGCCGACCAGCGTGTACCCGCGGGCCATGCCCGGGATCTGGCTGGGCTGGTAGACGCGGATGGCGGTGTCGGTCATGCCGGCCGGGGTGAACACGTGCTGGCGGACGTAGTCGGCATAGTCCTGTCGGGTGACGCGTTGGAGGATCGCGCCGAGGACGATGAAGCCGTCGTTGCTGTAGCCAAACCGCGAACCGGGTTGGAACTGCAGCGGTTGGGTGACGATCCGCTCGATCAGGCCAGCGAGGGTGTGGGGCGGTTCCGGGGCGTCTGGTCGTCGCATCAGCGCGGCGTCGCCCATGCCGGAGGTCTGGGTGAGCAGCTGGTGGATGGTAAGGGCTCGGGCAGAAATTACGCAGCCGTTGGGCGGGCGGTGGCGCTTGTGATGGTGTAGTTCCACTCACCATGCCAGTCATGCCGGCCAAGCGGCACCGCGGCAAGCTCCGCGTCGGTGACCTTGACCCCGGTCGGATA
>WNFU01001301.1_pt1 | contig 57105 bp, 38 predicted proteins | sample 5400121 | NCBI WGS metagenome assembly WNFU01 (sample SAMN13153360, study PRJNA577476) | soil metagenome | isolation source: 100 cm soil or saprolite under grassland replicate 1 | place: USA:California | collected 2016-06-15 | reverse complement strand
TAGCCCTGCAGCGTGATCCGCCACGGTCCCGGCTCGCGCAGCCGCTGCTTCAGCTCCGCCCCCAGCCCGGGCTCCGCCGCGCCGCGCGTCCAGCCGTCACGACCCGCTCCCGCCTGGATTCCGTAGCCGCGCAGGAACCGCACCTTCGCCTCCCCCGGTCCACCGAGGTTCCGGAAGCGCGGGATGTACGTCCCCGTGGGCCGGCGGCCGTACACGTACGTATCGAGCAGGCCGGGCACCACCCCGCGCGCGCCCGCTTTGGAGATGTGGTCCATCAGGTTGTGGCCCAGCTCGCCGCTCGAGTTGGCGAGTCCGGTCGGAAAGCGCGCGCTCTTCGAGCTCAGGAGAATCTGCGCGGTGGCGAGCGTCGAGGCGCAGAGGAAGATCAACCGCCCGGCGTACTCGCGCGTCGCCTTGGTGTGCGCGTCGATCACCCGCACGCCCGCGGCCCGGCCGGTCCGCTCGTCGTACAGGACGCTGTGGACGATCGCGTCCGTGACGATGGTGAGGCGCCCCGTCTGCCGCGCGGCCGGCAGCGTGGCGCTCACGCTCGAGAAGTAGCCGCCGTAGCTGCAGCCGCGCGCGCACTGGTTGCGCGCCCGGCAGGGTCCGCGGCCGTTGTGGGCCCGCGTCAGGTTCGCGACGCGCGTGATGGTCATGTGGCGCCCGGGAAACGCGCGCTCGATCCCCCGCTGCACCACCCGCTCGGCGCAGTTCATTTCCCACGGCGGCAAGAACTCGCCGTCCGGCAGGTGGGCGAGGCCCAACCGCTCACCGCTGACGCCAACAAACCGCTCCACGTAGTCGTACCAGGGCGCCAGGTCCCGATACCGGATCGGCCAGTCCACGCCGTGGCCGTCACGCAGGTTCGCCCCGAAATCGAGGTCGCTCCAGCGCCAGCACGCACGACCCCAGATGAGGCTGCGGCCGCCGAGCTGGTAGCCGCGGATCCAGCGAAACGGCTGGTCGTCGGGAGTCACATACGGATGCTCCCGATCGTTCACGAAGAAGTGCCGCGTCGCCTCGCCGAACGCGTAGTTCTTGCTCTGAATCGGGTAGTCGCGCTCGTACCGCCGCTCGTCCCCGCGGCCGCGGAGCGGGAACTGCCACGGCTGCAGCCACTCGGTGACGTAGTCCTTGCCGTGCTCCACGTGCCGGCCGCGCTCCAGCACGAGCGTCCGCAGCCCTTTCTCGCACAGCTCCTTGGCGGCCCAGCCACCGGTGATGCCGGAGCCGACGACGATGGCGTCGTACGGCTCGTTCACACCGCCCACGTCCGGCCGATCTGTGCGAGCGGGACGCATCCCTCGAAGCGGCCGGGGACGGGGGCGTTGTGCAGCTCGCGCGTGGCGCCGATCTCGGAGGTGTAATAGCCGAGCAGCGTCAGCTGCTTCATCGTGCGGAAGAAGGGCACCGGGTCAGTGTCTGACCCCGGGCGCGAGCCCGGGGTGAACACCTCGCGATCCAGCTGCTCGAGCAGCGTGCGCTGCTCGGCAGGGCCGCAGTACAGGAAGGGGCGGCCGCAGGCTCGTTGAGCGCGGGAGTCGACGTCGGCGAGCCCGGCCAGGAAGCGCTGCCGCTCCTCGGTTGGATAGGACTCCGCGAGCATTGCGTCAATGAAGCGGTGCACTAGGGCGGCGCGGGCGCCCGGCGTGTCGGTCTCGGGGAGAATATGCTCGGCAATGGTCGCGACCAGATCCGCCTGGTCCGCGGTGAGCGCGCGGGGCCGCCAGGTGTCGTCCGGGATGCGGCGTGCCTCGCATCCGGCGAGCACGCCGGCGACGGTGGAAGCGGAGAGGGCGCCGCCGAGCAGGAGGGCGGCACGTCGCAACGCCTCGCGCCGGTCGATCGCATCGTTCGAGGTCCGCGTCATGGTCGGGCCGCTCCCCGCGCGCTCGCCCTTGCAAGAGGTGCGCCAGCAATGTCATGTATCGAAGCATGACGGTGCGGGTCGGCATCCTCGGCGGGGGCAACATCAGCGACACGCATGCGCGCGCCGCGTGCGAGACGCCCGGCGTCCAAGTCGTGGCCTTTTGGGGCCGTGACTCGGACAAGACGGCGAGGCTGGCCGGGCGGTACGGCGGGCAGGCGTACCGCGAGCTGGACGGCTTCCTCGCGCACCGGCCCATGGACGCGGTGATCGTTGGGACCCCGTCGGGTCTCCACGCGGAGCACGCGCGGGCGGCGGCACGGCACGGCTTGCACGTACTGGTGGAGAAGCCGCTCGACGTGACGACCGAGCGCATTGACGCGCTGCTCGCCGAGTGCGAGCGCGCCGGCGTGAAACTGGGCGTCATCTTTCAAGACCGCACCGCACCCCACCTCGTTTGGCTCAAGCGCCTCATCGCGGCAGGCGCGCTCGGCACGCCGATCATGGCTTCGGCGCGCGTGAAGTGGCATCGACCACGAGAATACTACGCCGACTCGACCTGGCGTGGGACCCGGACACTGGACGGCGGGGGAGCCCTGATGAATCAAGGCATCCACTCCGTCGACCTGCTCCTGTGGCTCCTCGGGGATGTCGAGCGCGTCTACGCTGCCACGCGCACGGCGCTGCATAGCATCGAGGTAGAGGACACAGCCGTCGCTTGCCTGGAATTCGCCGGTGGCGCGATCGGCACGCTCGAGGCGGCGACCTCGGCGTTCCCGGGAATGCCCCGCCGCGTCGAGCTCACCGGCTCGGAAGGAACCATCGTGGTGGAGCATGACCACGTCGTGTCGGTCCAGCTCCGCACGCCGCCGGAGCCGCCCCCGCAGTCCGACGGCAGCGCGAACCCGAGTGCGACGTCTCCCGTCGTCTCGGACATTCGCGGCCACGCCCGCGTGCTCGAAGACTTCGTCTCCGCGATCCGGACGGGTGCCACGCCGCTGTGCGACGGGCACGAGGGCCGCCGCAGTGTCGAGCTGGTCGAGGCGCTGTATCGCTCGGCACGGGCAGCAGCGGTGGTGGCTCTGCGCGGATCCGTGCCCCGCTGATCGTGCGCCACGTTGTGTGGCGGTCGCGCGACACACGCAGCGCAGAAGCATCACGGACGCAAGACGCGAATGTGTAGGTCCCGTCAAGGCTCCCTCAACCCACTCATCGGTATAGGGTCGGCTCATGTCGTGACGGGCGTCACGTAGAGGGCACGACCCTTGCGGACGCGGATTGAAACGGGGTTTCCGCGCAGAGGGAGGGTCTCATGTGGAGGCGTCGCCGTCAAGCCACCGCATCCCGGCTGACTTGTGTCAGTTCTTCCCCCGCAGCCGCGAGGGTCACTCCGAGGCCCCTCTCTGTTCTTCCACTCCTCGCGCTGCTCGCCCTGTCGTCCGTCCAGCCCGCTCGCGCCCAGGGCGCCGGGACCGGTGCCCCTCCCGAAACGGGCACGATCTCGGGTGTCGTAACCACGGAAGGGACGGGAACGCCGCTCGCGGCCGCCCGCGTGAGCATTCTCGGCACTCAGCTCGGCGCCAACGCCGGCTCCGACGGCCGTTACACGATCGCGTTCGTGCCGCGCGGGACACACCGGCTGCGGGCCCGGCTCATCGGGTACGCGCTCGCCGAAGTTCCCGATGTCGTCGTGACAGGCGGCCAGACCGTGACGGTCGATTTCCCGCTGAAGCCGCTGGCCATCACACTCGAGAACGTCGTCGTCGTCGGGTACGGCACGCAGAGTCGCAAGGACGTGACGGGATCCGTGGCCTCCGTGGCCGGCGGCGCCGTGGCGGCGGTCCCCAAGGTGAACGCGGTCGAGGCGATCAAGGGCCGGGTGGCGGGCGTGGACATCGTCACGACAGGCAACAAGCCCGGGGACGGCATCCGCATCCGGGTGCGCGGTGAGCGGTCCCTGACGGCGTCCAACGACCCGTTGTACGTGCTGGACGGGATCCCGATGGCCGGAGGGATCGGAGACCTCAACCCGAACGACATCGAGTCGATGGAGGTTCTGAAGGACGCGTCGGCGACGGCGATCTACGGCTCGCGCGGCGCGAACGGCGTGGTGCTCATCACCACCCGTCAGGGCAAGAGCGGGAGGACCACCATCACGTACGACACCTACGCCGGCGTCCAGCAAGAGGTGCGCCGGATGCGCGTGTTTACCGGCCCGGAGTTCGCCGAGTACAAGCGGGAGGCGAACCGCACCCGCAATCAATACAAGTGTGCGGGTGGCGTCGCCGTGTGCGATTCCGCCGATGAGGCGCTGTTCGGGCGCGACGGGACTCTCGCGGCGCTCCGCTCCGGGCGCTGGACTGACTGGCAGGACCTCATTCTGCGCGAAGGCGCGCAGATCAACAACGAGATCCGCGTGACGGGAGGCGACGACGACAACCGCTTCGCCTTGAGCGCCAGCCAGCTGAATCAGCAAGGCATCGTGGAGGCCCAGAAATTCCAGCGGCGCTCGCTCCGGCTCAACTTCGACCATCAGGCCACTCCCCGATTGCGGATCGGGACCTCCACCTCGCTGATCCGCACCGACCAGAACCTGGGGCGCGGCGACGGCGTGTACAGCGAGGCGCTGCTCAACAACCCGCTGGGGATGGCCTACGACACGGCCGGGCATCTCATCTTCAAGCCCACGCCCGACGGGCAGCGCGTCAACCCGCTCTCCGACATCCAGAACCAGCTGGACGATCGCGTGCGCACGCGGTTGTTCGGCACGGTGTTCGCCGACTACTATCTGACGCAGGCGCTGAACTGGCGCCTGAATTTCGGCGCCGACCTCACCTTCTCCCGCCAGGGCCAGTTCTGGGGCGCCGAGACCCAGGCCATGCAGGGGAGCGGCGCCAACGCGGCGCTGCAGCAGGCGCGGACGTTCGCCTTCACGCTGGACAACATCGTGACTTACCGCCGCAGCCTGAGCAGCGACCACAGGGTCGATGTTACGCTCGTTCACAGCATGCAGGGAGAACGGACGGAAAATCAGTTCGCGAGCGTGAACGGCCTCCCCTACGAGCAGCAGGAGTATTTCGACCTGGGGTCGGCCGCCAGGATCGAGGGCGTCTCGAGCGACCTGACGCAGTGGCGGCTCCAATCCGTGATGGCCCGCGTCAACTACGCGCTCAAAGACCGGTATCTCTTTACGGTGACAGCCCGCAACGACGGCTCGTCCCGGCTCGCGCCCGGCAACAAGTACGCGTGGTTCCCGTCAGTCGCGTTCGCGTGGCGCCTGAGCGACGAGGAGCCGATCCGCCGGACCAACGTCTTCTCGGACTTGAAGCTCCGTGCCAGCTACGGCCAGACCGGGAACACGGCGATCTCGCCCTACCAGACCGAGGGGTCGCTGACCAGAACGATCTATTCGTTTGGCGACCGGCCGGCGGTCGGCTTTCGTCCTGGTGCCCTGCGGAATCCGGACCTGCAATGGGAGCGCACCAGCCAGCTGGACCTCGGGCTGGAGTTCGGCTTGCGGAATGGGCGCGTTTCCGGCTCGGTCGACGTCTACCGGGCCGACACCCGGGAGCTGCTGATGCCACGCCAGCTCCCGCCGTCGAGCGGCTACACCAGCATCGTCCAGAACATCGGGTCCACGCGGAACATGGGGGTCGAAGTGGCCCTGTCGACCGAGCTGCTCCGGGACTGGCACGGGCTCTCGTGGAGCACGCAGCTCAATTGGGCCATGAACCGGAACCGGATCGTGAGCCTGTACGGTGGCAAACAGGACGACGTGGGCAACCGGTGGTTCATCGGCCAGCCCGTGCAGGTCTATTACGACCAGAAGTTCGGCGGCATCTGGCAGCTCCAGGATTCTCTGGTGGCGAAGCAGTACAAGCGGAAGCCCGGCGAGATCCGTGTCGTCGACCTGAATGGGGACGGAAAGATCAACGACAAGGATCGGCTCATCCTAGGCACGCCGTTCCCCGACTGGACGGGGAGCCTGACGAGCCGGCTCGACTGGAAGGGCGTCGACGTGTCGGCCATGGCGGTCGCCCGCGTGGGCTTCATGGTGCACAACGACTTCCTCACCGGCCAGAACACGCTCGCCGGCCGCTATAACAACATCAAGGTCGACTACTGGACGCCCACCAACCCCAGCAACACCGAGCCCCGCCCGAACGCCGACCAGGAAAACCCTCCGGGCGGCGCCACGCGCGGCTACGAGGACGGCTCGTTCATCCGCGTCCGGAGCATCACGGTGGGGTACACCGTCGCCAGCGCGCGCCTGGGCAATCTGTTCCGCGTCCGGTCGCTGCGGATCTACGCGACGGCGCTGGATCCGTTCTTGTTCACGCGGTTCGGTGGCTTGGACCCCGAGTCACGCACCAGCGCCGGGATCCCCAGCTACTGGACGGTCCTGACGGGCGTCACCGTCGGCCTCTAAGGAGCCCAGGAGATGAACACGAAAACCCGAAATGCCGCGCTGCTGGGCGTCGTGCTGCTGGCGGCCCTCCCCGGTTGCATGGACCTGAATGAGGACGTTATTTCCGGCTTGACCCCGGACTCCTACGGCAGCCGGGCGGTGTTCGAGGCGCTCGTCAATGCGAGCTACGAGCCGCTGCGCGGGTTCTGGGCGCAGGAGCGGGGCTTCACGGTGACCGAGTTCGGGACCGACATCTTCACGAAGGGCGCCGATGGGAGCCACAAGTACATCAACGACTACACGCCGGACCTGAACCCCGACGCGCAATTCTTCCGCGAGACCTGGACCGAGTTCTACCGGGCGATCAACACCGCCAACGCCGCGATCGGACAGGCCCCGGTCGTGCAGATGGACTCGACGCTCAAGGCGCAGCGCGTGGCCGAAGCCCGCTTCCTGCGGGCGCTGTATTACTTCGTGCTGGTGCAGATGTATGGGCCGCTGGAGCTGACGCTCGAAGAGACGAAAACCGTGACGACCGAAGCCCACCGCGCCCCTGTCGATTCGGTCTACGACCAGATCATTGACGACCTGCACTTTGCCGAGGCGACTCTGCCCCGCGTGCAGCTGGACTACGGCCGCGTGACCAGAGGGGCCGTGCAGCACCTCCTGGCCAAGGTCTATCTCACACGGCTGCGCGACACCAGCGCCGTCGCGGACGAAGCCGCGAAGCGGCAGGCCGGCGACTTCGCCAACGCTGCCGACTACGCGCTGACGGTCATCGACTCGGGGTACTACCAGCTGCTGCCGCGGTTCGCCGACGTGTTCGACCTTTTCAACGAGCGCAACGCCGAGGTCATCTGGTCGGTGCAGTTCACCGCCGATCCCCTGACCACGGGCCCGGGCAACAAAGGGCACCTGTACTTCCTGATGGAATACGACGTGCTGCCCGGGATGCTGCGCGACGTCGCCAATGGCCGCCCGTTCAAGCGGTTCCGGCCGACCTCGTTCTTCCTGAACCTCTACGACCGCACCAGGGACTCACGCTACGACGCGCAGTTCACCCGCGTGTGGTACGCCAACAACGTGGCGACCATCCCGCGGGATTCGAGCGGCGCGCTCAAGTTCCAGCTTGGCGACACCGCCGTCTATGTCTCGACCACGGACGCGGACACGGTGCGGGCGAAGACACGGCCGTACCGGGTGTACACGCCCAAGACGTACGCCGACAACGTCTTTCCGTCGCTCAACAAGTTCCACGACCCCTTCCGCCTCAGCGTGAACGATGAGCGCGGCTCGCGCGACTTTCTGCTCTTTCGCCTGGCCGAGACGTACATGATCGCGGCCGAGGCGCTGCTGCGGGACGGGAGGCCGGATGAAGCGCTGCCCTATATCAACGCGGTGCGCCGCCGCGCCGCGATCCCCGGGCACGAGGCCGAGATGGAGCTCCCGTTGAACGGGCTCACGCTCGATGAGATCCTCAACGAGCGGGCGCGCGAGTTCGCGGGCGAGATGATGCGCTGGTTCGACCTGGTGCGCACCCACAAGCTGCTCGAGCGCGTGAAGGCGTACAACGCCCAGGCGAAGAACAACATCCAGCCGTTCCACGTGCTGCGGCCGATTCCGCAGACGCAGATCGACCGCACCACCTGCTGCTTCACGCAGAACCCCGGGTACTGATGTCCGATCCCCGGCTGTCGCGACGTCGCTTTCTGAGCGTGGCGGCGGTCTCGGTCCTCACCCCCTGGCCCCCTCTCCCTTCGGGCGAGGGGGAACGAGAGTCACCCGTCGTTCCCCCTCGCCGCATGGCGGAGAGGGGGTCAGGAGGTGAGGACTCGGCAGGGGGCGAGGGGGCGGTGAGGCTCGGCGTCGCGAGCTACTCGCTCCGCAACTTCCCTCTCGCCACGGCGCTCGACATGGTGCAGGCGCTCGGCACGCGCTACGTCAACCTCAAGTCCGTGCACCTGCCCTACGAGCTGTCGCCGGAGGAGCTGCGCGCGGCGCGGCAACAGATCGAGGCCGCCGGGCTCCAGATCGTGGGCGGCGGCGTGATCACCTTCGAGCAGGACTCAGACGCGGACGTGGAGCGATACTTCGCGTACGCGAAGGCCGCCGGGATGCCGCTCATCACCGCCACGGCGGCCCCGGCGATCCTGCCGCGCCTCGAGCGGTTCGCCAAGCAGTACGACATCATGGTCGCAATCCACAACCACGGCCCCGAGGACAAGCGGTTCCCGTCGCCGTACGACGCGCTGAAGCACGTCCGCAACATGGATTCCCGGATGGGCCTGTGCATCGACGTCGGGCACACGGTGCGCACCGGCGCCGACGTCGTGCAGGCGGTGGCCGACGCGGGGCCGCGCCTCCTCGACATGCACGCGAAGGACCTGCGCGATTTGACGGCGAAGGGAAGCCAGTGCATCGTCGGTGAGGGGGCTATCCCCATAGCCGCGATCTTCCAGCAGCTGCAGGCGATGCGCTACGGGGGCTTCGTCAACCTCGAGTACGAGATCGATGCCGACGACCCGCTCCCGGGCATGAAACAGTCGTTCGCGTACATGCGCGGCGTGCTCGCCGGGCTCGCATCCGCCGGCCGGTCGCGCCGGCGCGCGCCGGTCGGCTGATCGACTTCCGTCATTTCACCGGGAGGGAGCGATGTCCAAGCAGCAGAGGCCCAGGAAGCCGGAGATACCTCGTCGCGAGTTCCTGAAGACCGCCGCCGGCGGCGTCGCCGGCATGGCCCTCAGCGGGCTGCCGGCGGCGAGCTACGCCAGGATACTCGGCGCGAACGACCGCGTGCGGGTCGGGGTGGTGGGCTTCTCCGACCGCTTCCGGCAGGCCCTCCTTCCCGCGTTCGGCAAGGTCGGCAAGGAGCTCGGCTTCGAGATCGTCGCCGTCTCGGACATCTGGAGCCGGCGGCGCGACGAAGGCGTCGCCGAGATCGAGAAGGTGACCGGCGCCAGGCCGCGGCCGTTCCGCAACAACGAGGAGATGTACGAGGCGCGGGCGACCGACGCGGTGATGATCTCGACGCCCGACTTCCTGCACGCCTACCACGGCGTCGAGGCGATGCGCGCCGGGCAGGACGCCTACATCGAGAAGCCGCTCGCGCACACGATGGCCGACGCCATCGCGATCCGCGACGCGGTGAAGCAGTCGGATCGCATCGTCCAGATCGGCACCCAACGGCGCAGCGCCGCCAACTACCGGATGGCCAACGAGTACCTGCGGTCGGGGAAGTTCGGCGACATCGTCATGGCCGAGATGACATGGAACGTCAACCAGCCGGGACGGTGGCGCCGCCCACAGCTCGTCGCCGCGCTCCGGGAGCAGGACACCGACTGGAAGCGGTTTCTCGCACACCTGCCCTACGAGCCATGGGATCCCCGCAAGTACCTCGAGTATCGCCTCTTCTGGCCGTACTCGTCGGGCATCCCGGACCAGTGGATGGTCCACCAGATCGATACGGTGCACTGGTTCACGGGCCTGCCGCGCCCGCGCAGCGTCGTCGCCAACGGCGGCGTCTACCTGTGGAAGGATGGCCGCAAGAGCTGGGACACCCTCACGGTCGTGTTCGACTACGGGCCGCTCGACGACACCTCCAAGGGCTTCCAGGTCGTGTACTCGTCCCGCATGACCAACTCCGCCGGCGGCACGAAGGAACTGTACTACTCGAATGCCGGGATGTTGAACCTCGACACCAACGAGATCACGCCGGCCGGTGGGCTCACCGACAAGGCGGCCGCGGAGATGGCGATGAAGCCCAATCAGCTGCCCGCGATGAAGCTCTCGGACGTGGCGCCGGCGGAGACCGCGGCGAACACGGGCGGCGATGCGTCCACGACGGCGAACGTGCGGAACTGGATGGAGTGCGTGCATGCCCGCAAGCAGCCGAATGCCGACATCGGGGCCGGGTACAGCCATTCCGTCGCGCTGTGCATGACCATCGCCGCGATGCACACCGGCAAGAAGGTCACCTTCGACGACGGCAGGCAGGACGTCGTCATGAGCTGAGGCCGGAGACAATGTCCAAGCTTTGGCTGCTGTTGGGACTGGTTGCTGGGGGCTCGGGGTTCGGGGCTCGGGGTTCGGAATACCCTAGTCCCGAGCCCCGAGCCCCGACTCCCCAGGGGGCGAGGGTGGAGGTGGTGCCGCGCGAGGGCCTGCGCCGGGTCGACATCACGGTCGACGGAAAGCCGTTCACCTCGTACATCTATCCGACCACGCTCAAGAAGCCGACGCTCTACCCGCTGCGCGCGGCGTCGGGGAAGGTGGTCACGCGCGGCTGGCCCCTCGAGCCCCGGCCGGGCGAGCGGGTGGACCACCCGCACCAGGTCGGCCTGTGGTTCAACCACGGGGACGTGAACGGGCTCGACTTCTGGAACAACTCGGGCGCGATCCCCGCGGAGCGCGCGCCCAAGATGGGCACGATCCTGCACCGGGCGGTACGCCACGCCCAGAGCGGGTCTGGCGAGGGTGTGCTCGAGGTCACGGCGGAATGGGTCGACTACCAGGGGAGCCCGCTGCTGCGCGAAGATACCCGGTTCGTCTTCCGCGCCGCGGACAGCGTGCGCGCGGTCGAACGGATCACGACGCTCACCGCGCTCGGCGCGCCGGTGACGTTCACCGATAATAAGGAAGGGCTCATCGGCCTGCGCGTGGCGCGCGCGCTCGAGCAGCCGTCCACCACGCCGGAGAAGTTCACCGACGCGAGCGGGCACGCGACGACCGTCCCCATGCTCAACAACGACGGCGTCAGCGGACGCTACCGGAGCTCCGAAGGGCGCGAGGGAGACGCCGTCTGGGGCACGCGGGGCCGCTGGACGATGCTGTCCGGCGTCGTTGAGGGCGAGCCGGTCACGATCGCCATCATCGATCACCCGAAAAACGTCGGCTTTCCGACGTACTGGCACGCGCGCGGCTACGGCCTGTTCGCGGCCAACCCGCTGGGCCCGAAGGTGTTCAGCAATGGGAAGGAGGAGCTGAACTTCCGGCTCGCGCCCGGGGAATCCACGACATTCCGCTACCGCGTCCTGATCCTGTCCGGCCCCGTCACTCCCGACCGGATCGAGGGCTACTACCGGGACTTCGCGCGATGAGATGACGCGCGCCATCGCCGCACCGCCGGCGGTCCGGATCCACCCGGCGGACGACGTCCTGGTGGCGATTCGGGCGCTGCCCGCAGGACGCGAGATCGTCGTCGCAGACGACCGGGTCGTGCTCGTTGAGGACGTACCCGCGGGCCACAAGATAGCGCTGCGGGCGCTCGAGCCGGGCGAGCCGGTCGTCAAGTACGGTTTCCCGATCGGCGCAGCGACTGCGCCCATCCCGCCCGGCGCCTGGGTACACTCCCACAACCTGAAGACGCGCCTCGTGGGAACCATCGACTACCGATATGAGCCTCCACCGCCGTCCCCCCTCTCCGCAACGCGGAGAGGGGGTCAGGGGGTGAGGACTCCCGAGGGGGCGTCGTTCATGGGCTACCGCCGCCCCAACGGGCGCGTCGGCACGCGGAACGAGGTGTGGATCCTGAACACCGTTGGGTGCGTGAACCACGCGGCCGAGCGGATCGCGCGTGCGGGGGCGGAGCGGTTCGCGGGACGGGTCGACGGGGTCTACAGCTACTCGCACCCCTATGGCTGCGGCCAGCTCGGCGACGACCTGCGCAACACGCAGCGGGCCCTGGCTGGCCTGCTGCGGCATCCCAACGCGGGCGGCGTGCTCGTGCTCGGCCTCGGCTGCGAGAGCAACCAGATGGACGGCCTGCTCCGCCTCGCCGGGGACGTGGACCGCGCGCGGCTGCGGTTCTTCAACTCGCAGGACGTCTCGGACGAGGTCGAGGCGGGGCTCGAGGCCCTGGCGGAGCTGGTGGCGGCGATGGAGCGCGATGCGCGGGAGGAGTGCCCCGCCGCGGACCTCATCCTCGGCCACAAATGCGGCGGCTCGGACGGATTCAGCGGCATCACGGCCAACCCGCTCGTCGGGCGCATCGCCGACCGGCTCACGGCGCTCGGTGGCGGTGTGATCCTCACCGAGGTGCCGGAGATGTTCGGGGCCGAGCAGCTGCTGATGAACCGGGCGGCCGACGAGGCCGTCTTTCGGGACATCGTGGCCCTGGTCAACGACTTCAAGGAATACTTCCTGCGGCATGGACAGCCGATCCACGAGAACCCGTCGCCGGGCAACGTGGAGGGCGGCCTGACGACGCTCGAGGAAAAGTCGCTCGGCGCGATCCAGAAGGGCGGGCAGGCCACGGTGACGCACGTGCTGCGCTACGGCGAGCCGGCGGCGCCGGGCGGCCTGTCGCTCCTCGAAGCCCCGGGCAACGACGGCGTGTCGTCCACGGCCATGGTCGCGAGCGGCGCGACGCTGTTGCTGTTCACCACCGGGCGCGGCACGCCGCTCGGCTTCCCGGTGCCGACGCTCAAGATCTCGTCCAATACGGCCATCGCCGAGAAGAAGCCGCACTGGATCGATCTCGATGCGGGGGCCCTGCTCGGGGGCGCCGCGACGATGGACCGGCTCGAGGACGACCTGTTCGCCTTGATCCTCGACGTGGCCTCGGGACGCGCGCTCGCCAACAACGAAAAGCACGGCTATCGTGAGATCGCCATCTGGAAGGAAGGGGTCACGCTATGATCGGCAGCATCCTGCTCGCCGTCCTGGTGCAAACGACGCCGGCCGTCGCCGGGCCCAACCAGCTGACCGACGCCGAGCGCCTCGCCGGCTGGCGGCTCCTGTTCGACGGCCGCACGCTCGCCGGCTGGCGCGGCCTGGGCTACGACAGCGTCCCGACGGCGCACTGGGTGGTCGTGGATGGCGCGATCAAGAAGATCGCGAGCGGCAACGTGCCCAGGGTTCCTGACGGGCGGCCGCTGAACGGCGGCGATCTCATGACGGTGGACACGTTCCGGGACTTCGAGCTGACCTGGGAATGGAAGGTCACGCCGGGCGCGAACAGCGGCGTCAAGTACAACGTCTCCGAGGAGCTGTCCCTGGCCCAAGGCGGCCAGATGACGCCCGCAGCGGTGGCCCGGGGCGCGATCTCGCCGAATCACTCGGCTCTGGGCTTCGAGTACCAGATCCTGGACGATGACCGGCACCCCGACGCTCAGCTGGCGACGCACCGCGCCGGGGCGCTATACGAGCTGTTCGCGCCGAACGAGCGGAAACACCTCCGTGCCGTCGGTGAGTGGAACGAGTCGAAGGTGATCTTCCGCGGCAGTCACGGCGAGCACTGGCTGAACGGCCAGAAGATCGTCGAGTTCGATCTCGGCACGGCGCGCATGGATTCCGCGTTCGCCGCGAGCAAGTACCGCTCGATCGCGGGGTTCGCCGGCCGCCGCAAGGGCCACATCGTGCTGCAGGATCACGGGGACGAGGTCTACTTCCGCGACATCAAGGTGCGGGAGCCATGAAGCGCCGTAAATTCTTGAGGACCGCTTCCGCTGCGGGACTCGGGCTCGTGGCTTCGCCACGGCTGGCGTCCTGGCTTCCCTCGGCGAACGAGCAGGTCGTGGTCGCGGTGATGGGCCTGAACGGTCGCGGGACCGTCCTGGCACGGACCTTCGCCCAAGCGACGAACGCCGCCGTGGCCTACGTGTGCGACGTGGACTCGCAGGTGCTCGCGAAGGCCGTCGCGGCTCTCGCTGCCGTTCCGAGCCGGCCTCCCCAAGGCCTGGGCGACTTCCGCCGCGCGCTCGAGGACAAGGCCGTGGACGCGCTCGTCATCGCCGCGCCCGACCACTGGCACACCCCGGCGGCGATCCTCGCGCTGCAGGCGGGGAAGCACGTCTATCTCGAGAAGCCGTGTGGGCACAATGCGCGCGAGGGGGAGCTGTTGGTCGACGCGCAGCGCCGGTACCGGCGCCTGGTCCAGATGGGGACGCAGCGGCGCTCGAGTCCGCGCGCCATGGAGGCGATCCAGGCCATCAAGGACGGCGTGATCGGACGCCCCTACCTCGCGCGCGCCTGGTACGCGAACACCCGGGCGTCGATCGGGCGCGGCAAGGAGGCGCCGGTCCCGGCCGGGCTCGACTACGAGCTGTGGCAGGGGCCGGCGCCGCGCACGCCCTACCACGACAACGTGATCCATTACAACTGGCACTGGTTCCGGCGTTGGGGCACGGGCGAGATATGCAATAACGGCACGCATGAGATCGACGTCGCCCGCTGGGCCCTGGGCGTGGACTACCCCACGCGCGTCACTTCCGTGGGCGGCCGCTATCACTTCGCGGACGACTGGGAGTTCACCGACACCCAGGAGGCCGGGTTCGAGTTCGAGGGCCAGAAAGCCATCGTGTGGCAGGGCCTCTCCTGCAACGGCTTCGCGACGCAGGGCCGCTCGCGCGCCACGAGCGTTCAGGGCACGGGCGGAAGCATGGTGCTGGACCAGGACGGCTACACGGTGTACGATCTCCAGAACAAGGTCGTCAAGCAGTCGGTGGCCCAGGCGAGCGGCGACCCGCTCGCCACCAGCGGCGACGACCAGCTCACGGCGCTGCACATCGCGAACTTCGTCGAGGCGGTTCGCACCGGCGTAGCGCTCCATCAGCCGATCGAGGAAGGGGCGAAGAGCGTGCTGCTGTGCCACCTCGGCAACATCGCGCAATGGACCGGGCGCGCGCTGCGCACCGACCCCGCGTCCGGACGGATCAGCGGCGACGCGGAGGCGATGAGATTCTGGCAGCGCGAGTACGCTCCGGGCTGGGCGCCGGTCGTGTGAGCACGATCGTCACGGAGTCGGGCGCCCTCCTTCACGAGGACCGGTTTTTCGATCCGGACGCGAGCGTCCGCCGCGCGGCGCGCGCGCTGTACGACGAGACCCGACACCTCCCCATCGTCTCGCCGCACGGGCACGTCGATCCGCGGATCCTCGCTACAAACGAGTGCTTCCCGGACCCGACGGCGCTGATCGTCACACCCGACCATTACATCCTCCGCCTGCTGTACGCGCACGGCATCCCGCTCGAGGCGCTCGGCGTGCCGCGGCGGGACGGCAAGCCCGTCGAGGCCGATCCGCGGAAGGTCTGGCAGCTGTTCGGCGAGCACTCCTTCCTGTTCCACGGCACGCCCACCGGCGCCTGGCTCGATCACGAGCTGCACGAGGTGTTCGGCGTCGAACGGCGACTCACCGGGGAGACGGCCGCGCCGATCTACGACGAGATCGCCGAGCGGCTCCGCTCACCGGAGTTCCGGCCTCGCCCGCTGTTCGAGCGGTTCAACATCGAGGTGCTCGCCACCACCGACCAGGCGAGCGACCCGCTCGACCACCACCGCGCGATCCGCGAGTCGGGCTGGAAAGGGAGGGTCATCCCCTGCTTCCGGCCCGATGCGGTGCTCAAGATCGCCGCGCCCGGCTGGCCGGCGGAGCTCGAGGCGCTGGGCCGCGAGCACGGCGCACCGCTCGTGGACTACGCCGAGTTCGTTCAGGCCCTGGAGGATCGCCGGGCGTTCTTCAAGCGCATGGGGGCCACCGCCACCGATCACGCCGTGGTCCAGCCGTTCACGGAGTGGCTCCCGCCCGAGGCCACGGAGCGCCTGTTTCAACAGGCGCGCCAGGGGGAGGTGAGCCCCGCGGACGAGCGGCGCTTCGAGGCCCACCTGTTGATGGAGATGGCGCGGATGTCCCTCGAGGACGGGCTGGTGATGCAGATCCACGCGGGGGCGTTGCGGAACCACAACCAGCCCGTCTTCGAGCGGTTCGGCCCCGACCGGGGCGGGGACATCCCCGTCGCTCTCGAGTTCACCCGCAACCTGCGCCCGTTGCTCAACGCATACGGCAACGATGCGAGACTGACGCTCGTGCTGTTCACGTTGGACGAATCCACGTACAGCCGGGAGCTGGCGCCCCTGGCGGGGCACTACCCGGCCGTGCGGCTCGGGCCGCCGTGGTGGTTCCACGACTCGATGCAGGGCATGACGCGCTTCCGCGAGCGCACCACCGAGACGGCGGGGATCCACAAGACCGCCGGGTTCAACGACGACACCCGTGCGTTCTGCTCCATCCCGGCGCGGCACGACCTGGCGCGGCGCATGGACGCGAACTTTCTCGGGGGCCTCGTCGCGCGGCACGTCATCGACATGAGCGACGCGCGCCGCATGGCCCGGGCGCTCGCGTACGACCTGGCCAGGGAAACCTACAAGCTGGGGGGCGCGGACAGGCTAGAGGCGACGTACGGGCGCTAGCGCGCCGGAGAGGCGGAACGAAGGAGACGGGCTGCCCCCGGGCGTGAGCCCGGGCTCACCGAGCCGCGGCTTTAGCCGCGCACAACGGGGAACGACACTAGCGCGCGCCCAGCACGTCGATCTCGACGTTCGACGGATTTCGCGCCGTGCGATACACCCGGTGCACCCGCGCCCGGTAATCCGCCGGACGGGCGCGGAAGATGTTCGGCACAAACGTCTGTGGGTTCCGGTCGTACAGCGGGAACCAGCTGCTCTGCGCCTGCACCATGATGCGGTGGCCCTGCCTGAAGGTGTACGCCTGCTGGTGCAGGTCCACCGTGAACGACTCCACCAGACCGGGCGGGATCGGCTCCGCCCGCTCGAAGCTGTTCCGGTACCGCCCGCGGAGGATGTCTCCCGTCACCATCAGCTCGTACCCCGCCATCTCGGGCCGCGCCGGGATGGTGTCGGGATAAACGTCGATCAACTTCACCACCCAATCGGCGTCCGAGCCGCTGGTCGAAGCGAAGAGGTGGGCGACCACGTTGCCCGCCACGGTCAGGTCTTCCGCGAGCGGTGCCGTCTGCCACGTGAGCACGTCGGGCCGGCCGTCCACGAAACGCTGGTCTTCCGTCTCCCACCGCCGCCAGCGGGAGGTGCGCGAGTAGGTGAGCTCGATCGGCCGCGGGCGATAGGGCACGGGGTGCGCGGGGTCGGATAGGAACTGGTCGAACCCCTGGTCGTCCGCCGGCGGCTCGAAGGAGAGCCCGCCGCCCGCCCGGACGTAGAGACGCCGGTGCTCCGCGTTCGCCGGGGGCCAGCTGTCGAACGTGCGCCAGGTGTTCGTCCCGGCGTCGAACAGCCACGCCTCCGGGAACCGCCCGTCGCCCTCTCCCTTGAGCCAGTGCGCGAACCACCGGGACTGCAGCTCCCGGTACTCGACGCCGGTGGGCCGGCCGAACTGAGCGTTGCCGAGCGCGAGCCCGGAATCGCCCGACCACTGGCCGTGATACCACGGGCCCATCACCAGGTGGACCAGCCCCGCGGTGTCGGTGCGCTCGAGCGCTCGATAGTGGGCGAGCGGGCCGTACTCGTCCTCCTGGTCCCACCAGCCGCCCACGACCAGCGTCGGGACGGTCGCGTGGGTCATGTAGCGCGGCAGCGCGCGGGACTGCCACACGGAGTCGTAGGCCGGGTGCTCCGCGAAGCGGCGCCACGAGGGCCACCGCTCCGCGCGGATCGCCTCCGCCAGGGCGCCCAGCGTGGGGAACGAGCGATACCACTCGAACACATCGTAGCGCGACGGCGAGGGGTTCTCACTCTGGTCGGTCGTGGCTTCCATGCTCCAGGTGTACTCCACGCCGTAGCTCAAGCGGAATGCCCCCTGGTGGAAGAAGTCGTCGCCCATCCAGGTGTCGCCCATCGGCGCCTGCGGGCTGATCGCTTTGAGCGCCGGGTGCGCGCCCATCCCCGTGACCGCCGTGAGCCAGCCGGGATACGACACGCCGATCGTCCCGACGCGGCCGTTGGTGTTGGGAACGTTCTTGACCAGCCAGTCGATCGTGTCGTAGGCGTCGGTGCTCTCGTCGGTGCCCTGGACGCCGGAGCGGGGCGCGCGGGGCGGGCGGGGCGGCCGGTTCATCTCGAACGTACCTTCGGAGGCGAACCGGCCGCGGATGTCCTGGAACACGATGATGTAGCCGGCCAGACCCAGCTCCGCGGCGCGGCGCGCCAGGCCCACCGCGCCGTTCGCGTTGTACGGTGTGCGCTGCAGCAGAATCGGCTGTGGCGCCGTCGCGTTGCGCGGCGCGAGGATGACGGCCCTGAGCTTCACGCCGTCACGCATCGGGATCAGGACCTCGCTCCGGGCGTAGCCGGTGTCCACGGGCTGCTGCGCAGGGAGGGAGCGGGGGGCGGCCGCGAGGGCCGCGGCGAGCGCGGCGGCCAGGGGCAGCGGAGCGCGAGCCATGGCGAATAGGATGCCTGCCCGCTGTGGGGACGGCAAGCCCGAGCGATCGGGCGACAGAGCACCCGCGGCCGGGCGCTCGTATATTCTCGCTCCGTGGCGACCGATATCCCTGCCGACCTCGCTGCGGCGCTCGGCGAGCGATACGAGCTCCGCCGCGTGCTCGGCCGCGGCGGTATGGCCACCGTGTACCTCGCCCACGACCGCAAGCATCACCGCGAGGTCGCGCTCAAGGTGCTGCTCCCCGCGCTCGCCGCGTTCCTCGGCGTGGAGCGCTTCCTGAGGGAAATCGACACCGCCGCGCGCCTCACCCACCCGCACATTCTCGCGCTGCACGACTCGGGCGAAGCGGGTGGGTTTCTGTACTACGTCATGCCCTATATCGACGGCGCCTCGCTGCGCCAGCGGCTCGAGGGCGGGCGCCGCCTGGGCGTGCCGCAGGCGCTGGCGATCGCCGCGCCCGTGGCCGACGCGCTCTCCTACGCGCACCGCATGGGCGTCCTGCATCGCGACATCAAGCCCGAGAACATCCTGTTCTCGCAGGGCCACCCAATCGTCGCGGACTTCGGCATCGCCAGGGCGATCAGCACGGCGGGCGGCGCCAACCTCACCCGCACGGGGTTCCCGCTCGGCACGCCGGGGTACATGAGCCCCGAGCAGGCGGCGGGGCTCGGCGATCTCGACGAGCGCACCGACGTGTACGGCCTGGCGGTGGTCGTGTACGAGATGCTGGTGGGCGAGACCCCGGGCCGCTGGCCGACCGAAGAGGCGGTGCGCGCGGGCCGCTTCCTCGAAGCGACCCCGCCGCACCGCGCCCGGTTGGCGGAGGCGGGCAGCCGTATCGAGGGCGCGCTGGTGCACGGCCTGGCGATCCGCCACGACCAGCGCACGGCGACGCCGGCGGGCCTGATCGACGAGCTGACGGGGCAGGCGGCGCCGCGGCGCCGCTACTCGGGCGGCGAGGTGCAGGAGATCGTGAAGCGGGCGGCGGAGCTCGAGGCCGCGACGCCCACGGCGGGCGGGGCGCTGACGATCGGCGGCGTGGAGGCGCTGGCGGCGGAAGTGGGGATCGCGCCCGAAGTGGTGCGGGAGGCGGCCCGCTCGCTCTCGCCGTCCCGCGCGGCGGAGGCGCCCGCCGCGGCGCCGCGGGCGAACCGCTGGCTCGGCGGGCCCACGACGTTACTGTTCGAGCGCGTCGTCGAAGGCGAGCTGCCGGAGACGGAATACCAGGTGATGGTGGACGAGATCCGCCGTGTGCTGCAGAACGTGGGGCAGGTGAGCCAGCTCGGTCGCTCCTTCTCGTGGGTGCTGACGCGCGGCGGCTCGTCCCGGCGCGATCTCGAGGTCGCCGTCTCGGTGCGCGGTGGGCGGACCCGGATCGCGGTGCGGGAGAACCTCGGACCGCTGATCGGCCAGATCTACGGCGGCATCGGCGGGGGCATGGGTGGCGGGGGCATGGGGCCGATCATGGGCATCCTGTTCGGCGCGCTGCATTTCCCGGGAGCCGCCATCGCGGTCATCGTGCCGCTGTGGCTCGCGACCACGTTCGCGACGGCGCGGACCGCGTACCACTACGGCTCGAAGCGGCGGGGTCGGACGCTTGAGGAGCTGGCGGACCGGCTGGCGGCGCTCGCCCGGGAGCTCGTGGCGGAGCGGCCGGCGCTGCCCCGTCCCGACGCGTCGTCGCCTTAGGGGAGCGCAGCCAAAGTCAGTGCTACAAGCTCACCCAGTAGTTGAGCTTGACCAGCAGCACGTTGGTCGGCGGGTCGTGAAACAGCTGCCGCCAAAGATCCCGATCCAGATCGAAGCTCCCGTCGAAGGCGTACGAGCCTGAGCGGCTCTGCGTCCACACCACGAAGACGGTCGAACCCGGGCGGTACTCCCAGCGGAGCACTGCCTTGAGGCCGAGCGACCGCGTGCGGAAGTCGGGGTTGTAGAGCGCGAACCGCTTGGCCGGTCCGGCTTCCCCATCGGGGTCGAGCCCCGAGCACTGCGTGGGGCCGGCCGCGCCGCACACGGTGGCGTCGCCGGGCGTGACCGTGGAGCCGTTGTCGCGGCCGTACGTGTCGAACGAAAACGTCCGGGCCGCCCGCAGCTCTTTGAAGCCGTCATAGTCGCCCGCGAATGTGAACGGCTGCGCGTACAGCTCGAAGCTCAGGACCGGCGAGAACGTGGCATTGGCCCGGAGCGTCGCATACGCGCTGTGCTGGCGCAGCTCGGCGAAGACGTAGCGCGCGCCCAGCGTCGCGTGGGCCGTGGTGTCGCTCACGCGGGTGACGTAGTGCGCGGCTTCGCGGGCCGCGAGGTATCCGGTGCCGACACTGAGTGACACGGCCGCGTTGGGCCGGAGCGTGAGCTGCGGCAGCGCGTTCAGCGACCAGCCGCCCGCCGCGTCGCCGGCGAGCGACGCGAACGCGTAGCCGCCCGCCCGTTTTCGGGTGTCGGTGGTGAGTTCGCCGCTCGCGTACCACCCCGCCGGCTTTGCGGCGAGCGGCCCTCCGCGGGTGAGCCGGTCATCACGCGCCGCTGCCTGGTACGTCGCGGTCCAGTTGAGCGACCAGAAGTTGCGGAGCTGCAGGAAGCCGAACGCGCTCACGGCGCGCTGGATCGGGTCGCCGTCGTGGTTCCAGCTCGGGCCCAGGGTGAGGAACGCGTTCCCCTGCCGGAACGCCCGGCCGGGGCGGGTCCAGCGGCGGCCGACCGATGCGGCCGCCGAGATCCGGTCCACGCGCTTCTGGAAACCGAAGTCGTTCACCTCGAATCCCGGCGTGGTGGTGCTGCCCGCGATCCCCCAACGCCAGGCGCCGGCGACCCGGTTGAGATAGACGTCGGCGGTGAGCCCGGCGAGGGACGTCCGGTCCGTCGTGTAGCGAAAGCTCCTGGCATCGGGGCGCTGGTAGTAGCGGTTCGAGGAAAGTTGCGCTTGTTGGAGGGCGAGGCTGTCACCCCGGATGTAGGAGCCGCCCACGCTGGCGGCCAGCGTATAGGTGTTGCGCCCCCAGCGGTGGAAGAAGTCGACGCCCCCGGCGTAGGCGGCCGTCGGCAGGATGCGCAGGGCGGGCGTGTCGACCCGGCGGTCCACGGCGGTGGCGAGGAATCCGATGTGCGTGTTGCCGGCGTCGAAATCGCGCTTGAGCCGCCCGGCGAAGTAGTCGGTGGCCGGCTCGACCTCGTCGTGATAGCGCGTCGTCCGGCCGGCGACCGTGGCCCGCTCGCGCGCGGTCAGCGCGCCGAGCATGCCCAGCGACCAGCCCCCGGCGGTTCGCCCGGTGAGCTTGGCGGCGCTCAGGATCGTGGTGCTCTTGGGAACGTCCTTGAAGTCTCCTGGCGAGGTCGGTTTCCCCTGCGGCGGCCGTCCGATGCGGCGCGAGTAGAGGAACAGGGGCGTGCCGCTGAAATGATTGACGCCGCCGCCGCTCCCCCCGAAGTCGAAGATCTCCGTCCCTTCGACGAAGAACGGTCGGTGCTCGTCGAGGAATTGCTCGAAGGCCGTGAGGTTGACGTAGGCCGGGTCGAGCTCCACCTGTCCGAAATCCGGATTGATCGTGGCGTCGAGCGTGAGGTTCGAGCTCACCCCGTACTTCAGGTCCAACCCCGCGCCGCCGAAGTAGCTGCTCCCGTCGTCGAAGGGGTTGCCGGCGTGTTGGGGCCGGTCGTAGCGACCGCGTCCGACCGCGTACGGCAGGAGCTCGAGGCGCCTGGGCGCCGCGATGTGGCGCAGTCCCACGAGGTGGGCGAAGCGCGAGACGACGCCGCTCTCGGTCTTCCCGACGAAAGGAAAGAGGGCGAGCTCGTTCTTTCGCTCGATCCAACGCATGCAGCGCACGCCCCATACCTGCTCCGGCGCCTGCGAGAACCGCAGCTGGGAGAAGGGGATGCGCATCTCCACGGTCCACCCCAGCGAGTCGACCGACGTCGCGGCCTCCCAGACGGGATCCCAGGAATTGTCGGAGAAGTCACCGTCGCCTCCCATCAGGACGTCTTTCTTCACGCCCGCGGGGTTGACGATGAACTCGAACGCCGTCCGATGATCGTGGTAGCTGTCCACGAGCAGCCGGAACTCGTCGCTGTGCGTGGACGCGTCCCGGCGGCCCAGCCGGCTCACGATCTGCGGCGCCGCGACGTCGAACAGCCGCGCTCCCACGTACAGCGCGCTCGCGTCGTAGAGGAACCGCACCTCCGTGGCCTCCGAGACCGGCGCCCCTTCGTCCGGGTCGGTCTGGAGCAGGCCGACGAGCGGCGTCGCCAGGGCCCAGACCGGATCGTCCAGCCGGCCGTCGAGCGCCGGAGGGCGGTTCATTGCCACAGCGGTCACGGAAGGCGGCACCGCGCCGTTGACGTGGCGAAAGGCGGACGAGTCGGCCCACCCGGACTGGAGCGCCAGGCCGGTGAGGAACGGAATCACCTCAGCGCCTCGCGCAGGATGGTCCCGGCGACCGCGGTCGCGTCGAAATACGCCGCGGCGAGCGCGCGGGCGGCGCGGCAGTGCCGCTCGTAGTCGGCGTTGACGGCGTCCACCGCGGCGGCGGCCTCCGCGAGCGTCGAAAACCGGAACATCCCCTCCCCGTTGGGGAGGTACGCGCTGGGCCCGGTATCCTGCACAACCACCGGCTTGCCGCTCGCCAGGTAGCACAGGCTCCGATCGCTCACCCAGGCGTTCTGGAACCTCATGCAGGACGGCTTCGCAGAGCTGAACTCGCCGCGCGAGCCCTGGATGTAAGCCCGGTATGCCCCGGGCGTGCCGGCGACCTCCCGGGAGTGGCGAACGCGCCATCCATAGCTCTCGAGCAGCTGGCGGTCGGGCCCGTCCTGGTCGGCGAGATACAGCGCCAGCTCCAGGGCCTGGGACGTCAGGCGCGGCAGCTCCGCGAACTCGAGCAACGAAACCCGCTTGGTATTCTCGTACAGGATCTCCCTGCCGTCGCGGGTTTCCTTGACCCACTTGCCGGACCACCACCCGGCCACCGTCGTGAAGGCCTCGGAGGCCGGGTCGTACGTATACGGCCAGAGCTCGAGGCAAACCGGGGGGCGGATGTGAATCCACTGGAGGCCGCAGTCCGGGAACAGGGCGGCGGGGGTGCCGACCGTTTCACCGATCGTCAGATAGACGTCGTGCCGGGGCACGCGCAGCTGTCCGGTGCTCATCCACAGTTGCAGCAGGCCGGGATCGATGTCCACCAGGGCGGTGCGCTTCGGGCCGGCGAGGAGCCGGGGGTCGATGGCATAATGGAAGTTGAGGAGCAGATCGGCCTGCCGGAGGACCGCTTCCGCCTCGGAGCGCGCCACGCCGATGAAATCGATCGGAGCTTCGGCACCGTCTGGCCGTTCGTCCTGGGTATACAGGAGCACCTTGCCGCCGAGCCCGCAGGCCGCCAGCCGCTCGAGCAACGTGGCGCGCGCGCGCGCGTCGTGCGCTGCGTCGCCGCGCGAGTGAAACCGCTCCAGCCAGTACACCTCGCATCCCGAGCGCAACAGCCCCTGGACGTACTGCATGTAGACCCAGAAGTGCCCGCCTCCCTCGGGGAAGCTCGCGACGCCGTAGGGCGAGACGACGACCCTAGTCACGATCCACGCCCCCTCGGGTGCTGTGCCAACCCATCGAGGCCAGGCCCAGCAGGTCCCGGAACCCGACGAGATGAATCCGCCGGGCGGCCAACGCCTGGCGCAGGGCCGGGTCGCATAACGTCCGCACCTCCACCTCCCGCTCGGCGGCGTACGTGGACCGCAGGTGTGGATCTCCGTAGCCCGGGTGACAGCTCAGCTCGGTCACCCCGTCGTGCACCTGGGTCTCGAGCATGCGCACCAGACTGGTGACGCCGATCTGCTCGAGGTGCGTCTCCCCGCCCCACTGCCCGTAGAACTTCGAGCAATAGCGGGCCGGGGAGTGCCTGCGGACCGGCAGGCCGTGTTCCCGGCCCAGGCGCAGCACGTGGGGCAGGACCCGGGAGTCGCCGTGCACGTCGTGGTGCGAGTCGAGGTGGGTGGGCAGCCTCCCCGCCAGCTCCCGAAAGCGGTCGAGCTGACGGCGCAGCTCGCCGTCCAAGTCCCTCTCGTCCATGCGGTCGAGCTGGAGGTGCAGCCCGACGCTGAGATCGGGGGCCGCCCCGCTCAGCGTCGCCGCCGCTTCGCTCCACGGCGTGTCCACGAGCAGACTGGCGCTCGTCACGACGCCGTGGCCGTGCGCCTCGATGATCCCGCGGTTCGTGCCGGGGCTCGCGCCGAAGTCATCCGCGTTGACGATCAGGTATTTCATCGCAGGCACGGCTGGTACGCCTCGAACCAGCGCTCCACTTCCTCGAGCTCCCACAAGCCCCAGGCGGCGCCCTGCACGCCCTCCTCGAGCAGTGCGACCGCCGGCCAGATGACCCGATTCGCGTAGCGCGCGTACTCGGCCGTCTCGAACAGGAGATTCAGCTCCGGCGGGTCCGGCAGGCGCCAGCCCGCGGGCGCGACCGCCCGGCGATAGCGGTCCAGGATCCAGGAGCGCTCGCCCGGGGGGAAGCGGTACAGGAACGTCGAGAGGTCATAGCTCGCCGGTCCGACCCCCACCTGATCCCAGTCGACCAGCCGGGCACGGAGCCCATCCTCGCCGGGGATGACACACACGTTGGTCGTCCAGAGGTCGCCGTGCAGCAGCACGTCCCGCCCCCCGAGCTCGGAGATCGTCTGGGCTCGCCGGGGCCGCTCGTCGCGCAGGCCATGCAGCCGTGCGAGGAGACGGTCCCGGACGGCCAGCGGCTCGGGCGACAGCGCGATCCGCGGGGGGCAGAGCAGCTCCAGGGAGTGAATGGCGTCGCCGACGTTGGCTGCGAAATACCCCGCCCCGAGGTCACGGCTGGAGGAGCGACACTCCGGCAGTATGGGGTGTGGGGCGGAGCGCAGGTGGAGCTGCGAGATCAGATCGACGGCCACGCTCACACGCGCGCGATCCGACTGCGTCGCGTGCAGCGCAGAGTCTCCGAGATCCTCGTAGATCAGCCACATCCGCTCGCCGCGCCGGTCGGCGGCGGACCCGAGCACCCGCGCGCACGCGTCGCCGAGGCCCATGGCCGGAAGCCAGTGACGCGCGACCAGCAGGTTGCGTCGGGCGAGCCCTGGATTGGCGCACTTGAGCACCAGCGAGCGGACCTGGCCGCGGGCTTCGGCCCGCAGGCGGTAGACATTCTGTTTCAGCTTTCGGAGATCGAGGAGGTGGGTCGCGGCCGGTCCGCCGACGATCTCCTCGAGCACCTCGCCCAGCTCGGCCGCGCCGGGCAGCGCATGCTGCTCGAGCGCGTCACGCAGCTCGCCGGTCCGGGGAAGCATCAGGCCGGCACTCCGGCCGTGCGAACGGCATCGGCCAGGCGGGCGCCAAGCACCGCGAGGCTGCACATGACCCCGTTCATCACTGGGCGGGAATCGAACCGCAGGGTCGAGCTCTCCCAGTCGATGGCGGCGAGGGCCCGGAAGATCTGTCCGATGCGCGCCAGCCGCTCGAGCGTCTCCGGACTCACGTCCCAGCATTCCCGCACGCCGGAGGAGTAGGCTTGAAGGTCGATGCGCGAGAGGTCGGCGGCCGGAACGCCCCATCCGGCGGTCTCCCAGTCGATGGGATAGCAGACGAGGCCAGCTCCCCCGGCCTGCAGGTGGACGTTCTTCGGCCGATAGTCTCCGTGTACCAGCGTCGCCGGCAGCCCGGTGCAGGACCGCTCGATCCAGCTCCACCGCGCTTCCAGCGCGTCCTGGAGCGCGACGATCGACTGCTGCATCGCGACCTCGGGGCCGGTGAGGAGCGCCGGGCTCGCGAGACGCTGCCGGATCTTCTCGCGCCCCGACGAGAGGTGCGCGAGATAGCGGCCCGGCCCGCCGTCCGGCAGCCCACGGGCGGCGCCCAGCCGGGCGGCGGACGTGTGGAACAGCGCCAGCCACCTCGCGGTCACGCCCAGGTGCGTCCCGTCGGACTCCACGTACCGCATGTCACCGACGTCCTCGAGGAAGAGCCAGCAGGTCTGGCCCTCATCCGCATGCGCCCCGTAGTACCGGGGAGCCGTGACGGGCAGGTGCGGGAGGATGTGCTCGTAGACGGTCAGCTCGCTCGACGCCTTGGCGGAGACGCAGCGCTTGGCGATGACGGCCCGGTCGCCCGCTGGGCTCCCCGGGGCGACTCCCTCGAGGCGATAGACCGACGTCTTGGGCTTCTCGCGCAGCACCTGGATGGCGTCCGGCGTGACTCGCGCGGGCCGCAGCCGGCTCCACGCTGCCACCGCCGGATGCGCCTGCAGGTCGCCGCGCAGGATGGAGACGGGCTTTCGGCTCATTGGTCACCCCACGCCGAGCCGCGCAGGGTGGCGGGCGCCGTGGGCGTCGAGGCCGCGGCCGTCCGGAGGCGCCCGCGTTCGAGCTGCAGCCGCACGTCGCACGGAGTCAACGCACTGGGCCGGTGCGTGATCAAGAACACCGTCCGGCCGCGCATCAGGCGCTCCATGGCCTGCAGGATCACGGCCTCGGTCTTGAGATCGACCGAGCTGGTAGGCTCGTCCAGGATCAGGAGGGGAGCGTCCCTGAGGAACGCCCGCGCCAGGGCGATCCGCTGGCGCTCGCCCCCCGAAAGCTTCTGGCCGCGCTCCCCCACCTGGGCGTCGTAGCCACGGGGGAGCCGGACGATGAAGTCGTGAGCGTCCGCCGCCCGGGCAGCCGCGACAATGTCGCCTTCCTTGGCCCCCGGCCGGCCGTAGGCGATGTTCTCGGCGATGGTGGTCGAGAAGAGCACCGGTTGCTGGAGCACGATCGCGAACTGGCGGCGCAGGTCGGCCAGGCGGAAGTCGCGCACGTCCACGCCGTCGAGCAGGATCTCGCCCGCGGTGGGGTCGTAGAACCGGGTGAGCAGGCTCAGGAGCGTGGTCTTGCCCGCCCCCGTCGCCCCCGCGATCGCGACGCGCGCTCCCGGGGCGACCGCGAACGACACGTCGTGCAGGACCGGGCGACCCTGGTCGTACGCGAACGAGACCCGCCGGAACTCGACGGCGCCGGAGGCGCGCGCGAGGGGGCGGGCGTTGGCTCGCTCCGGGACGTCTGGCGCTTCGTCGAGGAGGGCGAACGCGCGTTCCGCGCTCGCCAGATAGGCCTGCAGGCTGGCCGACTTCCGGCTGATGGTCTTCAGCGGGTCGTACAGCTGCGCCAGATAGCTCATCACCATCAGCAGCTGACCGAGCGTCAGCGCGCCGTCACGGACGTGGCCGACTCCGATGAACAGGACGGCGGCCGCGCCCAGCGTGGTCACGAGCCCGACCAGCGTGCCGAAGCGGCCTTCGAGCAGCGTCAGCCTGATGCGGGCCATCAGGCCTTCCCGCGAGCGGCCGACGTAGCGCTCGGTCTCGCGGTGCTCTTGCCCGAACGCCTTGACGACGCGCAGCGCGCCCAGCGTCTCCTGCACGACCGCCAGGGCGGAGCTCTCGAGCTGCTTGACCGCCCGCGACTGGCCGCGCAGCCGGCGGCGGTAGCTGCGCGAGAGCAAGAACAGCGCGGGCGAGATGGCGAGCGCCACGAACGCGAGCTCCCGGTCGATGCGGGCGGTCACGTACAACATCGCGGCGAGCGACACCGCCGCGGAGACGAACGGGATCACGCCGTCGACGGCGACGTATTGAATGGCCGGGGCGTCGTGCTGGATGCGGTAGAGGGAGTCGGCGCTTCCTCGCGTGTCGTGGTAGGCGAGCGAGAGACGCTGCATCTGGTGGAGCAGCCGAGCGCGGAGGCCCAAGACGAGTTGCTCGCCGACCCAGGTGCGCAGCAGCGCGCTCGCGAGTCCCCGGAGCTGGTCCAGCAGCGCGACGGCCACGAGCAACCCGATGGCCACGAGCAGCGCGGCGTCGGCGCGCTGGGTGGCCGCGGGGAGCCAGGTGCCGAGCCACCCCGGCAGCGGGCGCGAGCCAAGCACCGTGTCGACCACGATCTTGAGCGGCAGCGGGGCCAGGAGCGCGATGGGCGTGGCCAGGAGCCCCAGCGCGCCGAGCGCCGCGAGATGCGGCCAGTAGGGCCGCGCCTGGCCGAGCAGGCGCCGGTAGAGCGTGAAGTCGGCGTACTCGGACGCTGGCATCATGGCGCTCCGGCTGTTTGCCCGCGCACCGCTCGGCGGATGGCCGCGGTCGCCGCCGCGCAGTCCACCACCGCGCGCCACGCGCACCACAGGGCCATGGCGCCGAGCGTCGCGCCCGCCAGCCAGGCGCGATCGAGTGTCGCGGCCGTGGAGCACGCGCCGAACAGAAGCACCACGAGCGGGGCTCCGGCCGGCCATCGGGGCCACCACCGCACCCGTACCAGCTGCCGCCCGGCGCCGTGCTCCTCTACCGCCATCAGCAGCCTGGCGGCACCGAGCATGCCGCCCCGGACCTCGAGATCCCAGCCGTCGAAATCGCCTCCCCGAACGACGCAGGCGCCGTCGCCCTGCAGGACGGCCTCGAGCGATCGCAGCCGCTCCCCGGGATCCCGCCACTGCTCACTCCACAGGGCGGCTCGGCCCGGGATGGGGGGTGAGGCGTCGCCCGCGCCCTGGCGCCGCCAGGGGGTGTGGCCGTAGTCGAGCCGCCCGTACAAGCGCGCCAGGGGCTGCAGCAGATGCAGGACCGTCGTGAGAACGCGGCGCTTCACCCGGCCTACGGCCGTGGGGGGAGGGCCCGCGAAGGACACTCGGACGGCGCTGGCCGCGGCCCTCACGAGGGGGACGAGGGTCGCGAGGGCGAGGGGGACGAGGGCGAAGCGCAGGGGCATCCACGCCGCGCCGAGCAGCGACAATCCGGCCAGAACGGCGATGAGCAGATACCACTCGGGCACGAGCGGAAGCCAGCCGAGCATGCTCGGGGCGGGCTCGTACAGGGACTGAAACGGGGCGAAGCCCCAGACGCCGTGATAGATCCGCCCGCGGCCCAGGGCGAGGGCGTCCGGGCGGCCCTTCCCGTAGAGTCGCCCGGCCCAGGTGATCTGGCCGGTGCCGTTGTAGTTGTGCGGCCATTTCCGTTCGAGGAGCGCCTCGGCCCTGCCGTAGCTCAGCTGCTGCTTCCAGAATCGCCAGGCGGAGTTGCGGCGATGGTGCCAGACCACGGCGCTCGGGCTGAAGGCCAGCGTCCAGCCTCGGTGCCGCAGCCGCCAGCAGACGTCGACGTCGTCGCCGGCGATCCGGAACTGCTCGTCGAACCCGCCGATGGCCTCGAGCGCGGCTCTCCGGAACGCCATGTTGCAACCCGGAATGTGCTCGGCTTCGCGATCGGACAGCAGCACGTGGACCGGGCCCCCCGGCGTGTTGGCGACGCAATCGGCGATCGGTCCATCGCCGGGGGGCGCGAGGTTTGGCCCGCCCACGCCGGCGTCGCTCGTGCCCATGAACGCGGCCGCGAGATACGTCAGCCAGCGGGGATCCGGGTAGGCGTCGTCATCGATGTAGGCGACGATCTCGCCCGCGGCGGCCTGCCAGCCGAGGTTGCGGGCATGGCTCAGCCCCATGTTTTTGGTGCGAATCAGCCGGACGTCGAACTGCCGCGCGATGGCGGAGGTTGCGTCGGTGGACCCGTCGTCCACGACGATTACTTCGAAGTCCGGATACTCGAGCTTCCGCACGCCTGCGAGGCATTCGCGCAGCGTCCGCGCGCCGTTGTAACTGCAGACCACCACCGAGATGCGCGGCCACGCGAGGTCCGACGGAAACGGCGCCTCGGCGAACGCGCGGCGCGCCGCCGCGAGCGCCGGCTTCGGCGTGCGGTCGCGTCGCGTGAGGCCGAAGTCCCAGTCGTGGACCTCCGCGCCGGCGCGGTACCACTCGTCGGTCCACGCGTACACGAACACGCCGGCGCAACCCGCCGCGAAGGTGGTGCGAATCTGCCACTCGAGCGCGCGTGCCTGCGCTTCCTCGCCCTGGCGCAGGCTGTCGAGCCCGATCTCGCTCATCACCAGCGGGCGCTCGCCGGCGAGGTTCTGCAGCCGTGCCAGGTACGCCTCGAGGCGTGGTTGCGACTCGAGGTACACGTTGAAGCAGACCAGGTCCAGGAACGGCAGCTGGAGGTACTCGGTCGACGGGTAGCTCACGTAGGTGACGAGACCTGCGGGGTCCTCGGCCTTGGCGGCACGGTACAGCCGCTCCACGTACCGCTCCAGCCGGCGGCGCCCGTGCCAGCGCGCGATGGGCGCCGGAATCTCGTTGCCGATGGCGTAGCACAGCACGGCAGGGTGTCCCGCGCAGGCGCGCACGGCGGCTCGCACGAGCGCCTCGACGTCGGGGGCGCCGCGCCGATCCGTCAGGTACCCGATGTAGCGCTCGATCGGCAGGCCCACCAGCACGCGCAGGCCGTGGCGCTGCGCCGCGTCGAGCAGCCAGCGCGGTGGGACGGTGTAGGTCCGGAGAGCGTTCGCGCCGTTCGCCGCCATCAGCGCGAAGTCCCGCTCTACGACCTCCGGAGGCGGGAACTCGCTGCCGTCGTCACGAGGACGGAACGTGCCGTACGTGACGCCGCGGACGTAGAAGGCTTCGTCACCGATGAACAGGAGCTTCCCCCGCACGCTCGGTCGAACGTGGGTGCGGGGCTCCGGCGCGATGACCGGGGCGGGCGCGCCCCTGTCCCAGGGCGGCGCGCCGGGGAGCGTGATCGGGGGAGGGACAGCGGCGAGGCGGCCGCGACTGTGCCGTGGGATGTCTCTCAGGTCCATCGTCCGCTCCCGCTCTCGCAGTGGTCGTGGTCAGCGCAGGTCCCCGCGGCCGGCCGCAGGCGCCCGCACGCGCCGTGGTGCTGCCGATGAAGCAAGTTTGGCACCGCTCGACGCTCCCTTTGTCGGGATGGTTCACCCTCATGGGATTCAAGGGATTAGGACCTGCGGGTGGGCTGCCCGGAGCGCCGCCATGTGGCCGGGCGACTACAGCATCGTGGTAGGTGAATGGCAGAGAAGCAAGGGAGCGCGCGGCGTTGGAAAGAAACTTGCTGACGTCAACTAACTGGCGTACTTTGGCAACTACTGCGCGGCGCCCATCTTGCGCCTCGAGGAGGAGCGATGGCGGCGGCCGACTTGCCGCACCGTGTCGAAGCGGTGCGGCGGTTCAATCGGTTCTACACGAGGCAGATCGGACTGCTGCATGAGCATCTGTTGCGCAGCCCGTTCTCGCTCGCCGAGGCGCGCGTGATCTACGAGCTCGCGCACCGCGCCCCCACCACGGCGACCGCGCTGAGCAAGGAGCTGGGACTGGACGCGGGCTACCTGAGCCGCATCATGCGCGGCTTCCAGAAGCGCAGTCTGCTGGCCCGAAAGCCGTCGCAGACCGATGGCCGGCAGAGCCTGCTGTCCTTGACCGAGCGCGGCCAGGAAGCCTTCGCCCGGCTCAACGCGGAGTCCCGCGGTGAGATTGAATCGTTGCTGAGCGCTCTGCCGGAGGACGGGCCGGCCCGCCTCGTGGCTGCGATGCAGGTGATCGAGGGGCTGCTCGGCGCTCCGCCCGAGCGCACCGGCGCGTACCGCCTCCGCCCCCACCAGCCCGGCGACATGGGCTGGGTCGTCCACCGCCACGGCGTGCTGTACGCCCGGGAATACGGCTGGAACGAGCAGTTCGAGGCCCTGGTGGCGGAGATCGTCGCCAGGTTCATCAAGCAGTATGATGCCGCGCGGGAGCGCTGCTGGATCGCCGAGCGGGACGGCGAGCCCGTTGGGTCGGTGTTTCTCGTCCAACGGTCGAAGACGGTCGCCCAGCTGCGGCTGCTCTTGGTCGAGCCGAACGCTCGCGGGCTGGGGATCGGCGCCCGCTTGGTGAACGAATGCGTGCGCTTCGCCCGGCACGCGGGCTACCGCAGGATCATGCTGTGGACCAACAGCGTGCTGCATGCCGCGCGGCACATCTATGAAGCCGCCGGCTTCCGTCTGGTCCGCGAGGACCCGCACCACAGCTTCGGCCACGATCTGATCGCGCAGACGTGGGAGCTCGGGTTGTGACGGCCTTCAAGGATCACTTCTCGGATCGCGCTGGCGCCTACGCCGCGCACCGGCCCCCCTATCCCGCGGCGCTGCCCGACTTCCTCGCGCAGGTCGCCCCGCGCCGCGGACTCGCCTGGGACTGCGGTTGCGGCTCGGGGCAGTTGACCCTCGCCCTGGCCGATCGTTTTGAGCGCGTGCTGGCGACCGATGCCAGCGCGGAGCAGCTCGCCCAGGCCGCGCCACATCCGCACGTCACGTACCGCCGCGCTCCCGCCGAGGCCAGCGGCCTGCCGGACGGCGTCGTGGACCTGGCCGTGGCCGCGCAGGCCGCGCACTGGTTCGATCTCGACGGCTACTACGCCGAGGTGCGGCGCGTGGCCCGACGCCCGGCGATCGTCGCGCTCGTGACCTATGCGACCATGCGCGTCGACGACGTGATCGACCCGGTCATCCGGCACTTCTACTCGGCGGTGCTGGGGACGTACTGGCCGCCGGAGCGGCGGCACACGGAGGACGGCTATCGGACGCTGCCGTTCCCGTTTGACGAGATCCCGGCGCCCACGCTGGACATGCGCGCGGACTGGGCGCTGGCGGATGTGATCGGGTACGTACAGACCTGGTCGGCCGCGCGCGCGCTGGAGCGCGCGGAGGGTCGCGCCCCGTTCCAGGACTGGTGTCGGGATCTCGCCCGTGTGTGGGGCGCGCCCGCCAGGGTCCGCCCCGTCCACTGGCCCCTCTCGCTGCGCGTGGGCCGCGTCGCTTCCACGCCGGAAGGCACGCGCGCGTAGTCACAGTGAGCGTTAAGTTTCACCCGGACTTCTCAGTGTGACACGGTGCTATCAGGAACTTCCCACCGCCCGGGGCTCGTCTCCGGGCCGACCCCGCTCGTCTGGCTCGCGGCCCTCTGGGCCGTGAATTGCACCGCGCGCTCGGCGGGCACTCCGCCGCGCGTGCCCGTGAGCGTGGCGCGCGTCGAGCGTCAGGCGGTTCCTTACCAGATCGTCGCCAACGGCACGGTGGAGCCGATCCGCGCGGTCGAGGTCGGCTCCCAGGTGACCGGGCTGCTGCTCCGGGTCCCCTTCGACGAGGGAGGCGATGTCGCGGCCGGACAGGTGCTGTTCGAGATCGACCCCCGCCCGTATCAGGCGGCGCTCGAGCAGGCCGAGGCGAACCTCAGTCGCGACCGGGCGCAGGCGCAGAACGCGTCGCGCGACGTGGACCGCAACCGGGTACTCGCGGACTCGGGCTTCGTCACGCAGGAGGACTACCAGCAGAAACAGGCCGCGGCCGATGCACTGGTCGCCACCGTGCGGGCCGACTCGGCCGCCGTGGCGGCCGCGCGGCTGAACCTCGACTACGCCACCATCCGCGCGCCGATCACGGGCCGCACCGGGCAGCTGCGCGTGCACGAAGGCAACCTCGTGCGGCCGGGCGGCGAGCCGCTCGTCACGATCAACCAGCTGCGGCCGATCCTGGTGCGGTTCGCCGTTCCCGCGGCCCAGCTCCCCGCGCTGCGCCAGCGCCGCGAGCGCGAGCTGCGCGTGCTCGCCGGCGCCGGTCGTGATTCGGCGCCCGAGATCCAAGGCGTCCTCTCCTTCCTCGACAACCAGGTGGACACGGTGACGGGGACGGTGCTGCTCAAGGCCCGGTTCCCGAACCGGGAGGGCGTGCTGTGGCCCGGTCAGTTCGTCCGCGTCACGCTGATCCTGGACGTGCAGGCGGGCGCCACGGTGATCCCCGCCCAGGCGGTGCTGGCCGGCCAGCAGGGCAGCTACGTCTTCGTGGTCACGCCCAGCGGCGTCGCCCAGCAGCGCGCGGTGACCGTTGAGCGCACCGTGGACACCCTCGCCGTCATCGGGGACGGACTCGAGCCCGGCACGCTCGTCGTCACGGACGGCCAGCTCCGCCTGACACCGGACGTTCCGGTGGAGATCCGGACCGCTCCGGCGGGCGACGGCAGGGGGACGGCGCAGCAGTGAACATCTCCGGCCTCTTCATCCGGCGTCCCGTCACCACCACGCTCGTGATGCTGGGCATCCTCCTGTTTGGCCTCATGGGCTATCGCCTGCTGCCGGTGAGCGACCTGCCGAACGTGGACTATCCCACGATCCAGGTCTCGGCGGGCCTCTCCGGGGCGAGCCCGGAGACGATGGCCTCAGCCGTTGCGACGCCGCTCGAGAAGCAGTTCTCGACCATCGCCGGGGTCGATGCCATGACCTCCACGAGCACGCAGGGCGGCACGTCCATCACGCTGCAGTTCAGCCTGTCGCGCGACATCGACGCCGCCGCGCAGGACGTGCAGGCGGCGATCTCCAAGACCCTGCGCCAGCTGCCGCCCGGCATGCCGCCGCCGTCCTACCAGAAGGTGAACCCGGCGGACTCCCCGATCCTGTTCCTCGCCCTCACGTCGCAGACGCTGCCGCTCCCGACGCTGGACGAGTACGCCCAGACGTTCCTCGCGCAGCGGATCTCGACGGTGCAGGGCGTCGCCCAGGTCCAGGTGTTCGGCTCGCAGAAGTACGCGGTGCGCATCCAGATCGACCCGCGGGCGCTCGCCGACCGCGGCCTGGGGCTCGACGAGGTGCCGTGGCGTCGGGGAATCCCACCCTCACCACCGGCATCCTATGGGGACCGAACCGGGCCTACACCGTCAGCGCGGACGGCCAGATCGAGAGCGCGCCCGAGTTCCGCTCCCTGGTGATCGCCTACCGGAACGGCGCGCCGGTCCGGCTCCAGGACGTTGCACGGGTGCTCGACGACGTGCAGGACAACAAGACCGCGGGCTGGTTCGACGGAGTGCGCGCGATCGTGCTCGCGATCCAGCGCCAGCCGGGCACGAACACGGTGGCCGTCGCGGACGGGGTGAAGCGGACCCTCGCCGCCCTGCGGCCCCAGATCCCGGCCTCGGTCGCGATCAACACGTTGTACGACCGCTCGGTCCCCATCCGCCAGTCGGTGCACGACGTGCAGGTGACGCTGCTCGTCACCTTGTGCCTCGTGGTGCTCGTCATCTTCCTGTTTCTGCGGAACCTCTCGGCGACGGCGATCCCGAGCCTCGCGCTGCCGCTCTCGATCGTCGGCACGTTCGCCGCGATGTACCTGCTGGGCTATAGCCTCGACAACCTGTCGCTGATGGCGCTGACGCTGTCGGTGGGGTTTGTGGTGGATGACGCCATCGTGATGCTCGAGAACATCGTGCGCCACCTGGAGATGGGGAAACCGCCCTTCCGCGCGGCCTTGGACGGCGCCCGCGAGATCGGGTTCACGATCGTGTCGATGACGCTGTCGCTCACCGCGGTCTTCATCCCGGTGCTCTTCATGGGAGGCCTGATCGGCCGGCTGTTCAACGAGTTCGCGGTGACGATCGGCATCGCGATCCTCGTGTCCGGCTTCGTCTCCCTGACGCTGACGCCGATGCTGTGCAGCCGGTTCCTGCGGCCGGGGCGCGAGGCGCGCCACGGACGCTTCTACGAGGCCACCGAGCGGATCTACCAGCGCTCCCTGCGGGCCTACGAGCGCAGCCTCGGATGGGTCATGGACCACCGCCCCGGCGCGCTCGCCGCGTCGGCGGCGATCCTCGCGGGCACCGTGGTCCTGTTCGCCCTCGTGCCCAAGGGGTTCATCCCCACCGAAGACACCGGCACCATCTCGGGCACGACGGAAGCCATCGAGGGCAGCTCCTTCGACGCCATGATGCGGTATCAGCTCGCCGTGATGGAGGTGGTGCGCCGGGACCCGAACGTCGCCCATTTCCGGTCCTCGGTGGGCGGCGGTACGATGAACCAGGGGAGTCTCACCCTCCGGCTCAAGCCGCGCAGCGAGCGCTCGCTCAGCGCGTCCGAGGTGGTGCGCGAGCTGCAGCCGAAGCTCGCCGCCCTCCCCGGGATCAGGACCTACCTGCAGGTGCCCCCGGTGATCCGCATCGGCGGCCGGCCCACCAAGACGCAGTACCAGTTCACCCTGGGGGCCGCGGACATCCAAACCCTGTACGAGAGCGCCGCCCAGCTCGAGGCCCGGCTGCGCGCCGTCCCGATCCTCCAGGACGTGACGAGCGACCTGCAGATCAAGAACCCGGAGGTCCAGGTCCGGATCGACCGCGACCGCGCGGCCGCGCTCGGCGTGACCGTGGAGCGGATCGAGCAGGCGCTGTACGACGCGTACGGCTCCCGGCAGGTGTCGTCCATTTACACGCCCAACAACCAGTACTGGGTCATCCTCGAACTGCTCCCCGAGTTTCAACGGGATCCCGCCGCCCTGGGCCTGCTCCACCTCCGCTCCGAGCGGGGGGCGCTCGTGCCGCTCACCGCGGTGGCGACGCTGACGCCGGGGTTGGGGCCGCTGAGCGTCAACCACAGCGGCCAGCTGCCGTCGGTCACGCTGTCGTTCAACCTGGCGCCCGGCGTCGCGCTCGGCGACGCAGTGCGCGAGGTCCAGCGCGCGGCGCGGCAGACCCTGCCGGCGACGATCACGACGGGGTTCTCGGGGACGGCGCAGGCGTTCCAGGCGAGCCAGCAGGGGCTCCTGTTCCTGCTGCTCCTCGCCGTGCTGGTGATCTACCTGGTGCTCGGGATCCTGTACGAGAGCTTCATTCACCCCCTCACGATCCTCTCGGGGCTGCCGTTCGCCGGGTTCGGGGCGCTGCTCACGCTGCTGGTGTTCCGCACCGAGCTGTCCGTGTACGCGTTCGTGGGGATCATCATGCTCGTCGGGCTGGTGAAGAAGAACGCCATCATGATGATCGACTTTGCGCTCGAGGCCGAGCGCCGGGAGGGCCGCGCGCCGCGGGACGCCATTCTCCAGGCGTGCAGCGTGCGCTTTCGGCCCATCATGATGACGACCATGTCGGCGCTGATGGGCACGCTCCCGATCGCGATCGGGTGGGGCGCCGGAGCCGAGTCCCGCCGGCCGCTTGGCCTCGCGGTGGTGGGCGGGCTCGCCTTCTCGCAGCTGGTGACGCTGTACGTCACCCCCGTGTTCTACACCTATCTCGACGCGCTGCAGCGCCGCCTGGGTCGCCGCGCGACGCCCGCGATGCTGCCCGAGGCCGTCACCGCCGACTGACCACTCGGACGCGTGGGAATGACTCATGAGTGAAAGCAAGAACGCGCCTGGCGCGTGGAGCCTGGTGGCTGACCCGGCGGAGCGCTTCCACCTGCTGGTCGAGAGCGTCAAGGACTACGCGATCTTCATGCTCGACGCCGGGGGGCGGGTCGCCACCTGGAACGTCGGCGCCGAGCGAATCAAGGGGTACCGGGCGGAGGAGATCGTCGGCCAGCACTTCTCCCGCTTCTATCCTCCCGAGGACGTACAGGCGGGCAAACCCGAATTGGAGCTCCGGAGCGCGGCGGCCGCCGGCCGGGTGGAGGACGAGGGCTGGCGCGTGCGCAAGGATGGCTCGCGCTTCTGGGCGGACGTCGTGATCACCGCGGTGCGCGACAAGCAGGGCACCCTGGTCGGCTTCGCCAAGGTGACCCGGGATCTGACCGAGCAACGCCGGGCGGAAACCGCGCTGCGGGCGAGCGAGGAGCAGTTCCGGGCCCTGGCGGCCACCGCCAACGACGCGATCATCTCGGCGGACAGTCAGGGCAACATCACCTACTTCAACCCGCATGCGGAGCGTGTCTTCGGCTACGCGGCCGGCGAGGTCGCCGGGCGGGCGATCACGCTGCTGATGCCCGATCGGTTCCACGAAGCTCATCGCGCCGGGCTGCGGCGGTACCTCGCCACGGGCCAGGCCAAGGTGATCGGCCGGACGGTGGAGCTGGTGGGAAAAAGAAAGGATGGCACGGAGTTCCCCATCGAACTGTCGCTGGCGAGCTGGCGGCACGAGACCGACATCGTGTTTACCGCCTTCATCCGGGACATCACGGCTCGAAAGCAGGTCGAGGAAACGCTGCAGCGATATGCGGCCCGGCTCGAGGCGGCCAACGCAGAGCTGGACGCCTTCACCTACTCGGTGTCCCACGACCTGCGTGCCCCGCTGCGGGCGATGGATGGCTACGCTGGAGCGTTGCTGGAGGACTACGGCGCCGTGCTCGACGAGCAGGGCCAGCGGTTCTTGCGCGTCATCCGCGACAGCGCGACGCAGATGGGGCGGCTGATCGACGCGCTCCTCACCTTCGCCCGCCTCGGCCGCCAGCAGCTCGCCACGGCGCCGATCGACATGACCGCGCTGGCCGAGGCGGCCGTGGCCGATCTGCGCGGCAATCACGCGGCCGAGCCTTTGGAGGTGAGCGTGCAGCCGCTGCCTCCAACGACAGGAGATTCGTCGCTCCTGCGGCAGGTGTTCGCGAACTTGATCGGCAATGCGTTCAAGTTCACCCGCGGGCAAACGGATCCTCGGGTCGAGATCGGCGCCCGTGCGGAGGGGGCCGACACGGTCTACTACGTGAAGGACAACGGCGTCGGGTTCGATCAGCGCTACGCCGACAAGCTGTTCAAGGTCTTCAGCCGGCTCCACCGGGTCGAGGAGTTCGAAGGGAGCGGCGTGGGCCTCGCGCTGGTGCACCGCATCGTCCAGCGCCACGGCGGCCGCGTATGGGCGGAGGGCCAGGTGAACGCGGGCGCCACCTTCTGTTTCACTCTGCACTCCGGGGCCGAGGACGCCGTGCCGCGCCGGGCCCGACCGAGCTAATCGCGCCAGGGGCAGAGACTTGCGCAGTCACGCGGCGAGGACGCGTTACTCCGACCCTGACTGCCGGCTCTTCATTGTATCATGCGAGCCGGTATGGGTGGCTACGACAGCGCGCAGGGTGATCGCAGCGCTTCAGACGGCGTCTTGCTCGACCGCATCGGCGCCGGGGATCCCGCGGCGTTCGGGGAGCTCGCCTGCCGCTACGGCACCACGCTCTATTCGCTGGCCTACGAGATCCTCCTGGACTCGGTTGAGGCGGACCGGATCGTAGCCAGGACGCTGTCGGAAGTCCGCCGCGATGCGGTGCGGGGGTTGTCGGGGCCGTTCCCCGTGCGCTGGTGGCTCACCGAGCTCACGCGCGCCCACGCCCTCGACGCGCTGCGGTCGCGGAAGCGTCAGACCCACCTCCCTTCCCACGCGCAGCACGTGGGACGGCCGCGCGATAAGTCCCCCTGATCCTCCAACACCCAGAGTGAACCCGTAGTCGTCCCGCAGGCGAGCCGGTCTCCGGTCTCGTTTACTTGTCGCCGCCGACGGGTTACTGTAGGCCTCCAGTGTTCCGGGAACGCCGATGACCGCCGCCCACGACCGCTTCAGGACCACGAGCTCCCGGGGGCTCCGCCACGACGGCGTCCCGATGCGGCTGTACCACGAGGCCAAGCGGTTCGGGGCGTGGGATCCACGCAGTCTCGATTTGCGGCGGGACGGGCGGGACTGGACGTGCCTGAGCGAGCTGGAGCGTGACGTGCTGCTCCGCCTCACGGCGGGCTTCCAAGCCGGCGAGGAGAGCATGACGTTGGACATCCCGCCGCTCCTGCTGGCGGTCGGGCGGCGCGAAGATCGGCTGGAAGAGACGTTCTTCCTCTCCACGGTCCTGGCCGACGAAGCCAAGCACACGGAGTTCTTCCGCCGCTTTCTCGACGAGGTCTGCCGGGCGCCGGCCGACCTCCACCGCTATCACACACCGAGCTTTCGAAAGTTGTTCTACGAGGAGCTGCCGAGAGCGATGGCCCGCCTCCTCGATGACGCGTCGCGCGGCGCGGAGGCCGAAGCCCTCGTCGCCTACACGCTCGTGGGCGAAGGAGTGCTCGCGCAGGCCGGGTATCACGTGTTCGCCAGCGCGCTGCAACGCAGCCGGTTACTACCCGGCTTGCTCGAAGGCCTCTCCCTCGTGCAGCGGGATGAGACGCGGCACCTGGCCTACGGTGTGTTCGTGCTCTCTCGGCTGGTGGCGGAGGATCCGGCCGTGGCAGGGGTGATCAGCCGTCGGTTGGACGAGCTGCTGCCCGTGGCCGTGGGCGTGGTCAATGAGTTCTTCGTGCCCTACGAGGCCATGCCGTTCGGGCTCTCGCTGGACGACACCGTGAGCTATGCCGTGGAGCAGTTCACCTGCCAGTCCGCGCACCTCGAGCGCGCGCGGGCGCTTGGGGCCGCGGCGGCCTACGAAGACCTCGTGTCCGCGCCCGTGGGCCTCGCCGCCGGAGCGCTGGCGCCCGGGCAGGATGGCGGGGCCCGCCGGGAGCCGCCGCTGCCCCCGTCGGTGATCGAGCTGCTGCGGTGGGTGCGCCGTCAGCTGGCGCCGGCGCTGGTCGAGGTACGCCGGGACGCGGCCGCGCGGGTGTTCGTGTTCGCGATCGAGCGCGACCCGGTCGTTTCGGCCCTGTTGATCACCCAGGAGGTGTTCGACCACCATCCGGTCGCGGAGATCGTCGCCGCCGTCGCCGGGGCTCGGGCGCTCGAGCAGCTGCGTGACACGGCGCGCTTGCGGCTGACGTGCCTGCGGGCAGGGGCGAGAATCATCGTTCAGGCGCCGGCGTAAGGCCTCCCGGCATCCGCGTCCGGTCGGGGCTTCGCTTCGGCCTGCGGTGTGGCGCCGAGCCGCGCCGGTGCCTGCGCCGCCTGGTCCGACCTGAGGTAGGCCGTGTGGTCGTGATACAGAGCTTCCTTCGGGAGCCAGCGAGACAGCGGGCCCAGGTCCCGGCGGACCTGCTGGGCGTAAAACTCCGGCAGCTCGGTCGTCGCCCGCTCGAAATAGCGTTGCACCTGCGGGTCGGCGTCGAGCCGGCGCCGCACTTCCCGGTAGTACTTGAGCCGGCCGAACCCCTCTGACGAGACGGCGCGCACGACGTTCATCCAGCGCGGGATGGCGGCGCGCGTCGCCCGGCAGCGGTTGGCGATGGCCCGCCAGGAAAACGAGTAATCGGTCAGGCCCACCACGTGGTCGTAGAACTCCCGCCAGGCATAGTTCTTCGGCTGGACGTTCATCGCGTGGTGGTTGTCGAGGAAGTGGAACGGGAACGGCAGGACGCGCTGGCCGCGCTGGTACTCGAGGTTGAGCGGCGCCGCCCGTCCGAAGGCCGACAGCAGCGAATAGCCGGGAAACGCACCGGGCGTCAGATCCACGAACCGTTTCGTGAGCTCGAAGGGCTCCGGCCCCTCGTCCGCATCGAGCCCGAGCACGAAGTTGGTTTGGACGTAGGGGACGTACCGCAGGATCATGTTGACGTGGTGGGAGACCTGCTCGACCTTCTCCATCCCTTTGGTCCTGCCGGTCTTCGACTTGTTCCCCAGGTCGTACCACGACTCGACCCCCGGCAGGAGTGCCTTGAACCCGTTGCGCTGGAGCCGCTGGAGGTGCGGCTCGGTGAGCAGCGACAGACTGCTCTCCGCCACGAAGTCGATGCTGCCGGGGGGCGCCGCCGCCTCGATCGCGCCGAGGAAATCGTCGAACCGCACGCCGAAGTTCGGATCGTGCCAGGCGACTCGCGGCCGGCGCATCTGCTGCAGCAGGAACCGCAGGTCGTCCTTGAGCACGTCGAAGTCGAGCGGCTGGTACGGAACCACGGAGTCGATACAGAAGCTGCAGGTGTACGGGCACCCCAGGCTGCCGAGCACCGGCACGAGCTTGAGAACGGGCGCCTTCCTGAGCGTCGACTCGATGAACTTCCAGCGCTCCCGGACGCCCGGAAGCGTCGTGGGCTGGCGCGCGGCGGCGAGCTGCACGCCGGTGGGCCGGTGGGGGCCGCCGTCGCTCAACACGTCGCGGACGACCGCCCGGTCTGTGAAGCCCAGGACGTAATCGAAGTACTTCGCGGCATCCTCCGGATAACAGCGCGCGTGGGGACCCCCGAGCACCGTCACCGCTCCCCGGGAGCGGAACAGGTTGCTCAGCGCGTAGGCGAGGAGCGCCGCTTCCGTGAACGCGCCGATGAAGACGAGGTCGACGCCGTCCGGCAGCTCCTCGACCAGGTTCTCGAAGCCGGTGTAGCAGATCTGGGTGACCGCGTGTCCCTCCGCCTCACACCAGACCCCGATCACCTGGGGCATGATGCTCGCCAGATTGGCGTGCATGAGGCGCGCGTACAAGGCGCGCGTCGGGCCCTTCGTGACCAGATCGATGATGCCGATTCGGAGCTTACGCAACGCCGGTTAGGCGATGGGCGACGCCGTGGATGGGGAGCATGCAGTGCCCGCGCGAGTTCGGGACCACACAACGTGTGGTTACCAGGACCGGTGGACCATCGTCCGGGGGATGGAAAGCGGAGCGAAGCTGGAAGTCATGCTTGGGTCAATCTAAGGAGTGAATCGCCGGCGCGCGAGTCTCGCCGCGGGGTCGTGGCGGGGCGCGGCGCGCCTGAGTAGGTTTCTCAGGTGCGGGCGGCCACCCAGCCAATCCCTGGGTCAGAAACGCGGGACGTAGGCCACGCGAGAAGCGCCAACCGAGCGGCGACTCTCGCGTTTTCTTTTGGTCCACCGGGGAGGAACAGCGCCTGACCACCAAGTCGCGGAAAAAGCCGGTCCGGGGGCGCTGGGTGTATGCCTACCAGCTCCGTCCACCGCAGCCCGACAAGCGGCTCGGCGCGGTCAAAGCCCTGATCCGCGAGGCGCACTCGACGGCGCGGCGCGGGTCGCGCGCGTGGGCCGCCCGGATGGTTGCGGAGTCGGCCATCACGCACATCCTGATCATCAGCGACAGCCCGAGCCGGCGCCGCGGCGTCAACCGGGCGCTCGAGGCGGAGCTGCAGCGGCTGGACGTGGACTTCTTCGTCACCGAGGCGGCACGGCTCCAGTCAGAGAGCTCCAGTGCCGGCGCAGCCGATCGATAGCCCCGATAGCTGGGAACGGCCCTAGCCGCCCTCGTTCTCCGGTTCGAACTTTTTCCCCGCCGCGACGGTTACACTCTGTGCCATGAGCGAACACACGAACGAGCCCGGCGCGCCGGCGGACGAGCGGCCAGGGATAGCGCGGATCGCGGTCGGTGAGGCGCGCGCGCTGGTGGCGGCGGGGCGGGGCGTGCTCGTCGATACGCGTGACCGGCGCCTGTACGACAACGCGCACGCCGCGGGCGCCATCTCCCTCCCCCTGTCGGAAATCGAGGCGGCGCACGGACGGATCCGGGCGGACTCCGTGCCGCCCGATCGCCTGCTCATCCTGTACTGCGCCTGAATTGCCGAGGACACCAGCGCCCGGGCGGCGCGATCGCTGATCGCCGGAGGCTACGACGCGGACCGCGTGGCGGTGCTGCTCGGCGGCATCCGGGCGTGGCATCAGGCGGGCGGCCCGCTCAAGAAGTGGAGCGACCCGCCGTGAGCGCCGGCGTCGCCGCGTGAGACGCGGAGCGGTACTTTGCAGGCGATGACCGACACCCTGGGCGCCCTGCGGGAGGGCCTGGCTCCCCATTACACCGTGGAAGGCGAGATCGGGGCCGGGGGCATGGCCCGCGTCTATCTCGCTACCGAGCGCCATCCGCCGCGCAAGGTGGCGATCAAGGTGATGAACCCCGAGCTGTCCACTCCCGCGTTCCGCGAGCGCTTCATCCGGGAAGTCGAGGTCACCTCCAAGCTGAGCCACCCGCACATCGTGCCGATTCTCGCGGCCGACGAATGCCTGTTCGTGCCGGACGGGCCGGACGGGCTCTGCTACTACATCATGCCCTACGTCGAGGGGGAGTCGCTGCGGATGCGCCTCGAGCGGGAGGGGACCCTGCCGCTTCAGGGCGCGCTCCGCATCACCTTCCAGGTCGCCGATGCGCTGAGCTACGCGCACGCCCACGGCGTCATACACCGCGACATCAAGCCCGAGAACATTCTCCTTGCCGGAGACCAGGCCTTCGTCGCGGACTTCGGCATCGCGCGGGCCGTCAGCGCGGCCGGCGTGCAGAGCCTGACGGGGGTGGGTCAGGCGGTCGGCTCCCCCGCGTACATGAGCCCGGAGCAGCTGGTGGGCAGCCGGGCCATCGACGCCCGGACGGACGTCTACAGCCTGGGGTGTGTGTTCTATGAAATGCTGCTCGGCCAGCCGCCGCTGCTGGACCTGACCCAGGGGTCGGCTCCGGCACGAGCCACGCTCGAACCCGCGCTGCGCAAGCAGGGGGTGAGCCACCTGGCGGGCCGGCTGCTGAGGGGGACGGTGGCTCGGGCGCTCGCCGCCGTGCCCGCGGACCGGTTCGACAGCGTGGACGACTTCGTCAGGTCCCTGCGCCAGGCGGTGGACCCGGCGGCGGGAGCCTCGTGGGGGCCGCGGCTGAACAAGAAGGCGGTGTTGCTCGGGGGCGCCGCGACCGTGCTGCTCGGTCTCGCCGGGGTGCTGCTCGTCGCGGGGCGGGCACCGTCGCTCGATCCACGGCGCGTCGTCGTGATCGGGTTCGAGGACCTCTCCGGCGATCCGGCGCTCGCGTCGCTCGGCCACCTCGCCGCCGACTGGGTGACCCAGGGACTGGCGCGGCACGGGCTGGTCGAGGTCGTGCCCGCCGCCGGCGCCGGCCACGTCGACGCGGCGGGGATCCGGACGCTGGCGGCGCAGACGGGCGCCGGGACCGTGGTCTCGGGCTCCTACTACAAGGACGGGGACTCGGTCCGGTTCGAGCTCCAGGTCATCGACGCCAGGCGCGGGACGGTGCGGCGCGTCGTGGAGCCCGTGGCCGCGCCGTCGCGAGCCCCCCTCCAGGCCGCGGATGCCGTCCGCCGCCGCCTGACCGCGGTGCTGGACAGCCTGTTCGCCCGGCCCGCCAACTGATCAGCTTGTGCAGTTCGTGCATTTAGTGCACATTGCCTGGTATGGATGCGCACGGTCACCATGTATCGCAAGCCGCCAAAGTGATTGCGATGAGAGAGGGCACGACGCCGCAATGCGCGGCCGACGAGTTCAGGCGGTGCGTTCGGGAGCGGATGCGGCTGGCCCGCGAGGTCGCGGGGCTCCGGGCGGCGTTCGCGACGGCGGTCGAGCACTACGAGCGGGTCGTCCGGACGATGACGGGGCTGGCTCCCTCGCTGGGAATCCAGAAGGGCGATGTCCGTCACCCGACCGACCCGGAGTGGGGCGCCATCGCGTTGTTCGCATACGGCGATGACCGCTTCACAAAGCACGAGCAGGAGAGCGCGACTCGGGTGCTGAAGCAGCTCCCCTAGCTCCCTCCCAGTGGTGCGTAACCAACGATTCTTAGCGCAGATGGAGGGACCGTCTTGGGCTCGACTCCCTACAACCGCCCATCCCTACCCTCCAGAGTCGCCCTGCGACGGTCCCTCCATCTGCGCTGCCGCGCTAACGTTATCCCCGTTGCGGTCCACTAGCGCTGGTCCGGTACTCGCGTCGTTCCCGCCAGCCAGCCGCCGGTGAATCCCGCCCGCGTGAGCCCACGGACGATGTAGGCGTTGCGCCGCATCACGTTCCACACGAATCCGCTGCGATAGTTCTCGATCATCGCGAGGATCGGTCCCTGATCGATGCCCAGGTAGTCGGCGTCGAACCAGCCGAGCGTGGGGTCCACTTCGCCTCGTTCCACGGGCACCGCGTCCGCGAACGTCGGGTTGAACGCGTCGCGGAATCCGTACGTGGAGAAGAGATGCGACGCGTAGGTCTCGCGCATGGCGATGAGCGCTGGGATGGCGATCTCCGGCGCGAAGGGCACCGAGCCCCCGGCCGCGGTGGGAGCGATCGTGCCGTCGTCCGTGATTTCGGTGAACGAGGCCCCGCGCGCCCAGTAGGTGCGGAACCGGCGGGTGCGCCCGCTCACCACGACGGTCGCATTGGCCGGCCCGTCGCACGCCGTGAGGCCCCACACGGACGCACTGTACCCCTTCCATGCGTCGGGGTTGGCGTGCGCATACCGGCGCTGGACATACGTCGCGCGGCGTGAGTTCTCGAAGTAATCGATCCCGCGCGCCTTCATGTACGCGTCCTGGATGCCGCGAAAATCTATCCACACGTGGGAGTACTGGTGCCCGAACAGCGGGCCGAAGCCGACGTGGGGCAGGCCGTACCATGAGCCCCACCGGTAGCCGCCCACCCAGGCATCCCAGGCCGCGGGCGCGACCGGGTGCGTGGGCGACCCCAGGGCGAGCACGTAGATGATCATGCCCTCGTTGTAGCCGATCCAGTCGGCGGGGATGAATCCATTTTCCGGATGCCAGCCCATGCTCACGGCAGGCGGGCGCGCCTGCGCCCAGGTCCAATCGACGCGCAAGTAGATCGAGTCCGCCAGCGCGCGGATCTCGGCCTCGGTCGTGTCGGCGCGGTCGAAGTACGACTGGCTGAACAGCACGCCCGCGAGCAGCAGCGCCGTGTCGATGGTCGACAGCTCGACCGTCTGGAAGCGGAGCCCCGTGCTCATGTCGAGGAAGTGGTAGAAGAATCCTCGGTAGCCGGTCACGCCCGTCGTCGCGGAGTCTTGCGGCGCCGTCCAGAAGAACCGTAGGGTCGTGAGCGTCCGCTCGGCCGCCTGGGCGCGGGTGACGTATCCGCGCTCCACGCCGATCGGGTACGCGGTGAGCGCGAACCCGACCGCCGCGATGCTCGAGAACGACGGGGACGGCGCGCGGTCCGGGGTGAGGCCGTTCTGGGGATTCGTGAGCGTCCAGAAATAGTTGAAGGTGCGTTCCTCGAGGGTGTCGAGCAGCGCCGCGGCGCGGGCCGAGTCGAACGGCGGGGGCGGAGGTGGCGGGGGCGGCGCGGTGCCCGAGTTGGCCGCGCACGCCGCGAGCGCCAGGGCGAGCAACGAAGGCGATCTCATCGCTCAGCCGGTGTTTTGAAGCCCCTGCGCGATCCCGTGAACTGTCTCGAGCAGAGCCTCGAGCAGGGCACCGTCCGGCCGCCCCGTGGCACGCCACGCGCGCAGCAGATCGATCTGAAGGAAGCTCATCGGATCCACGTAGGGATTCCGCAGCCGGATGGAGCGCTGCACGACGGGATCGCGCTCGAGCAGGGCGGTCGTGCCGCGCGCCGCCAGCACCCCGTCGACCGTCCGGTCGAATTCCGCCCGGATCGCGGAGAAGAGGATCGCACTCCCTTCGCCCGCCAGCGCCGCATAGCGCGCCGCGATCGGCATGTCGGCCATGGCGAGCGCCAGCTCGGCGTCTTCCAAGAGGGTGGTCAGGAAGGGCCACTCCACCGCCATCTCGGCCACCGTCCGCGTACCGTGCCGCTGGACCACGCGCTCCAGGCCGGTCCCGAGTCCGTACCATCCGGGGAGCAGGTGCCGGCTCTGGGTCCATGCGAACACCCACGGAATCGCCCGCAGGTGCTCGATCGCCGTCCCCGCCCGCCGCGCGGGTGGGCGCGAGCCGATCGGCATTCGCTCGATCACGTCGATCGGGGTCGCGTGGCGGAAGTACTCGACGAAGCGCGGGTGCTCGTACACCAGCGCCCGGTAGGCGGCGCGGCTGGCCGCCGCGAGCTCGTCCATGATCTCTGCCCATCGGCCCTCGCGGACGTCCGCGTCTCGGGGTGTCGCGGTCGCGAGCATCACGGCACCGAGAGTCTGCTCGAGCGTGCGGAACGCGATCCCGCGCAGGCCGTACTTGGCGTCGATGACCTCGCCTTGCTCGGTGACCCGGAGCCGGCCGTCGACGGAGCCCCGCGGCGCCGCCAGAACGGCGCGGTGCGTCTTCCCGCCGCCACGCCCGACCGCGCCCCCGCGACCGTGAAACACCGTGAGCGCCACTCCGGCGTGCCGCGCGACGTCGACCAGCGCAGCCTGGGCGCGGTGCAGGGCCCAGCGGGACGCCGCGATGCCGCCATCCTTGCCGCTGTCGGAGTACCCCACCATGACGACCTGGCGACGCCCGCGGCCGACAAGGTGCGTCGCATAGACGTCGTGGGCGAGCAAGGCGCGCACGGTGTCGGGCGCGTTGCGGAGGTCGTCCACGGTTTCGAACAGCGGCGCGACGTCCAACGGCACCGTCCCGCTCGGGTCCACCAGGCCCGCCCACCGTGCCAGCAGCAGCACCGCCAGCACGTCGTCCACCCCGCGAGCCATGCTGACGATGTACGGCCCGATGGCCTGCTCCCCGTGCCGCCGCCGGGATTCCTGGATGGCGCGGAACACCGCGAGCGTCTCCGCTGCGGACGAGTCGGGCGTCGTCCGCGGGGGTTCGCCGTTCTGGATCGCCTGCGCGAGCCGCGCCGTGCGCGTTGCCGGCGGCATCCCCTGCCAGTCCGCGTCACCCAGCAGCGTCGCGATCGCCTCCTGGTGCACCAGCGCGTGCTGCCGCACGTCCAGCGTGGCGAGATGGAACCCGAACGTGCGCACGCGGCGCATGGCGCGCCGCACGAGGAAGGTGCCCGCATGCGTTCCCGCGTTGGCGGCGAGGCTCCGCGCGATGCGCTCCAGATCGGTGAGGAGCTCGTTCGGTCCGCTGAAGCTGCCATCGTGTCCCGCGAGCGTGGCCTCGAGCCGCGCGGCCGTCAGTCGGCAGAGCACGCGGTACGGCATGCCGCGGTGTCGCTCGGGGACGGCGGCGAGCGCCTGCGGGAACAGGCGGCCGTACTCGGCTACCCGAGCGGTGACGGCAGGGTCGATCGCCACGCGCGACGAGGATTGGGACAGCACGTTCGCCAGCTGCAACAGCTCGGCGCGGTACCGGCCGAGGATCATCTCGCGGTGTCGGGCGAGAGTTTCGAGAATGGTCGCCGCCGAGACGTTGGGGTTGCCGTCCATGTCCCCGCCGACCCACGAGGCGAGCCGCAGGACGGGCTCGCCGGCCGGCTCGGCCGCCACGGCCGCCTCGTCGCCGTATACGGCGCGCAGCGCGTCCGCGACGCCCGCGTAGAAGGCGGGCACGACCTGGTACAGCGTGTTCACCAGATAGAACAGGACGTGCTCCCGCTCGTCAGCGACGGTCGGGCGCTCGGGCGGATGCTCGTCGGTCTGCCACGACGTCGTGATCTGCATCCGGATTCGCCCGGCGATCGCGCGCCGCTCCGGTGGCGTGAGCGTCAGGTTCTCACGGTCGAGCAGCAGCCGGGCGATGCGCTGCTCCTTTTCCAGGATCGTCTGGCGGGTCGCCTCGGTGGGGTGGGCGGTGAACACCGGCTCGATCTCGAGGCGCGAAAGCAGCCGGCGCGCGCCTGCCAGATCCACGCCTGCCTGGCGTAGCGCATCCAGCGCTTCCCAGACGCTTCCCGGGGGAGGGCCGGCGTCCCGATCGTAGTCGCGCCGGCGGCGGATGCGATGGACCTGCTCGGCGCGGTTCACCGCGCGGAAATAGGTGCAGAACGCGCGCACCAAGCGCTCCGCTTCCGCTGGCGCGCGGGCGCACGCGCGATCGGCCAGCTCCGCCTCCGCCAGCGGGTCGCCCTGGCGGCGCCGGATGGCGGCGCGTCGTGCCGCCTCGACCGCGGCGAACAAGGCCTCGCCGCCCTGCTCCCGGATGACCTCGCCGACCAGGGCGCCGAGCTCACGCACGTCGGCGCGGAGCGGCGCGTCCTTCTCGGCGAAAACGATGTCCTCGCGATCCATATCCCCGGAAAGTATTCCAAAGCGGACCGCTTGGCACTCGGTGCCACCGCTGCTCGAGAACGACGGGGACGGCGCCCGGTCCGGAGTCAGCGCGTTCTGCGGCTTGGTGAGATCCCAGACGTGAAGTAATGCGAGAGTCTCACCGTAGACCTACCGTATCACTCGGCCTCGACACGCCGTCCTCGTTGAAGGCCTCGATGGCGAAGTGGTAACTCTGTCCGACGGTCAAGGCACGAAGCTCGAGCGCCTCGCTCTGGTTAGCGAATACCTGGTACGTCTGGTAGAGCTTGGTCTTGGCGATGCCCCAGAGGATGTTGTAGCCCACGGCCCCGGGCACGCCCTTCCAAGTAATGAATGCGTTGCGTGGATCGGTGTCCCGGCGGACAGCCAACCCGGCCGGCGTCGCGGGAGGGCTGGCGCGTCCGTTCCCGAAGATACGGATGTCGCTGATGGCGAGGTTGGGCGACGCGACGTACCCGTGCTCGTACCTGATGTATCGCGCCCTGACGGGCACCGGTAGCTCGATGTAGGCATTGGGTCGGTCCCGCGTTTCGCGGCTCAGGTCCGCCAGGAGCCGCCATGTGATCCCGTCGGCCGAGCCGCGCATTCGAAACCGTGTGTAGACGGTCGAATCGTTCACGAAGACGTTCGACTGGTAGTCGGTGTAGTTCACCTGCAGCGCCTTCACGTCGAACACCCGCTGCAAATCGATCGTCAGCCACTGGTCCGCGCTGTTGGTCCGGGCAACCCAAAATGTCCGCGGATTCTCGTCGGTCACGTTCGTGGCGGGAAACGTATCCTGCACCGACGAGGCTGTGGCAGGCTTGCGGTAGGACAGGAGCATCCAGCCGGTGAACAGGGCGTTGCGATCGGCCCACCGCTCCGTCGGCAAGTAGTGCGGGAAGTCCCCGAAGCGGGTATTGACGAACAACTCGTCGTCGGCGTCGAACCCGGCCGGGAACATCGCGACCCGCCGCTCGAAGTTCCAGTTTACGGCGACCCACGGCGTGCCCGTATTCCAGTAGTTGCCGAAATTGTCGCGGAACGTGTTCCCATGCCCGGCGCCGTGCACGAACCCACCCGGCTTGTAGGCGATCGGGTTGTACGGGGCGTAGGAGAACGGGCCGAGCGGCTGGTCGCCGACGTAGGTCCCGTTCGCGTAGACGTTGTACTCCGTCCCGGGGGCGGCATATTGCAGGTAGTACTTGCCGTGGTACTTCGTCATCGTCGCGCCCTCGATGAACGGCTTGATCGTATCCCGGTGGTCCTGCCCAAAGCGTTCCCACCCGTGCAGCGCCGGATTGAGATGGAGCAGGTCCCGCGCTCTCGCGATGTAGGCCAAGCGGCGCCGCTGATCTAGCTCGATCCCGTAGATCGGATACAGGTTCGACGAGCCGAAGTAGAGATACCACCGGTCCGTGTCCGGGTCGTGGAAGACGTCCGGGTCCCACGGGCCCTGCGCGCCCGGGAGTTCCGGCATGAGCGGGTTGAACAGCTCCAGATGGCCGTTTTCCGGTGTGGTGGTGAAGAACACCGGCGCCGGCTCGAACGCCGAAGGGAACAGGTACAGCGTATCGCGCACCGACATCGCCGCGGGCGCGTTGATGTCCCCCTCGAGCCACCGGTCGGGCGTCACGAAGCGCCATTGGCCGAGGTCCGTGGAGTGCCACCAGCCGCCGGAGTTGGTCACGAACAGGTAATACTCGCCTCGGTGATTGACGACGACCGGGTCCGCGCCAGCCCGGTACGAGATCTTGCTGTCGAGCTGCTTCAAGCTGTAGCGGTATTCGATGTCGAGCGGGTTGCAGTAGGTGCGTAGGCCGGAGGACTGCGGGGTGGCTGGCGAGGCGCCGAGTAGGGCCAGCAGGACGAGCCCGGCACACCGGCAGCCATGCCGGGCTCGTGGTGGCGGTTCAGTCACGGTTCGTGCCGCCCGTGTCGCGTGGTGATCAGCACCACGCCGTTCGCCCCGCGCATGCCGTACAGCGCCGTTGCGCTGGCATCCTTCAGGATCTCGATGCGTTGGACGTCCCCGGGGTTGAGCCAGGAGAGGCCGCGCCCCGGCGACGTCGTCACCGGCATGCCGTCTACGACATACAAAGGCTCGTTGTCACCGTAGATCGAGCTCCGACCGCGGATGCGCACGGAAATCCCGCCGCTGGGTCCGCGGATGACCTGCAGGCCCGCCCCGCGACCGTCGAACCATTCCTCCACCTGCCGAACCGGGATGCCCTGCAGGTCGTCGGCGTCAAGGGTCGCCACCGCGGTCATGCCCTCGGGGGCTGGCCCCGGCGAAGCCGGGGGCACGGCCGGGGATGCGCACGCGAGCCAGGGGGCGGTAACGGTGACGACCAGAGTCCTTTGCACGGGGGCCCTCAGTACCCCGGATTTTGCTGCAGGCCGGCCCCCGCGACTTCGACGGACGGAATCGGGTACAATGAGTCGCGCGCGGCGAACCCGCCGCCCAAGAGCACCGTGGCCCGGCCGGGAGACACGGTGTTCTGGCGGATGATGTCGAACCAGCGCTGTTGCTCCATCGCGAGCTCGACGCGACGCTCCTGCCAGATGGCATCGAGCAGCGCCTGACCCGACGCCGTCACATTCGGCAGCAGCGCTTGCGCCTGGATCACGAGGGAGAGCGTCTGCGTGCTGACCGCGCCGGAAGTGGTGTCCTGCCTGACCCGCAACACGTCGAGCGTCACGTTTTGACCAGCGGTCTTCGAGCTTAGCGCTGTGAAGTAGTCGGCGAGCGTGACGATCGTCGTGCCGTCGACGGCACGGACGATGTCCACGCTGTCCACCCGCACCGGTGGCGTCGCGGCGGGAGCGCAGGAGCCGTCAGCGCACCGCGTCTTGAAACCACGCAGCCCGGCGGTGAACGCAGCGCTCGCCGGATTCACGTAGCGCGCGAACACCCGGCTCTCCCCGGCGGGCCGCCCGAGCACGGTCTGCGTGATCGCCGACGACAGCTCCTCGGGCGTGAAGCCGAGCGTGACGGTCTGGGTGCCGCGGGCACGCGCGCGGACCTGGTTGAGATAGTTCTGCGCTGTGGCCGCAGCGCCCGTCTGATAGGCCGCTTCGGCCGCGATCAACAGCACGTCGGCATACCGGATGCGGCGGATGTTGATGCCGGCGTTGAACGTCCCGCCGGGGTTGTCGGGAGACACGAATACCTTCTGGTTGTAGCGGTTGTTCTGCATGCTGGGATTCAGGTATACCACCCGCCCGCTGCCGTCGGGGATCATTTCCCAGGGATAGAGAACCGTGGCTTCGAGGCGTGGGTCCCCGGCCTCGTAGGCCGCTTCCAAGCTGGGCGACGGCGTGTTGAACCCCCATCCGATGTTCGGTGTCCCGCGCACGCCCTGCACCTCGGCATACTGCACGTTGGCGCAGCCCTCGCTGGGCTGGCAGCCACTCCCCGGCATCGGCGCCGCTTCGACTTCGAACACCGATTCCGACGAGTTCTCACCGGCCGTCGTGAAGAGCGTGCCGTAGTCGGGGTAGAGACCGTACTGGCCGGAATTGATCACCGCCTCTGCGTACTGCAGGGCGTTCGCGTACTGCTGCCGATAGAGGTACACCTGTGCCAGCATGGCCTGGGCGGCACCCTTCGTGGCCCGGCCCACGTCCGCGGCGTCATATTGCTGTGGCAGCACGGCGATGGCATCGAGCAGATCCAGCTCGATCTGCGCGTACACGTTGTCGCGGGAGGCGCGCGGCTGGAAGAACTCGCTGGGCTTGAGCGGCCGCGTGAGGAGCGGCACGCCGCCGAAGGCACGGACGAGGAAGAAGTAGAAGTAGGCGCGGAGGAACTTGTTCTCTCCGACCAGTCGCGCCCTGAGCGTGGCGTCCATGGACACATTGGGGATGTTCTCGATCGCCACGTTCGCCCGATAAACACCCCGGTAATAGCCGGTCCAGGGATCCGAAAATGCCAAATTGCCCGGATCGAAGACCAGGTTGTCCAGGTCGCCCAGGAACCCGGCGTCGCCCGGCGTGCTCCCTTTGGTCGCATCGTCCGACGCAATGTCCGTCAGCCCGAGCCACGAGAAGACGTGCACCTGCCACTCGCGCAGCATGTTGTACGTGGCGTTGGTCGCGGCGATCGCCTGATCGGACGTCTTGAAGAAGCTCCCCGTCGTGAGCTCGCCCTTCGGCTCCGTTGAAAGGAAGTCGCATCCCGCCAGGCTGAGCGCGACGATGATCCAAAGCCCACGCGCCGGTTTCGGTGAAAGGTTCATGGCTCGCCCCTCAGAAATTGATATCCAGGCCCACCGTGAATGTGCGCGCCGGGGGGAAGATACCCCCAAAGGTATCGATCCCGCTGGCGATCACCGATCCAGTGGTGAGCTCGGGTGTGTAGCCGCTGTAGTCCGTCATGTCGAAGAGGTTGGTCGCGCTCACGTAGAGCCGGGCCTGCTCGAGGCGCAACCCGCTCGTGAGGCTCGGCGGCAACCGGTAACCGAGCTGCACGTTCTGCGCCTTGAAGAAAGCACCGCTCTCGATGAACCTATCGGACGCCTGGTAGTTGTGGCCGGCCCTCGTTATGCGGGGCTCCCTGTTGCTCGTGCCGGGTCCCGTCCAGCGGGTCAGGAACGACGTCTCGTAGTTCTCGACGCCGAAGCGCACGGCCTTCTTGCCGTTGAACACCTTGTTGCCCGCTTGCCCGCTGAAGCTCGCCGAGAGATCGAAGTTACCCAACCGTACGCGCGGGCTGATCCCGTACACCAGGTCCGGGATGGGGCAGCCCAGGAAGGTCTTGTCGGCGTCAGTGATCACCCCGTCCTCGTTGGTATCGGCGTAGCGCAGATCGCCGGGTTTCTCCCCGCCGCGCGCGGGCGAGCTGGCGATCTCCGCGGCCGTCTGGAAGACGCCCTGGACCTTGAACCCCCAGAAGCATCCTATCGCCTGGCCGACCGCCGTGCGCGTCGTGAACTGCACCTCGTTTCCCAGCCCGCCGGCGAGGATCTGACTCCGTCCCTGGCCGAGTGCCTTCACTTCATTGTGGATCGTGGCGCCGTTGAGATTGAGCTCGAGATCGGCACCGCCGATCTTGCGGCGCCACGTGAAGGAGCCCTCTACGCCCGAGTTGAGCACTTTGGCCGCGTTCACATAGGGGTCCGTGGAAACGCCGACATAACGCGGGAGCGGGACCTGCACCAGGATGCCGTCGGTGAGGCGGTGGTAATAGTCGACGGTCGCCTCGAGCTGCCCGTCGAACAGGACCATATCGGTGCCGATGTCGGTCTGGGACGTCTTCTCCCACTTGACCTGGGGGTTGGCCAGCTGGATGGGGCTGGCGCCGAATTGCAGCGTCTGGCCCGTGCCGAAGACGGCGTTCAAGTTTCCAGTCACTACCGGAACGCCCGGATACGCGCCGATCTTGTCATTGCCGATCTGCCCCCAGCTCGCCCGCAGCTTGAGCGCGGAGAAGAGCGTCCGGCCCTGCATGAACGGCTCCTCGGTCAGATTCCAGCCCGCGGCGAATGACGGAAACCAGCCATAGCGGTTGTCCGAACCGAACCGCGAGGAGCCATCGACGCGGAGCGACGCTGTGAAGAGATAGCGGTTGCGGAACGTGTAGTTGGTGCGGAAGAGATAGGACAGCATCTTCCAATCGGATGCCCGGTTGAAGTTGGTTTGCCCCGCGGCCGCGCCCGCGTCCAGGTACCACAGCGACGGGTCTTCTCCCGCGATGTCGGTGCGCGTGCCGCCCAGTTGTTCGTTGTAGAACGACTGCGCGGTGATGCCGGCCAGCGCGTTGAAACGGTGGCTCTCCGACAGGTAATTGTAGGTGAGCGTGTTTTCCCAAAGCCAGGAGCTGCTCGTGCCCGCCTCGACGTCCAAGTCTGAAATCGGGTTCTGTTGAGTGGGTGACACGACGAACACGGGAACGAAGCCCTTGAACTCGGTGCGGGCCAGGTCCACGCCGAAGCTCGAGCGAAGCGTGAGATTTCGGGGGAGATTCGCTTCGGCGAAAAAGTTGCCGACCAGTCGGCCGCTATTCTCCTTGTTCCGGGTGTAGAAGACCGTCGCCGCCGCGTTGCCGGCGGAGGAGCGCACGTTGGCGTTGTTGAAGGTGCCGTTCGAGTCGCGCGGCGCAATGGCCGGATCACCGCGATAGATTTCGCTCAGCACGTCGGGTGGCCGGTCGTCATCGGTATAGGAGATGGCGAGATTGTGTCCGACCAAGACATGGTTGGTCAGGCGATAGTCGTTGTTCAGGCGGAGCGTCACTCGATTGAAATCCGACTTGGGAACGACGCCGGCTTGCCGGAAGTAATCGCCGCTGAAATAGTACGTGATCTTGTCGGTGCCGCCGGAGCTCAAGACCTGGTAGTTCTGGATCGGCGCCGTCTGGAAGATCGCGTCCTGCCAGTTCGTGTTCACGCTGACCGTGTCCGGATCGGGAAAGAACGGCCCCGCGCCATCGGCGGCGGCTTGCTCGTTGGCCAGTGTGGCATACTCGCGTGCGTTTACCAGGTTGATGCGGCGCAACACGCTCTGTGATCCGGTGTACGCGCTGATGCTGAACCGAGTCGGGCGCTCCAGGCTGCCGCGCTTGGTAGAGATGATGATGACGCCGTTGGCGCCACGCGAGCCGTAGATCGCGGTGGCCGACGCGTCCTTCAACACCTCGACTGACGCAACCTCGTTCGCCTGCAGAAAAGAGACGTCGTCGAGCAGCATGCCGTCGACCACATACAGCGGGGACGCGTCGTTCAGCGTGCCCACCCCCCGGATACGCACGATGGCGCCAGCGCCGGGCCGACCCGACGACGGTGTCACCTGGACGCCCGGGACGCGACCTTGCAGCGTTTGGTCCACGGACGCAGCCGGTAACGGGGTGAGGTCCTCCGATTTCAAGGTCGCAACCGCGCCCGTCACGTCGCGGCGCTGCTGCGTGCCGTAGCCCGTCACCACGACCGCCTCCATCATGAGCGCTGCCGCCTCCATCGCGACGTTGACCACCGGCCGCCCGGCGATCCCCACCTCCAGAGGGCGGTAGCCGATGAAGGCGAATGTCAACGTGTCGTTCGGGCTCGGGGCGTCGATCGAGTACCTGCCGTTGGCCCCCGTGAGCGTGCCGATGGTCCTGCCCTTGACGAGGACCCTGGCCCCCGCAAGCGGGCTGCCATCGGCCGCCGACGTCACCGTGCCGGTGACGCGTATCTGACCTGCCTGTCCCAAGGCGGGTGCGACAGCAACCGACAGAGGAAGAGGGACGACGAGGAGGAGCCTCGCGAGCCGCACGAGAGAGGAGCCACTCATGAATGCGTCTCCGGTGAGTGCGTTACATCCGTTATCTCCCGCCCCGTGCGGTTTGTCAAGTAAGGCCGCGGGCGCGTAGATTCGGGGCGCCCTGCTCCCCAACTTCCACGTGCGACGGAAATTGATCTCCATG
>WNFU01000433.1_pt1 | contig 57212 bp, 57 predicted proteins | sample 5400121 | NCBI WGS metagenome assembly WNFU01 (sample SAMN13153360, study PRJNA577476) | soil metagenome | isolation source: 100 cm soil or saprolite under grassland replicate 1 | place: USA:California | collected 2016-06-15 | reverse complement strand
CCGAGGCTCGCCTCATAGCCCTTTCAAACTCTCAGAGTGGCCCGCCCGCATGGCCACTCGACCCCGTGTCTTGGTCAACAGCTGGTCAAGGAGCCGGCTGAATCCAACGGTTCTCGACGGTACTCCTGCAACTCATGACTCATGCCCTGAGCAGCGAACATGCTGGTCAGGGGATTGCTGTCGCTATCCCTGACACGGAAGAGGTCGGAGGTTCAAATCCTCCACCGCCCACCGACACGAGCTCTGGCGAAAGGCGGATCAGGCCGCGGCCTCCACCACGTCGGGACGGTGCTCCCCGCGGGCGGTCGCAACGATCGCCCGGATCGTCTTCATCGTCTGGTACAGCGTCAGCACGAGCAGCACGCCGCCGATGACCGCAGCCACGCGACCCTCGTCGAGGTCGGTCCGGCGGGCCACCGCGCCGGCGACCCTCCTCCCGGCCCTTCCGCGTACGCCCGACAGCCCGACCCGTCCGACCGCCTCGAGATCCATTGAGCTCCTCCTCGGAATCGACCCTCCTCCGAGCGTTCCCGCGGCAGTCTGTCGGCAAGCGCCGGCCCGCTCGGCCTGCGAGAAACGGCCTCACGAGCGCGATGTCGCGGCCGGACCCGGTCGAACGTGGGCGCCATGACCTCAGGAACGCCAGCGGCCTCAGCGCTCGAGCTCCGCTTCCGCGGACCCCTCAGTCGGGCCTATCTCCAGAAGAAGTAGTCGGCCACGTAGTCGACCGAGCACTCGGTCGACCTTGGACCGGTTTGATGCCGTTTGACACGCCGAGAAGCTCGCACCAGGATGCCTGGGGTTCGGCCCACGCGCCTCGAGCGTCGTGGACGGATTGGGTGCCCGCGCCATATCGGGAACGTGGCCGGCGCCGACTCGCCCGGCCGAGGGGCCGAAGGCGGAAGGAGGCGCGATGCGCCGGGCACTCAGATGTCTCGTCCTGGTGGCCATGGTGGGTGCGGTCGTGGGGGGGACGGCCGGATCCGGGACCGCGGGCTCGCCGAGCCAGCCCCGTTGGGTCCGGCACGTCCTGAACTATCCGGGCGGCATCTCGAATGGCGTTCGGGCCAGGCTGGCGGCGGACGACGTGAAGACGTCGACGAAGCTCGTGAGATCCGCCGCTGCTCTGCCCGGCGCGCTGGAGAACGTCCAGGCGAACGCCGACTGCGACCCGGCGCTCCCCCAGAACGAGACGTCCGTGGCCTTCAACGTCAGCGATCACCTGAATGCCGTCGCGGCGGCGAACGACTACTGCGGCGACGGGTTCTGGATCGGCCACACCACGAACGGGGGCCACTCCTGGATCAGCGAGTTCAAGGACCCCAAGACGTCCACCACCGGCGAGCGGTGCTTCGGCAGCGACCCCTCGGTCGTGTACAGCGCAAAGGACGGGGTCTTCTACCTGTCCACGCTGTGCTACTTCAGCACCAGCCCAATATCGGAGGTGCAGGTCTGGGCATCGGACGACGGCGGAGCGACATGGACGGCATCCACGAAGGCCGCCATCGCCATCACGAACCGGTCGGGCGACGGCTCCATCGACGGGTCCGTGTTCTACGACAAGGAGCTGCTGGCCGTCGACAACAACGTGGACAGCGCCCTCTACGGCCGGCTCTACGTGACGTTCATCAAGTTCCACATGGTGCTGCCGTCGGGACGAAGCGACTACTGCCCTGTCCAGGTGGCGTACACGAACTCCATCCCGACGGCCGACCCCAGCACGTCGACCTGGGCCCACGCGGCGGTCGTCCCGGATGCCCCGGGGTCGAACGGCGTCGGGGGAGGAGCCAACCAGTGGGCCCTGCCGGTGGTCGACGACACCGGCGCCCTGAACGTCTCCTACATCAGCGAGGACTGCAACACCTCATATGACCGGGCCCTGTACTTCAAACGGTCCATCGATGGCGGGCAGACCTTCGGCGCCCGCGTGCGTATCGACAAGCCCGGGCAGTTCCGCGACAACCCGAACTACCAGGACCTGCTGCCGGCGAAGAAGGCCAGGATCCCGATCTCGCCGTCGATGGTGTTCGATCCGACACGCGGAACCCTGCTGTACGCCTACCAGAACAACCTCCACCGGGATCTGACCGGCGCCGACATCTCGTTGCAGACCTCCGCCGACTTCGGGCAGTCGTGGTCGGATGCGCGGACGCTCAGCGTCACGGCCTCGGGCAGCGCGGCGCCACGGGATCAGTTCTTCCCCTGGCTCGCCGTGGACGAGTCGGGGAACGCGCATGCCATCTGGTACGACAACCGCAAGGACCTCGCGGACAAGCGGATCCGGACGTTCCAGGCTCTGTCCACCGACGGCGCCGCCACCTGGGAATTCGCGGACATCAGCACGGCGGCGTGGAACCCGGACAAGGGGTTCTTCTCCTGCGGCTGCTTCATCGGCGACTACAACGCCCTGGCGGCGAGCGACCAGGTCGTGTACCCGGTGTGGACCGACGGGAGGGACTCTGCCGGACCTCCCCTGGGGGAGACGGACATCTTCACGAACGTGGAGGTCACTCCGTAGCCGAAGCCGCGCAGCGACGCCGGGGAGGCCGGAGGTCGTTGATCGTCGAGCCATGCCGCCCGGCCCGAGAGGCATGCTCGACCGAGCTTCGGATGTCCTGACCTCAGAGGGGGCGGGGCCGGTCGTTCCCGCTCGGGAGCAACCAAACCGGCGACCCGCGCATGATCCATCGTGAGGATGAGTGGATGACGCGGATTGCCGCGGAGGAGGGCCGAACGGAGAGTCGCGGTCCGGCGTGCTGTTCCAGCCGGCGAACAACCGGCCGTTCCTGTACTTCCCCCCGGTCAGCGATGTGGACGGACACCCCTGACATGGCGTTCAAAGTTCACCAGGTGGCCGGTGATGCTGAACAGCGCATTGGAGGTCCCGGTCCTGGAGGTCCGCCAGTACTCCACCTGCACGCCGTATCCCTCGTCGGCGTAGAGCTGCACCCGCTCCGTCCCCTCCCACCTGTCCGAGCCGAAGAGCGTCCCGGAGAAGGACACCGGGACGAAGACATGTCCATTGTTGACCTTCATCGTCACCTGAGACCGGGGATCGCGGCCGCGCCACCGGATCGGGGGCCCTCGTGGGCACGGCGTCGCCGGGCTGACGCTCGGATATGGTTCGGCCATGGATGACGAACTGCGTCGTGGGCTGATCGAGCGATACCGGGAGGGGCCGGGCGTCGTGGAGGCCGCGGTGGCCGGGCTGGACGAGGACGGGCTCGACCGCCGGCCTTCCGACGGCGGCTGGACCGCCCGAGAGGTGGTCCATCACCTGGCCGACAGCGAGATGATGTCGGCGATGCGGCTGCGGCTGCTGCTGGCGGAGGATTCGCCGGTGATCCACGGGTACGACGAGGAGGAGTTCGCGCGGCGGCTGCACTACGGGTCCCGGCCCGTCCAGCCCTCGCTCGAGGCGGTCCGGGCCGCGCGGGAGACCACCTCGTCCCTGCTCGAACGCCTCGCCGACGAGGACTGGGCACGAACCGGGACCCACACCGAAAGCGGTCCGTACTCGGTCCAGACGTGGCTGGAGATCTACGCGAGGCACGCGCACGACCACGCAGCGCAGATCCGTCGCGCCGCGGGGATCCCGGACCCATCCTGAGAGAGCGAGCAGTCCGATGCGAACGTGGAGCAGCGTTGCAGGTGGCAGGTGGGTGGCGGGGGCGGTGACCTGAAGTACCGCTTCGTGGTTCGCTCGGGGGCCGACCCCCGATCCATCGGGTTGGCCGTTCGGGCGGCCACCGGCCTGGGCATGGACGCTCGGGGGAACCTGCGCATCGGCACCGGCGTGGGAGCGCTGACGGACCGGGCCCCCACCGCGTCGCAGCGCGTGGGAGCCGAGGTGGTGTCGGTGGACACCGTGTTCGACCTCCGTGGCGCGGACGGGTACGGCTTCACCGTCGACGCGTATGACCACCGGCTGACCTGGTGATCGATCCCGAGATCGATTACCTGGGGTACATCGGAGGTGGGGGACCCAGGACTGGGGGACCAACGCGTAGCCCGGGTCCGGACTGCCCGCGCGAGCGCTGTCTACACTGCCGGTTCGAGGATGGGCGACATGAGCGAGACGAAGCTCGACGAACGAACCGATGCCCGGATCGACGAGGGCGACCACGAGCGGTTCAGCCACTACGTGGACAAGTCGAAGCTCACCGAGGCCTACGTGGTGGGCACACCGGTGATCGCGCTGTGCGGGAAGGTGTGGGTCCCGTCCCGCGATCCGAAGAGGTTCCCGATCTGCCCGGAGTGCAAGCGACTGTACGACCTCGGCCCGGAGGGCCGCCGACTCGAGTGGGACCGCCGCAGCCGCGAGGGCTGACCGTCCTCGTACACTCGAAGAGCCCCCGACATTCGAACAGGACCCCGCATGCCCTTCCGAGACGACATCCGCAACGTGGCCATCGTGGCGCACGTGGACCACGGGAAGACCACGCTGGTCGACGCCATGCTGTGGCAGACCGGCGCGTTCCGGGCGAACGAGAACGTCAACGAGCGGGTCATGGACTCCATGGACCTCGAGCGGGAGAAGGGGATCACGATCCTCGCCAAGAACACCGCGGTCCGCTACGGCGACGTGAAGATCAACATCGTGGACACGCCGGGGCACGCGGACTTCGGCGGCGAGGTCGAACGGGGCCTGACCATGGTGGACGGCGTGCTGCTCATGGTGGACGCCTCCGAGGGCCCGCTGCCCCAGACCCGGTTCGTCCTGCGCAAGGCCCTGGAGGCCCGGCTGCCGGTGATCCTCGTGGTGAACAAGGTGGATCGGCCCGACGCCCGGATCGACGAGGTGGTCCACGAGGTGGAGGACCTGTTCCTCGACCTCGACGCCGACGAGCACCAGATCGCGTTCCCCATCCTGTATGCGAACGCCCGGGCGGGATGGGCCTCCTCCGACCCTCGGGCGCACGGCACCGATCTCAAGCCCCTGTTCGAGACGCTGCTCGAGCACATCCCCGCACCGGAGCACGACCCCGCGCACCCCCTGCAGGCCCTGGTGACGAACCTCGACGCCTCGCCCTACGTCGGGCGTCTGGCGCTGTGCCGGGTGCTGCACGGCGTGATCAGGAAGGGGCAGCAGGCGGCGTGGTGCCGGCGGGACGGCTCGATCGAACGCGTGAAGGTGACCGAGCTGTACGTCACGGAGGCCCTGGACCGGGTCCCCGCCGAGGAGGCCGGCCCCGGCGAGATCATCGCGGTGGCCGGCCTGGCCGAGGTGACCATCGGCGAGACACTGGCCGATCCCGACGACCCCCGTCCGCTGCCGGTGATCCTGGTGGACGAGCCCAGCCTCTCGATGACCATCGGGATCAACACGTCGCCCCTGGCCGGGCAGGACGGGGACAAGGTCACGGCCCGCCTGGTGAAGGGGCGCCTGGATCAGGAGATCGTCGGCAACGTGTCGCTCCGCGTGCTGGACGCCGGCCGGCCGGACGCGTGGGAGGTGCAGGGCCGGGGAGAGCTGCAGCTGGCTGTCCTGGTGGAGATCATGCGCCGGGAGGGCTACGAGCTGACCGTGGGCAAGCCCCAGGTGGTGACCCGCGAGGTCGACGGCGTGGTGCACGAGCCGATGGAGCGGTTGTCGATCGACGTCCCCGAGGACTACCTCGGCGTGGTGAGCCAGCTGCTCGCCCTGCGGAAGGGGCGGATGGTCCAGATGGTGAACCATGGCACCGGCTGGGTCCGGATGGACTACGTGGCGCCGGCGCGGGGCCTCATCGGGTTCCGCACGGAGTTCCTCACCGAGACCCGGGGGACCGGGATCCTCCACCACGTGTTCGAGGGCTACGAGCCGTGGCACGGCGAGCTCCGGACCCGTCCCACCGGTTCGCTGGTGGCCGACCGCCGGGGGCTCACCACGACGTTCGCGCTTCTCAACCTCCAGGAGCGGGGGCAGATGTTCGTGGGGCCGGGTGTGGAGGTCTACGAGGGCATGATCGTCGGCGAGAACTCCCGGGCCGACGACATGGACGTGAACCCCACGAAGGAGAAGAAGCTCACGAACATCCGCCAGTCGACGGCGGAGGAGCTGGTCCGGCTGATCCCGCCCCGGGACCTCTCGCTCGAACAGGCCCTGGAGTTCATCCGCGAGGACGAGTGCGTCGAGGCCACGCCGTCCACCGTCCGCCTCCGCAAGACCGTCCTCCACCAGCTCGAACGGACCCGCGTCCACCGCCGGGCCAGACAGGGACAGCCCGCCTGAGGCCGGAGCGGCACCCTGGGTTTCGAACGAAGTGTTGATCGCACGAAGCGGCGGGGGATAAGGTCGGGACCCGTCATGAGAGCGCCCCTCGGATCGTTCCTCGTCCTCGCGCTTGCGGCGGCGACGCCCCTCCTCGGCACGGGAACGGCGTCCGCCGCGAGCTCGGACCTCGACCCGACGTTCGGCACCGGCGGGGAGGTCGCGACGGCCTTCGCCGGACCGGCCGACGTGGGCGACATGGAGCTCACTCCCCACAGGATCCTGGTGGCGGGCGCGATGACGCCGGCCGGCGGGCGGAGCAAGGTCGCCCTGGCCCGGTACCGGATGAACGGGGGCCTCGACCCCGCGTTCGGCAACGGGGGAAGGGTCGTGACGGGGGTCGCGGGCCGGAATGCAGCGGGGGCGGCGCTCGTGGTCCTGCCCGACGGACGCTTCGTGGTCGGGGTGGACCTTCGTGACGGAAACGGGTCGGTCTTCGGGCTGGTCCGGTACCACCAGGACGGTTCGATCGATGCGTCGTTCGGGAACGGCGGCAGGGTGGTCGAAGGATTCGGCGGAGGCCGCTGGCATCTCACCTCCCTGATCCGCCAGCCGAACGGGAAGCTCGTGGCCGGGGGGGAGCGCGTGAAGGCCGATCCCACGCAGGGGCAGGTCGTCCGGTTCGCGGTGGCGCGGTTCGCCAAGAACGGTTCGCTGGACGGGAGCTTCGGTGATGGCGGCCGGGTGGTGACCACGTTCCGGACCGGTCAGGAGGGCGCGGACCCGGAGTCCTCGGTGACGGATCTCGTCATCGACGTCTCCGGTCGGATCGTCGCGGTGGGCTGGACCTCCCCCGACCTGTGCCGCTCCGTGTGGGCCCTGGCGCGGTACATGCCCGATGGCTCCCTCGACCCGAGCTTCGGCGGCGACGGCCGGGTCAGCACTCGGTTCTGGCACATCAACGCGCGGGCCCAGGCGGTGCAGTTCGGCGACGACAATCGCCTGACGGTGGCCGGGTCGAACACGTTCACGGGGTGCGGCGGGGAGGCGCCGCCAGACACGGGGACCGCCGCGGTGGCCCGCTATCTGCCGGACGGGAGGCTCGACCCCTCATTCGGCGGCGACGGGAAGGTCACGACGACATTCCTCGGGACCCAGGACTCGGACGCGGGCTACGAGGACCTGACCCTGCTCGAAGGAGGCTCGGTGGTGGCCACGGGCTCCGCGTTCACCCCGTCGGCCGACCGGCTGCTCATCATCGTCGGTCAGTACCGGCGGGGCGGCGCGCTGAACACCGCCTTCTCCGATGACGGCCGGGCCACGGCCGCCGGCCCGCTGAAGTACACCCAGGGGGTCGCGGTGTCCGCCGATCCGGACGAACGGCCGATCGTCGCCGGCCCGACTCGGAACGATCAGACCGGCCGGTTCCTCGTGGCACGGTTCAAGGCCTCGGGGTAGGTCGGAGGCTCATCTCCTCACCGCTGCGTGCCGATATGCCGGGCATGAAATCGATGATGGAGCGCGGCGCTCCCCAGATGGCCGAGCGCGGGCTGCTGCGTGGAAGGCACCGGGCACCGAACGAGGGCCGGCGCGCCGGCGACGGACGGCGGCCGATCTCGGACGAGGACCGGGCCCGTAAGTACCTGACGGAGGGGCGCATGACCCTGCACCTGGTGGAGCCGGGGAGGATCCGGGCGACGTGCACCGGGTTCTCCGGCGACCACAGGCTGGGCCTGGAGCCCGGGCAGGGCTGGTGGTGCACCTGTCCGGAGGTGGGACTGTGTGCCCACCTGCTGGCCGTCCAGCTGGTGACCGAGGTGAAGCCGGGCGGCTTCACTGCCGGGACGTAGCACTGCGGCCCCGCGGACTGTCCATTCCCGACTTCGAATGAACCCTTGCGCTCGGGCGTATACTGAGCGAGACTTGAAGCGTCCGGGCCGCAAGGCTCGGACCTGACGGCGGCGCGACGCGGGCACGCGCCGCCGTCCCTTTTTTCCCCGGCCGTTCCGTTCCACCGTTCGCAACCGGCGGCGTAGCATCCGTGTCCGTGACCGCACAGCTGGAGGCCGGCACACGGGTCCAGGCCTACCGCATCGAGTCGTTCCTCGGGCGCGGCGGGCAGGGGATGGTCTACCTCGCGGAGCACGTCCACCTGGGACGGAAGGTCGCGCTGAAGGTCCTCGCGCCCGAGCTCGCCACGGACGAGGCGTTCCGGCGGCGGTTCATCCAGGAGGCCCGCCTGGCGGCGTCGCTCGACCACCCGAACATCCTCGACGTGTACGACGCGGGCGAGGCCGATGGGCAGCTGTTCCTCGCGGTGCGGTACGTGCGCGGCGACGACCTGGCCACGCTGATCCAGCGCGAGGGTGCCCTGGCCCCGGAGCGGGCCGTACGCCTCCTGGCCGGGGTGGCCGAGGGACTGGATGCGGCGCACGCCGGCGGCCTGGTCCATCGGGACGTGAAGCCCGGGAACATCCTCATCGAACCGGGGCCCGGAGGCCGGGAGCACCCGTTCCTGTGCGACTTCGGACTCACCAAGCAGGTCGCGACGTCCGGCGCCGACACCGGCACCGGACCGCTCACGAGGACGGGCTTCTTCGTGGGGACCCCCGAGTACTCGGCGCCCGAGCAGATCGAGAGCAAGGTCCTGGATGGGCGGGCCGATCAGTACTCGCTGGGGTGTGTGCTGTTCCAGAGTCTGACGGGCAGGCTTCCGTTCCCCAGGGACTCGCTGGGCTCCGCGCTCGTGGCGCACATGGTGGAGCCGCCGCCGCGGGCCACCGACGTCCGGCCCGGGTTGCCCGCGCGCATCGACGGGGTCGTCCAGCGGGCCATGGCCAAGTCGCCGTCGGACCGGTTCCCGACGTGCGTGGCGTTCCTTGACGAAGCCCGGTCCGCGCTGGAGGGGGTGCCGGGGTTGGCGGCCCCGCCACCGCCGACCATGCCCGCGGCCCCCCGACCGCCCCTTCGCCCCGAGCCGTCTCCGCTCAGCCCGATGCCTGGCGTTCCCATCCCCGCCCCGCCGGTGACCCCGGCTCCCGGTGTCCCCCTGCCCGCGCCTCCAGCGTCGCCGGTGCCCGGCGCCCCGATCCCGCCATCGCCGACGCCCAGGCCGCTGCCCGCACGCCCGGCCGACGTCCAGCGCGTCCTGCGGCAGGCGCACACGGCACGGAATCAGGCGATCATCGGCCTCGCCACGGCGATCCTGGTGTTCGGCGTCGTGCTGTCGATCCTCGCGGTCGTAACGGGCACGCGCGTCCGCCGGCAGCTGGATGAGTGGAGGTACGCGCCGGTGGAGCGGGCCAAGGCAGATTCCGCGGTCAGGATGGGATGGATCGGGATCGCCCTGGTGGTCGTGCTGGTGATACTCGGGGCCATCTTCGGCAACACCGGCACCACGAACGGCTGACGGCGAACGCCGCTCACGCCCCTGGTATCGTGAACCCTCTCCCGGGCGCGTAGCTCAGCGGGAGAGCGCTCGCCTCACACGCGAGAGGTCGATGGTTCAAATCCATCCGCGCCCACCAGTGCAAACAGCTCCAAGATCAGGGCCACGTCGTGGACTTCCCGGCGGTTCCCTGCTCTTGGCTCGATCAGCTGGTGCTCAGAGTCTCATCAGGTGACCGGAGACGCTGAACGCTGCCGTTGCGATCCCCGTTGTTGCATTGCGCTGAAAGGTGACGTCAATGGTGTGCTCCGGATCCACGTAGAGCTGTACCCTCTCCGCCCCCTGGTAGTAGTTCCGGCCGGACAACGAGCCAGCGAAGGACAACGGTATCCAGAAGTGACCGTTCGTGCTGTTGTGATAGTTGATCCGAGCCATGATCGGCTGCTGTCCCGTGGGCACATACGCCGAGACCGACACGGTATCGATCACCAGCTCGTAGCCCGTAGGAACCGTCGTGAGCGGGACGGTGTAGATGTACGCACCGACATCCACGAGTACCAGTCGATCCCTCCTCACCGGGAGGCGGGCGGGGTCGTTGAACTCGGCGACCCGGAGCGCTCCGGGTTCGTCCACCTGGGCCTTGACCGAGGTCTGTGGATCGACGAGCGTCACCAGCGACGCCGTCGCCCGTGCCCCCGCCGGCAGCAGCAGGGCGAACCACGTCACCGCCGCCATGACCATGACGAGCTGCCGGAAGGTGGGAGTCCGGCGCTCCGGATGCGATGCCCGCATCATCGCTGTCCCCTTTCCCTAGGGTGCTCGAATGGTGGGGTCATCGGAACGATGTGTCGAATCGGGCCGGTCGTGGCCGGCCACGTCGTGGGCCCGGCCCTCGGCACCGTGGCCGATATCATGGCCCCATGCCGAAGCTGGAACTGCGGGACGGAACCACCGTGGAGCTGCCGGAGGGCGAGCCCGTCGGGTCGGTGCTGCCGCCGGACGCGGTCGCCGCGCGGCTCGGCGGCGAGCTGGTCGACCTGACGTTCGTGCCGTCGGAGGACGGGGACGCGGCACCGGTCCTGGCGGGTGACCCCGAAGGGCTGCATGTCCTCCGGCACTCCACGGCACACGTCATGGCCCAGGCGGTGTGCGACCTGTTCCCCGGCGCGAAGTACGCCATCGGGCCGCCCATCGAGGGCGGCTTCTACTACGACTTCGACCTCCCGGACTCGCTGACCCCGGAAGATCTCCCCCGGATCGAGCGGCGCATGGCCGAGCTGGTGCAGATGGACCAGCCGTTCGTCCGGGAGGAGCTCTCGCGCGAGGAGGCCCTGGAGCGGTTCGCCGACCAGCCGTTCAAGCGGGAGATCATCGAATCCCTGGACGAGAGCGAGGGTGCGCTGGGCGACAAGGTCAGCGTGTACCGGAACAACGGGTGGGCCGACCTGTGCCTGGGCCCGCACGTGCCGAGCAGCGGCCGGCTCGGCGTGTACAAGCTGCTGAGCGTGGCCGGAGCGTACTGGCGGGGGGACGAGCACCGCGAGCAGCTCCAGCGGATCTACGGCACCGCGTGGCCCACGCAGCGGGAGCTGGACGACCACCTCCACCGCCTGGAGGAGGCCGAACGGCGCGACCACCGCAAGCTGGGCCGCCAGCTGGACCTGGTGTCGTTCCCCGACGAGATCGGGGCGGGCCTCGCGGTGTGGCATCAGCGCGGCGGCATGTTCCGCAAGCAGCTGGAGGACTTCGTTCGCGAGGTCCACCTGAAGCACGGCTACCAGCTGGTGGTCACCCCGCACCTGGCCCGGGACAACCTGTGGGCCACCTCCGGGCACCTGGCCAAGTACCGCCAGAACATGTTCCCGGGGATGGTGGAGTCCGAGGGCGGCGAGTACTTCGTCAAGCCCATGAACTGCCCGCTGCACGTGCTGATCTACAAGTCGCAGACCCGGTCCTATCGCGACCTGCCGATGCGCCTCTCGGAGCTGGGAACGGTGTACCGGTACGAACGCCCCGGGACGCTGCACGGCCTGCTCCGGATTCGGGGCCTGACCATGGACGACGCCCACATCTTCTGCCGGCCCGACCAGCTGGTGGACGAGATCCTGCGCGTGTTCGACCTCACGCTGGAGGTCCACCGGACGTTCGGGTTCACCGAGCCCGAGATCGAGCTGTCCACGAAGCCCGGCGAGGCCATCGGCGACGAGGAGATGTGGACCCGGGCCACGGACATCCTCCGCGACTCGCTCGACGCGAGCGGCATGGCCTACACGGTGGCCGAGGGGGAGGGCGCGTTCTACGGCCCCAAGGTGGACTTCCACTTCCGCGACGCCATCGGCCGCCGGTGGCAGCTCACCACCGTGCAGTGCGACTTCGCGCTCCCGGAGCGGTTCGACATCGAGTACATGGGCGAGGACAACGAACGCCACCGGCCGGTGATGATCCACCGGGCCATCCTGGGGTCGGTGGAGCGGTTTGCCGGCGTGCTCATCGAGCACTACGCGGGGGCCTTCCCGCTGTGGCTGGCGCCCGAGCAGGTCCGGATCGTGCCCATCGCCGACCGCCACGCCGTCTCGGCGTTCGAGCTGGCGGACCGGCTCCGCGCGGTCGGGCTCCGGGCGGAGGTCGACGAATCCCGCGAGACCGTGCCCAAGAAGATCCGGGCCGCCCAGATCATGCGGGTCAACTACACCCTGGTGGTGGGGGACAGGGAGATCGAGGCCGGGACGGTCTCGGTCAGGGACCGCGAGGGGCACGAGGTCCGCGGGGTCTCGTTCGACGACTTCGTGGCGAAGGCCACGGAGGAGGCGTCCACCCGGGCCCTCGAGGCGAGCACGTTCGAGCCCGCCGTCCTGGACGACTAGGACGCCGGCCGGTGGAACGCCTGTGGAGCCCGTGGCGCATGGCCTACATCCAGCAGGCCCACGACGAACCCGAGGGCTGCCTGTTCTGCGAGCTGGCGGCCGGGGACGACGATGAGGCCGCCATGGTCCTGCACCGGGGCCAGCGCGCGTTCGCGGTCATGAACGCGTTCCCGTACAACCCGGGGCACGTGATGGTGGCCCCGTTCCGCCACGTCGGCGACCTCGAACTGTTGGACCCCGAGGAGCTCCTCGACACCGGCCGGCTGATCCAGGCGGCGGTGCGGGCGCTCCGCGAGGAGATGTCGCCGCATGGCTTCAACGTGGGCATGAACCAGGGCCGGGTGGCCGGCGCCGGGATCCCGGACCACGTCCACTGGCACGTCGTCCCCAGGTGGAACGGCGACACGAACTTCATGCCGGTGGTGGGGGAGACCCGCGTGCTCCCCGAGTCCCTGGAGGACACGTACCGCAAGCTCCGTCCCCGGTTCGGCTGATCCCGATCAGGCTCGCGGGTCCTCGGTCGTGCGGGCGAAGATCACGTGGTTCTCCCAGACGCCGTCGATCTGGAGGTAGCGGGGGGCGAGACCCTCCCGGCGGAAGCCGTTCTTCTCGAGGACCCGGATGGACGGAGTGTTCCGGGGCATCACGGCGGCCTGGACCCGGTGGAGCCCGGCCCGGTCGAACGCGAACCCGACCACCAGGCCCACGGCCTCGGTGCACACGCCGCGGCCGTTCCACGTCCGGTCCACGTAGTAGCCGATGTTCGCGTTCTGCCACGGCCCCCGGACCACCACGGAGAGGCGGACCCTCCGACCATCTCCCGGCCGTCCGGGGAGAACACGCCGAACGTGTACTCGCGATCGTCGTCCCAGGCCCGGTTCCCCAGCTCGATCGCCGTGGCCTGCGTGGCCAGCTCGAAGTGGTCGGGTGCGGGGACGGGCTCGAACGGGCGGAGGAAGTCGCGGTTGCGGACCCGGAGGTCCAGGAGCGCCTGGGCATCGTCGGAACGGAGGTCGCGGACCAGGCACCTGGCTCCGGCGATCTCGACCGGACGGGGCGCCGGCGTCACCACCCGCGGCGGCGGCCCTACTTGTGGGCCTCCTCCTTCTCCTTCCTGGCCTCGTCGATCACCTTCTGGGCGAGGTGGGTGGGGACCTCCTCGTAGTGGGAGAACTTCATCCCGAACGTCCCCCGGCCCCCGGTCATGGACCGGAGGTCGATGGAGTACCGGGCCACCTCTGCCTGGGGGGCCAGGGCCCGGATGCGCTGCCTGCCGGTCCCGGTCTGCTCCATCCCCAGGATCTTGCCCCGCTTGGAGTTGAGGTCGCCCATGATGTCGCCCGCGTAGCCGTCCGGCACCAGGATGTCCATCTCCATGATGGGCTCCAGCAGCGACACCCCGGCCAGCTGTGCGGCCTCCTTCAGCGCCATGGACCCCGCGATCTGGAACGCGATGTCGGAGGAGTCCACGGAGTGGAACTTCCCGTCGTAGAGGACCACCTTGACGTCCACCATCGGGTACCCGGCCGCGACCCCCTCGGTCATCGCCTTCAACACGCCCTTCTCCACCGACGGGATGAACTGGTTCGGGATCACGCCGCCCACGATGCGGTCCTCGAACTCGAACCCGCCGCCGTGGGGGAGCGGCGACACCTCGATCCAGCACACCCCGTACTGGCCGTGGCCGCCGGACTGCTTCACGTGGCGGCCCTGGGCCTTGGCCGTGCCCTTGAGGGTCTCCTTGTACGGGATCCGGGCGGGACGGTGGGACACGTCCACGCCGTACTTCCGCTTCATCCGCTCCAGCACCACGTCGAGGTGGGCCTCGCCCATGCCGTACATCACGGTCTCGTGGGTCTCGTCGGACCGTTCGATCCGGACCGTGGGGTCCTCCTCGCGGACCCGGGCCAGGGCCGTGGACAACTTGTCCTCGTCCCCCTTGGTCTTCGGCTCGACGGCGATCCCCAGGAGGGGCTCGGGCATCTCGATCTGGGGCAACGTCACCGGGTCATCCTTCGTGGAGAAGGTGTCGCCGGTGGTGGTGCGGCCGAGCTTGGCCACCGCCCCGATGTCGCCGGCCGGGACCTCGGACACCGTCTCGTGCTCCTTGCCCCGGAGGGTGAACAGCTGGCCCACGCGCTCCTCGGTCTTCTTCGTGGCGTTGTGGTACGCGGCGTCCGGCCGGACCTTCCCCGAAAACACCCGGAACATCGAGATGTGCCCCACGTAGGGGTCGGACACGGTCTTGAACACCAGCGCGGTGAGCGGGCCGGTGGGGTCGCACGATCGCTCCTGCTCGCCCTTCGGGCCGACGACCTTCACCGGGGGACGCTCCAGGGGCGAGGGGAACACCTCGGCGATGAACTTCGTCATGAGGTCGACCCCGACCGGCTTCGCCGCGGCGGTGACGAACACCGGCGCGATCTTGGCCTCCACGAACCCGGCGTGGAGCCCCTTCACGATCTCGTCCTCGGAGAGCTCGCCGGTCTCCAGGTACTTCTCGAGCAGGGCGTCGTCGGCCTCGGCCACCGCCTCCGTGAGCTTCTCCCGGAGCGGGTCGGCCTGCGCGTGGAGGGCGTCCGGCCACTCGCCCTCCGTTCCCTGCGGCGAGTCGTACGTGTAGGCCTTCGCGGACAGCAGGTCCGCCACGCCGTTGAAGTCGTGCTCCTCGCCGATCGGGAACTGCAGCGGCGCCACCTGGGTCCCGAACGCCTTCACCAGCTCGTCCAGGGTACGTTCGAACGAGGCCCGCTCCCGGTCCAGCTTGTTGACGACGATGGCCCGGGGGAGCCCGAGCTCCGCGGCGAGCTCCCATCCCACCTCGGTCTGGACCTCCACCCCGTCCACCGCCGAGACCACCAGGAGCACCGCGTCGGCCGCCCGGATGGACGAGTGGACGTCGCCCACGAAGTCCGCGTAGCCGGGGGCGTCGAGGACGTTGATCTTCACCCCGGCGGTCTCCACGGGGGCCAGCGACAGCGAGACGCTGATGCCCTTTCGGACCTCCTCGGGGTCGTGGTCGGAGACGGTGTTGCCGTCCTCGACCCTGCCCATGCGCGTGAGTGCGCCGGACGTGAACAGCATGGCCTCCAGCAGCGTGGTCTTCCCGGCGCCCCCGTGGCCGAGGAGCAGCACGTTGCGGATCTGCGAGGGCTCGTAGGTCTTCATGGGTACGAGACGGTCCTTCCACTCGAGATCGGGTGAGAAGGGGGATTGTAGTCGTCCGGCTGGTCCCCGGGCCGGGGCCGAATTTCGCGGTGGTACGCTCGCCCGCGATGGCCCTGGAGCGGGTGCGCGAATCGGTGTCGGCGGGGACCCGCCCCACGAAGTTGCTGCTGGTGGGGGCCGCGGCGCTCATCGCCGGCGGCACCGCGTTGGTGATCACGGGTCCGCCGAGGTGGGCGGGTGTGGCGGCCGCGGGCGCCGGGGTCCTGCTGGTGGCGTCGGGGGCCCGGGTCCTCCGGGATCACCCGCCACTCGACCTGTTCCTGGACTCGGTGGTGGACCGGGCCTTCGACGGGTGCCTGCTCTCCGCGGTGGCGCTGGTCCTGCGGATGGCCGACCGGGTCACGGCGGCCGTCGCGGCCGCGGCGCTGGTGGCGAGCTTCATCGCCGCGTACGAGCGGGCCCGGGGACGGGCCCTGGGGTACCCGGTGGAGGACAGCGTGCCCGTCCGGGCCGTGCGGTACGGGCTGGTGTCCCTTGGGCTGCTCGTCCCGGGATGGCTCCGGGGGACCCTCGCCGCGGTGCTCGGGCTTTCCGCGCTCTCGATCGCGGTCCGGGCCAGCCAGGTGGCGAAGCAGGAGCGGGAGGGAGGTCCGGGGGCCTGATGACGGACATCGCGGCGGGCGTGGAGGCCGGACCTCTCCGGGAGGACGAACGGGAGACGTTCGGCCAGCGGATGGCCTGGAGCCTGTACACGACGATGGAGCGCATCGCCATGCGGTGGCCGGAGCGGCCGGCCCGCCTGCTGTTCGAGGGGTATGCCCGGGCCGGGTACCGGGTGATGCGGAAGGCCCGGGACACGGTCTCGGAGAACTACGCGCAGGTCCTGGGCCGCGCGCCGGACTCGGACCTCGTCCAGGCGGCAGTCCGGGAGGGGTTCCTGCTGTACGCGAGGTACTGGTACGAGTCGTTCGCCGTCCGGACCTGGGACCAGGACCGGGTCGACCGGGCCTTCGACATCCAGAACGCAGAGCGGTTCGACAAGGCCCTGGCGGCCGGCCGGGGATGCATCGCGGCCCTGCCCCACCTCGGGAACTGGGACGTCGCCGGGAAGTGGCTGGCCGGCCACTACAAGATGGTCGCCGTTGCCGAGCAGCTCAAGCCCCGCAGGATGTACGAGCTGTTCCTGCAGCACCGCCGCGACCTGGGGATGGAGATCGTGCCCCTCACCGAGGACCGCTCGGCGGGCATCAAGCTCGCCCAGATGCTGGCGGACAACTACGTGGTGACCCTGGTGGCCGACCGGGACCTGGGAGGGCGGGGCGTGGACTGCGAGATGTTCGGGAGGACCCGAAAGCTGCCCGCGGGGCCCGCGCTCCTGTCGCTGTCCACCGGGGCGCCCCTGCTGGCCTGCTCCACCTTCACCGCCGACGACGGCTGGCTGTGCCTGATCGGCGAGCCTCTGGAGATCGAGCGAACCGGCGACATGCGGACCGACGTGACCGCGCTGACCCGGCTGCTGGCGGCGGAGTTCGAACGGGCCATCGCCGCACGGCCCACCGACTGGCACATGTTCCAGCCGGCGTGGGACCCCCCCGAACCGGGGCCGGGCGGCCGGGCGGCTCCCGTCCCCGGGTAACCGGCCGTGCGGATCGTCCAGGCCTGCCCCTACTCCTGGGACGCCCCGGGGGGCGTGCAGGTCCACGTGGGCCAGCTGGCCGAGCGCCTCCGGACGCGGGGCCACGAGGTCCTGGTGATCGCGCCGGGGGAGCCCCGGGGGCGGCGCCCCGGGCTGCTCATCGCCGGGCGGCCGGTGCGGATCCCGTACAACGGCTCGGTGGCGCCCATCTCGCCTCGGCCATCGACCCTCCGCGCCGTGGGCGCCGCGCTGGCCGAGTTCGAACCGGACCTGGTGCACGTCCACGAGCCGTTCGCGCCGAGCGTCTCGCTGGCCGCCGTGCTTCGCGCGACTGCACCGGTGGTGGCCACGTTCCACGCGTTCGCCGAGCGGTCGCTCCTGCGCGACCTCGCGGCGCCGGCGCTCCGGCGGGTGTGGCGCCGCCTCGACGTCCGGATCGCGGTGTCGGAGGCCGCGGCCTCGTTCGCCGGACGGGGGATGGGCGACGGCATGGTGGTGGTCCCGAACGGCGTGGACGTCGGGCTGTTCCGCGACGCCCGGCCGGCCGGGGGCCTCCCGGAGGGCCGCCGGATCCTGTTCGTGAACCGTCTGGAGCCCCGGAAGGGGTTCCGGGTGGCGGTGGAGGCGTTCGGGATCCTGGCGGCCGAGCGCCCCGACGCCGTCCTGGTGGTGGCCGGGGACGGCGCCGAGCGCGAGGCCGTGGGCCTGCTCCCGCCCGAGGTCCGTCGGCGGGTGGCCATGCTCGGCCACGTCCCGCACGACGACCTCCCGGCATACTCGGCCGCCTGCGAGGTGTTCGTCGGCCCCGCCCGGGGCGGCGAGAGTTTCGGGATCGTCCTGGTGGAGGCCATGGCCGCGGGGCTCCCCGTCGTGGCGAGCGACATCCCCGGGTACCGCGAGGTGGTCCGCGACGGCGTGGACGGCGTCCTGGTCCCGCCGTCGGACCCCGTCTCGCTGGCGGCGGGCGTTCGCACGGTCCTCGACGACCCCACGCTGGCGGCGCGCCTGGTCCGGGCCGGTCGTGCCCGGGCCGAGGAGTTCTCCTGGGACACCGTGGTCGCGCGGCTCGAGGCCCTGTACGAGCAGGTCGTCCGGTAGGATTCGCCCGTGGTGGCCGTGTGGGTGGTGGTCGGGATCGTCGCGCTGGTGGCGATCTATGTCGTCTACGTGTTCAACCGGCTCGTCCGGATCCGCAACCGCGTGAACAACGCGTGGTCCCAGATCGACGTGCAGCTCCGGCGGCGGTACGACCTCATCCCGAACCTGGTGGAGACGGTGAAGGGCTACGCGTCGCACGAGCGCCAGCTGTTCGAGGACGTCACCCGGGCCCGGGCCCAGGGCGAGCAGGCATCCACCGTCCGGGATCAGGCCAGTGCGGAGAACCAGCTCACGTTCGGGCTCCGCCGGCTCATCGCGGTGGCGGAGAACTACCCGCAGCTGAAGGCGAGCCAGAACTTCCTGGCGCTACAGGAGGAGCTCTCGGGCACCGAGTCGAAGATCGCGTTCGCCCGGCAGTTCTACAACGACCAGGTCACGATCATGAACAACCTCGTGCAGTCGTTCCCGTCGAACGTCGTGGCGGGCCTGTTCCGGTTCGGTCCGCGCGAGTTCTTCGAGATCGAGGAGACCGCAGCGCGAGGGCCCGTGACGACGGCCTTCCAACCCTAGAGCTCGCGTGTACGAGCAGATCGCACGGAACAAACGCCGGACCGTCCTGCTCGTGCTGGTCATGCTGGTCCTGATCGTCGCGGTGGGCTACGCGCTGGGGCTGCTGTTCCAGGCCGGAGTGGTGGGGCTGGTCATCGCGCTGGTGATCGCGGTGGTCATGTCGTGGGCGTCGTACCGGTGGGGCGACAAGCTGGTGCTGGCCTCCGCGCGGGCCAAGGAGGTCACGCCGGAGGAGCAACCCCGCCTGCACAACATCGTGGAGGGGATCTCGATCGCGGCGGGGATCCCCAAGCCGCGGGTGTGGGTGGTGCCGGAGCAGGCGCCGAACGCGTTCGCCACGGGCCGGGATCCCGAGCACAGCCACATCGCGGTGACCCAGGGGCTGCTCGACACGATGAACCGGGTGGAGCTCGAAGGGGTGGTGGCCCACGAGATGTCGCACATCGTCGACCGCGACATCCTGGTGGGGACCGTGGTGGCCACGCTGGTCGGCGCCATCGTGCTGGTGGCCGAGTTCATGCTCCGGTGGTTCTGGTGGGGCGGGTTCGGGGGCCGCCGGGGGAGCGACCGGGGCGGGGGTCCGGCCGCGCTGATCGCGGCCGGGGTGGGGATCCTGCTGCTGATCCTGGCCCCGCTGTTCGCCCAGCTCATCAAGTTCGCGGTGAGCCGCCGCCGCGAGTACCTGGCCGACGCCCAGGGGGCCATGCTGACCCGCTACCCGCCGGGCCTGGCCTCGGCGCTCCGGAAGATCCAGGGCGCTCCCCACGCCATGCGCAGCGCGAACAACGCCACCGCGCACCTGTGGCTGGACCAGCCCTCCCGGGTCCAGGGGGAGCGGATGGGGTTCATGGAGAAGCTGTTCTCCACCCACCCCCCGATCGAGGACCGCATCCGCATCCTCGAGGAGATGTAGCCGCCGCCCGGCGGCGATGTCGAGAAATCGTGGCGACGGCCGGGGGTTCGCCCCGCTCCCCCGGATGCGTGGGTAGGATCGGACCGCTCCGGTCTCCCCCCATACCGCGACCGGACACACCCCTGACCATGCGAACACGTCGAATCGTTGTCCCCGTGAGGAGGTCGTCGCCGTCGTGGCGTTGAGCCGTCGTGGCAAGGTGGTCGCCGGGATCGGCGCCGGCGCCGTCGCGATCGCCGGCGCGATCGGCGTGCTGGCCCTGACCGGCCACGCCGACAAGGTCCCGATCATTGGCGACATCGTGGACAAGCCCGCCACGTGCCCGCTCACCGGCCTGCGATCGGGGTCGGGCGACCCCCCCGACCGGCCGGCCCTGGCCGTGAAGGTGGAGAACCTCCCCGAGGCCCGCCCCCAGGCCGGCCTCCAGGCCGCGGACGTGGTCTACGAGGAGCCGGTGGAGGGCGGCATCACGCGGTTCATCGTGCTCTTCCAGTGCCACGACGCGAAGCGGGTGGGGCCGGTGCGGAGCGCCCGGTTCACCGACGTGGACATCCTCCCGCAGTTCGGGTCCCAGACCCTGTTCGGCTTCGCGGGGGGCGCTCCGCCGGTGGAGAAGCGCATCCAGGAGTCCCGCCTGAACGACGTGAACTTCCAGGCCCCGTCGGCCGAAAAGGCGTACACGCGGGACCCGAACCGGGACGCGCCGCACGACCTGTACACGTCCACCCAGGGCCTGTACCGGTCGGGCGGGACGGACGGCGGCGGGCCGGAGGACGTGTTCGGATTCTCGAAGTCGGTCCCTTCCGCGGCGAAGCGGGCCCGTTCGGTCCACCTCGACTTCTCGCCCACGGCCGACGTCACGTGGACGTACAGCCCCAAGCGGGGCGTGTGGGTCCGGTCCTACGATACGGGCCCGGCAGAGCTGGAGGGGGGCTCGGTGATCAGCGCGACGAACGTGGTGGTCCAGGTGTCGAAGATCCGCGCGACCGGGATCACCGACGCGGCCGGGAACGCGTCGCCGGAGGTCGTCACCACCGGGAAGGGCGACCTCTACGTGTTCCGGAACGGCCGGGTCGTCAGGGGCACGTGGAGCCGGGCGAGCCTCGTCGACACGATCGAGTACCGGGACGCCATGGGGCACGTCATCGATCTGGCCCCGGGCACGACCTGGATCGAGCTGCTCCCCGACGACGTCGCGGTGGACATCGCGAAGTAGCCCGGGCCCGACCGAGCCGGGGGCCGGTTCGGCGCTACTCGGTGAGCCCCACCCCGGTCACGTTGAACGAACCGTTGCCACTGACCTGCACCAGCACGCAGTCGTCGGTCCCCAGGTGCCGGACCAGCGGCTGCGGATACTCGAGGTGCGCGGTCTGCCCGGGCCCGACGGTCAACTCGGTGAGCGTCGTGTTCCCGCCGCCCGCCGCGGAGCACGTAGGGGAGTACGTGAACGTCACGACCCCGGCGACGTCGCCGCCGTTCACGGCGGTAAGGCTCGAGATGGACAGGTCCAGGGGACTCTGGTTCGAGTCGAACAGCGTGCCGGGCTGGTTCGGGGCCGCCGACACGAAGTCGGTCCACGGGGATCCCGGGGGCTTGATGGTGAACGTGTCGTTGCCGACGGTCACCGGGATCGGCGCGCCGACCGTGTTCGTCACCCTGACGCCGCCGTTCACCGTCAGCGCGCCTGTTCCGTCGCCGATCTCGAGCTTGCCGTCGGTGACGTGGGCCTTCGAGCTCGTCTGGGGATCGACCAGTGTGACCAGGGTCCCGGCGGCCCGCACGCCGGCGGGCGCGAGAACCACCACCGCCATCAGCGCGACGGCGATGCCGACCGACCGGCCGAGCGAGCGATCCGGGTCGATCGGGGGGAGGGCCCCGTGGCGAGAGGCCATGCGTACCACCTCCTGGGGTGCCGCGGCGACCCCCTCGCCGGTCCGACCGGATCGCCCTTCGGGTGCGGATCGTAGGACCGGTGGCCCGATTCCGCTGCGGACCGGCCATCGTCCCCCCGAAGGACCCGCCGGTAGACTGGATCCGACGCAAGAGTGGGCGGGAGGCGAGGTCGGTGGAACAGCGCGAGACAGGCACCTTCCGGGTGAAGTCGGGCCTGGCCGAGATGCTGAAGGGCGGCGTGATCATGGACGTCACGACCGCGGAGCAGGCCAGGATCGCGGAGGACGCGGGGGCGGTGGCGGTCATGGCCCTGGAGCGCGTTCCCGCGGACATCCGGGCGGAGGGCGGCGTGGCCCGCATGGCCGACGCCTCCAAGGTCCAGGAGATCATGGACACGGTCTCGATCCCGGTGATGGCGAAGGCCCGCATCGGCCACTTCGTGGAGGCCCAGATCCTCCAGGCCCTCGGCGTGGACTACGTGGACGAGTCCGAGGTCCTCACCCCGGCCGACGAGGAGCACCACATCGACAAGTGGCAGTTCACGGTGCCGTTCGTGAGCGGGGCGCGCGACCTCGGGGAGGCCCTCCGCCGGATCGCCGAGGGCGCGGCCATGATCCGGACGAAGGGCGAGGCCGGGACCGGGAACGTCGTGGAGGCCGTCCGGCACGTTCGAACGATCACCTCGCAGATCCGCCGGCTCACCGTGCTCGGCCCGGAGGAGCTGGTGCACGAGGCCAAGACCCTCGGCGCGCCGCTCGAGCTGGTCCGCCAGGTGGCGGCCGCCGGCAAGCTCCCCGTGGTGAACTTCGCGGCAGGGGGGATCGCCACCCCGGCCGACGCCGCGCTGATGATGCAGCTCGGCGTCGAGGGGAACTTCGTGGGAAGCGGCATCTTCAAGTCCGAGGACCCCCCCTCCCGCGCGAAGGCCATCGTGGAGGCCACGACGTTCTTCAACGACCCCGACGTCCTGGCGAAGATCTCCCGCGGCCTGGGCGAGCCCATGCGGGGCCAGGACATCGCCGAGCTCGGCCCCGACGGCCTCCTCCAGACCCGCGGCTGGTAGCGGCCGCGGCCCGGGAAGGCTTCAGCCGACTTCGATCCGCTCGACGGCGAGGGTCCAGTCGTCCAGCCGGAACACGCTCTGGCCGAGGAACGGCGGATCGTCGGTGAGGTGGATCGTCCGCTGCACCTTCACCGTGTAGGTCCCCGGTCCGAGCGGGCCGGCCACCCGTTCCGCGGCGTGCGCCTCGTAGTCGTGGGAGCCCTCGGGGTTCACGCTGTCGAACGCGTAGTTCTCACCGCCACCGGGGGCGGCTTCCTGGCCTCCCACCAGGATCTGGATCGAGCACCATCCGGCCACGCGGCCGTAGCACGCGCTCTCGGCGGAGAACCGGATGAGGAACAGGGCCTGGGTTCCATCCGGAACCCTCATCGAGATGGTCGCGCCCGGGAGCTGGGCGGCGAAGACCCCACCAGTGTCGACGGAGTTGGCCACGGACTCCGTCACGACCTTCACCTTCTTCACGCTCCCGCCCTCGTGACCGATGGGCGACGCCAGCGTCGCCGTCGTCGTGACGGCGACCAGCGCGACCAGTAGGACGAGCGACAGCGAGCGCCAAGCCCTGACGGACCCCATGGTGTCCTCCCTTCCGAGGCGGTCACCGGAGCGTAATCCCCTTCCTCGAGGGCGTCGCTGGTGTGATCCGTCCGGTCGACCGCCACGCCGGCATCGCTATCCTTGGGTTCGATGAAGGTCGGGGTGCTGGCGCTGCAGGGGGACTTCAGGGAGCACGGGTTCGTGCTCCGGGACCTCGGCGTGGAGCCGGTGGAGGTCCGGACCGCGGACGACCTGGCCGAGGTCGAGGCGCTCGTGATCCCGGGCGGGGAGTCCACCGCGATCGGGAAGCTGGCCCGCCAGCACGACCTGGTCGAACCGATCCGGGAGCGGGCCTCGAACGGGATGCCCATGCTCGGGACCTGCGCCGGGATGATCGTGATGGCGGAGCGCGTGGAGGGCGGGGAGCCGCTCCTGGGGCTCGTCGACATCACGGTGCGGCGCAACGCGTACGGCCGGCAGGTGGATTCGTTCGAGGCCGACGTGGAGGTCGAGGGGATCGACGAACCCGTGCGGGGCGTGTTCATCCGCGCTCCCGCGGTGGAGGACCTCGGCCCGGAGGTCCGCGTCCTGGCCGAGCACGGCGGCACGCCGGTCGTGGCCGAGCAGGGGAACCTCCTGGTGGCCTCGTTCCACCCCGAGCTGGTGGGGGAGACCCGCCTGCACGAGTACCTGTTGCGGAAGATCTGAGGCGAGCGATGTCCGGCCATTCCAAGTGGAGCACGATCAAGCGGAAGAAGGAGGCCACCGACCAGCGCCGGTCGGCCGTGTTCGCCCGCCTGCTCAGGGCGGTGGAGGTGGCCGCGCGCGAGGGCGGGGGCAGCGTCGACGGGAACATGACGCTGGCCTCCGCCGTCCAGAAGGCGAAGGAGAGCTCGGTCCCGAACGACAACATCGAGCGGGCCATCAAGCGCGGCACCGGCGAGATCGAGGGCGCGAGGTACGAGGAGATCACCTACGAGGGCTACGCGCCCGGCGGGGTGGCGGTCCTGGTGGAGGCCATGACCGACAACCGCAACCGGACGGGCCAGGAGATCCGCCACGCCTTCACCCGCCTGGGCGGATCGCTGGGAGACCCCGGGAGCACCGCGTGGATGTTCCAGCGCAAAGGGGTGATCCTGGTGGAGAAGGACTCGGCTCCCGACGAGGACAGTGTGCTCGAGATGGCCCTGGAAGCCGGGGCCGACGACGTCTCGGACGCCGAGAGCCACTGGGAGATCACCACCGACCCGTCGGCGTTCAACCAGGTGAAGGGAGCCCTGGAGGCCGCCGGCATGACCCCGGCCTCGGCCGAGGTCACCATGGCGCCCACCCTCACCGTCCCGGTGGAGGGGTCGCAGGCCCGGAGCGTGCTGGCGCTCGTCGAGGCGCTCGAGGACAACGAGGACGTCCAGGCCGTCTACGCGAACTTCGACATCCCCGAAGAGGTCCTGGCCGAAGCGGGCTGAGCGCGAAATCCCGCGGAGGTGATTGCGCCGGCCGGGCACCCCGCCTAGAGTGAACACGTGTTCGAGGGTGCCGTGCTGGGCGTGGACCCGGGGATCGCCACCGCGGGCCTGGCGGTGGTGGCCGCCCGTGGCGGGCGGCCCACGCTGGTGTGGTCCCGAACCGTGCGGACGCCGGCCGGGCTCGAGGAGGCCGGGCGCCTGCGGATGCTGTACGGCACGGTCCGCGACGCGATCTCGGAGCATCACCCGGCGGCGCTCGCGGTCGAGCGCCTGATGTGGGGTCGGAACGTGGGGAGCGCCATGAGCGTGGCCCGGGCCACCGGCGTGATCCTGCTGGCCGCCGCAGACGCCGGCATCCCGGTGGAGGAGTACGCGCCGCTCGAGGTGAAGATGGCCGTGACGGGGATCGGGAACGCGGGGAAGGACCAGGTCAGGACGGCGCTCGTTCGCACCCACGGCATGGACGGCATCCCGGTGCAGCCCGACGCCGCCGACGCCGCCGCCGTGGCGTTCTGCCACCTCACCCAGTCCCCGCTCCGGCGCATGCACCGCGACGCCGCCCGGGCCGACGTCCGGGAGGCCCTGGCCAAGGTGACGCCGCTGGCCCTGGCGAGCCGCCGCCGCCTCCCCCGATGGGACGAACCATGAGGGATCCGGCGCGGTGATCGCGTTCCTGGAGGGCGAGCTCGTCGAGAAGCTGGCCGGCCGGATGGTGGTCGGCGTGAGCGGCGTGGGGTACGAGGTCCTGGTGCCGGTCTCCACCCTGGCCAAGCTCCCCCCGGTGGGCCGCCGGGTCCGAGTGTTCACCCGCCTGCACGTGCGCGAGGATGCCATGGTGCTGTTCGGGTTCGGCACGGCCGAGGAACGGCACATGTTCGACCTGCTGACCACCGTGAGCGGGATCGGCCCGAAGCTGGCGCTGGCGTTCCTCTCCGTGCACACCCCGGACGGGCTCCGCCGGGCCGTCGCCGCGGGCGACGTGGCCGCGCTGGCCACGGTCCCCGGGGTGGGGAGGAAGACCGCGGGCCGGATCGTGGTGGACCTCAAGGACAAGCTCGGGGCGGGCGACGGCGCGGTGTCCGGGCCGCTGTCGGAGGTCCGGGAGGCCCTCCTGGCCCTGGGGCTCACCCCGATCGAGGCCCGGGACGCCATGGAGGTCGTGGCCGCCGACGGCGATTCCCCGGTGGAGGACCTCCTCCGCCGGGCGCTCCAGACGGTCGGGCGATAGCGTGGATACCGTGACCGATGTGGAGAGGCCGGACGACGACGTCCGGGTGGTGGGCGGGGTGCTCCGCGACGAGGAGCGCGAGTTCGACGCGGCGCTGCGGCCCCGAACGCTGCCGGAGTTCGTGGGCCAGGAGCGGCTCAAGGAGCAGCTGGCGCTGCTCATCGAGGGCGCCCGGGCCCGGGGCGAGCTGGCCGACCACCTGCTGTTCTCCGGTCCGCCGGGCCTGGGCAAGACCACCCTGGCCGGGATCGTGGCCCACGAGATGCAGGTGGGGTTCCGTCCAACCTCGGGGCCGGCCCTGGAGCGGGCCGGAGACCTCGCGGCGATCCTGTCGAACCTGGAGGACGGAGACGTGCTGTTCGTGGACGAGGTCCACCGCATGCCCCGGGCCGTGGAGGAGGTGCTGTACTCCGCGCTGGAGGACTTCAAGCTCGACGTGGTGATCGGCAAGGGGCCCGCGGCGCGGTCCATCCGGCTCGACCTCCCCCGGTTCACGCTGGTGGCGGCCACCACCAGGCCCGGGATGCTCACGCTGCCGCTGCGGGAGCGGTTCGGGTTCGCTCCCCGGCTCGACTACTACTCAGCCGACGAGTTGGCCCGGATCGTGGTCCGGTCCGCCCGGATCCTGGGGGTCGAGATCGAGCCGCCCGGAGCCGGGGAGATCGCCCGGCGGGCCCGGGGCACGCCCCGCGTGGCGAACCGCCTGCTCCGCCGCGTCCGCGACTTCGCGGAGGTCCGGGGGGACGGCCGGATCACGGACGACGCGGCCCGCGGAGGCCTGGAGCTGTTCGAGGTGGACGACGTGGGCCTGGACAAGGTCGACGTCGCCATCCTGACCACGCTGATCCGCAAGTTCGAGGGCGGGCCGGTGGGGCTCTCAACGCTCGCCGCCAGTGTGGGCGAGGAGACCGAGACCATCGAGGACGTGTACGAGCCGTACCTGCTCCAGCTGGGGTTCCTCAAGCGGACCCCCCGCGGTCGGGTGGCCACGGACCGCGCCTACCGGCACCTGGGCCTGTCGCCGGAGGGCGCGCTCCCGCTCGCCTGATCGCGAACCCGCCCCCGGGGAGACCCCGGCCCAACCGGGGGCCGGCCCTGTAGACTCGTTCGAGCTCCAAGGAGGCTCGATACCGACATGATCTTCGCGCTCACGATGCTGGCCGACACCAAGACGAACAGCGGCAGTGGCCTTGTCGCGCTGCTCCCGATCCTGCTCATCGGCGTGGTGTTCTACCTCCTGCTGATCCGGCCCCAGCAGCGCCGGGCCCGGGCCCAGCGCGAGCTCATCCAGAGCATCGACGAGGGCGACGAGATCGTGACCATCGGCGGGCTGTTCGGCGTGGTCCGCGAGGTGGACGACGAGTCGGTGCTGCTGGAGGTGGCGCCCGGCATCGAGCTGCGCTTCCTGCGGAGCGCGGTCGCGCGCAAGCTCGTGGTCACCGAGGACATGGAGTTCGACGAGGCCGAGGGCGACTCCGACTCCGACACGGACGAGGGGGCCGGCGAGCGGAGGTGAGCCCGGAGGCCGCGACCGATCCGTCCGGGGGGCGGGAGCGTCGCCCGGACCCCGACCGCCCCGCCAGCGACCAGCCCATCAGGGAGCTGGCGGCCGACGAGTCGAGGGCGTTGGCCGCGGAAGTGCGGGAGGAGGAGGACCGCTCCACCCAGCCCCCGGTCACGTTCGACGCGATCGCCGGCAACGAGGAGCTCTCGATGTTCATCGCCTCGGCGGACCGGGTCATGAAGGGCCTCGGCTACACCGAGCACGGGTTCCGCCACGCCAACCTCACGGGCCGGATCGCGTTCAACCTGATGAGCCGCCTGGGCCACGACGAGCACACCGCGAACCTGGCGCACGTCTCGGCCTACCTCCACGACGTGGGGAACATGGTGGCCCGGGAGATGCACGGGCAGACCGGGGGGCTGCTGGTCTACCAGGTCCTCCGCCACGAGGTGCCTCCGGAGGACCTGGCCACGATCGTCGCCGCGGTGGCCAACCACGAGGAGGCCGACGGCCACGCGGTCGGACCCGTGGCCAGCGCGGTGATCCTCGCTGACAAGTCGGATGTCCACCGGAGCCGGGTCCGCAAGCGGGCCGAGCTCGAGTTCGACATCCACGACCGCGTCAACTACGCCGCCGAACAGTCGTTCCTCCGGGTAGACTCAGACGCCCGAACGGTCACCCTCGAGCTCACCATCGATACCGAGATCAGTCACGTCATGGAGTATTTCGAGATCTTCCTCGGTCGGATGGTCATGTGCCGGCGCGCCGCCGAGACGCTGGACTGCCGCTTCCGGCTGACCATCAACGGAGCCGATCTGCTGTGAGGAACCTCCGCCGTCTCAAGCTGTCACTGCTGATGATCGCCGCCGTGGTGGTGGCGTCCGTCGCCGGGTTCGCGTTCCTCGACCTCCGGCCGCAGTACGGCCTGGACCTGGTGGGCGGGATCTCGGTGACCCTGGAGGCGCCCCCGGGGACCTCCTCGGACGTCCTCCAGCGCGCCGCCGACAACATCCGGGACCGCATCGACTCCCTCGGTGTGGCGGAGCCCGTGGTCGGGGTCGTGGGCGACCGGAACATCTCGGTGGAGGTGGCCGGGCTGGCCCACGGGGAGATGCCGAAGCGGAACGGGAAGTTCTGCGCGCTCCCCTCCACCGGTGGATCGCTGGGGTGCGACTTCCCGACGAGGGAGGCGGCGATCACGGCCATCATCTCGAACGGCCAGCAGCGCCTGCTGGACCTCATCGGGAAGACGGCCCGCCTGGAGGAGCGCCAGGTCGTCTCCACCGCGCCGTACACCCCCACGACCCACCTCACGGGGTGCGCACCGGAGTTCAAGAACAAGATCAAGGCCTGCACGAATCCGAAGCTGGTGGACTGCCCGGTGGATCAGCCGAACAAGCCCGGATGCAAGGACGCCGACCTGCTCAACAAGACCGTGACGTACCTGGGCGAGGACCAGGGGGTGTTCACCGCCTACACGATGGGCAAGGTCGAGATCACCGGTGACGCCATTGCCAAGGCCACCGCGGTGTTCCTGACCGCCTCCCAGACCAGCGCGAACGTGGGGTGGCAGATCAACTTCACCCTGACCGGCTCGGGCACCGGCAAGTTCGCGGAGGTCACCAAGCGGCTGGTGGGCCAGAGGCTGGCCATCGTCCTGGACCACAACGTGGAGTCCGCTCCCACCGTGCAATCGGCCATCGAGAACGGGCGGGGAGAGATCACCGGCTCGTTCACGGAGCAGGAGGCCAAGGACCTCGCGCTGGTGCTGTCCGAGGGTGCCCTGCCCGTCGAGCTCACCAAGCAGCAGGTGTCCACGGTCAGTCCCACGCTGGGCAAGGAGTCGCTGCACAAGGGCCTGATCGCCGGCCTGGTCGGGCTGGTCCTGCTGATGCTGTACCTGCTGTTCTATTACCGGGCCCTGGGGCTGGTGACCTGGGCGGGGATGATCATCTGGGCCATCCTGGCCCTCACGATCGTGTCGCTGGCCGGTCAGCTCATCGGGTACGCCCTGTCCTTGGCCGGGGTGGCCGGCATCATCGTCTCCCTCGGGATCACCGCCGACTCGTACATCGTGTTCTTCGAACGACTGAAGGACGACGTCCGAGAGGGCAAGACCCTGCGGTCATCCGTCCAGCCCGCCTTCAAGCGGGCCTGGCGGACCATCTACACGGCGGACACGGTGACGATCCTGGCGGCGCTGGTGCTGTACATGGTCTCGATCGGGTCCGTGCGCGGGTTCGCCCTGACGCTCGGGTTCGCCACCGCCCTGGACATGTTCGTCGTGTACTTCTTCAAGCGGCCCACGGTCTTCCTCATCGCCCGCAACGAGCGGCTGGTGAACATGCGGGGGTTCGGCCTGCGCAGCGGCGTGGCCGCCGATCCCGTGCCCGCCGTCGCCGGGGGCTCGGAGTGAGCCTCCGCTCGGCCATCAGCGCGTTCCGGGGGCACCGCCAGCCCCACCTCAACATCATCGGGAACAAGCGCTACTGGTTCGCCCTGTCCGGCGGGTTCATCGTGCTGTCGCTCATCGGGCTGGGTTTCCGGGGGCTCAACTACTCGATCGACTTCAAGGGGGGCGCGCAGCTCGAGTACCCGGACAACACCGGTGTCACGGCGACGGACGTCGTGGGGATCCTCTCGAGGTACGGCCGGAGCGACGCGCTGGTGCAGGTGAAGGGGGCGGGGTCGGGGAACTCCCAGATCCTCGTTCGGACCCGTTCGCTCAACGACCTCGGGGGCCCCCCGCAGACCCGGTACACGTTCACGAACACTGCCGGCGCCACCGAGGACAGCCTCCGGGAGGCCCTGGCGGAGTTCGGGATCCTCCATCCCCGCGTCAAGATCACCGGGCAGGCGGTGCAGATCGTCATCAAGCGGGCCCAGGAGGTGGTGGGGGCATCCGCCGACGTGACCATCGTCTACCGGCCAACCACGGACCTCAAGGCGAAGGACGTGGAAGGGACCCTGGCCACGCTGGGGCGGGCCAAGGCCCAGGTCGTGATCCTCGACAAGACGGTGGTCATCAAGACCGAGCCGCTGCACCGGGAGCCCAAGCCCAAGCCCACGCCCACGCCCACGCCCACGCCATCGCCGTCGGCCAGCCCCTCGACAAGCCCCGGTGGGACGCCGAGCCCATCGCCCACGGGGCCGGTGGTCGGCCCCGGTGGCTCGCCCTCACCCGGGGCGTCCTCCTCACCGAGCGCCTCCTCCGCGGGGGCGGCGCCGGCCGCGGGCAAGAAGAAGTCCGCCGCCTCGCCGAAGCCGAGCCCGAAGCCCTCGGCGAGCCCCAGCGCCGCGCCGTCGCCCACGCCCTCGGTGTCGCCGACCCCGTCGCCCTCGCCCACGGGGCCGCCCACCCCGAAGGACATCCTGGAGGCCCTGGGCCAGCAGGCCGGGGTCGACGGGGAGGACATCCTGGTGCGGGATCTCTCCGCCGATACGCCGGTGGCCGTCGTGGCCGCCCTCGCCGAGCGGGCCGGTGTGCAGCCCGGCGACGTCCGGGTCAAGGACATCGGGGGCAACGCCCGGGCCCACCTGCTGGACGAGCTGGCCACCCAGGCCGGGACCACCACCTCCGAGGTCGTGATCAACGACGTGGGCGCCACCTGGGGAGCGCAGATCTCGAAGAAGGCGGTCCAGGGCCTGATCGTGTTCCTGATCCTGGTGACGATCTACATCACGTTCCGGTTCGAATGGAAGATGGCCGGGTCCGCCCTGACCGCCCTGGGTCACGACCTCATCATCACCGCGGGGATCTACGCGCTGGTGGGCCGGGAGGTCACCCCGGAGACCGTGATCGCCATCCTCACGATCCTGGGGTACTCGCTGTACGACACCGTGGTCATCTTCGACCGGGTCAAGGAGAACACCGAGTCGCTGGCCCTGGTGGCCCGGGACACGTATTCGGGCGTGGTGAACCTCTCGCTGAACGAGACCCTGATGCGGTCCGTGAACACCTCCCTGGTGGTGCTCCTGCCGATCGCCGCGCTCCTGCTGTTCGGGGGCGAGACGCTGAAGGACTTCGCCTTCGCCCTGTTCATCGGGGTGGCCTCGGGCGCGTACTCGTCGATCTTCGTGGCGTCGCCGATGCTCGCGCTGCTGAAGGAACGCGAGCCCCGGTATCAGCAGATCCGCCTCCGGGCGGCGCGGGCCGCGGCCGGCCGGGGAGCCCCGGCCCCGGGTGCGCCCCGGGCCCTGCGCTCGGTGGGAGGCCCGGCCTCGGGGGGCACCCGTCCGGCTCCCGCCCCCGCGGGAGGCGACGGTGCGTCGGGTGACGGGGCGGGAGCGGGCGCCGGCGAGGCCCCACCACGGACCGGAGGCGCCAAGCCGACCGGCGGCCGGCCGACCGGACAGCGCTCCGGCGGTGGCGGCGGCGGGCGTTCGAAGTCGAAGAAGCGCTCGTCCGCCGCGAAGCGCCGCCGGCGGTAACCCGCCCACCCCGGGACGCCCGGTGGTCTAGGATGCCGGGCGGCGCCGCCGAGGAGGGGGTTCCGTGGACATCTCCAAGCTCAAAGCCATCATCAGGGACGTTCCCGACTTCCCCCAGGCCGGGGTGGTGTTCAAGGACATCACGCCGCTGCTCGCCGACCCGCTCGCGTTCTCGACGGTCATCGACCTCATCGTGGTGCACTTCGGGCGGGGCTCGGTGGACAAGGTGGTGGGGATCGAGGCCAGAGGATTCATCCTGGCCTCGCCCGTCGCGTATCACTTCGGCGCGGGGTTCGTGCCGGTCCGGAAGGCCGGGAAGCTCCCCTGGGAGACCACGTCGGCCCAGTACGAGCTGGAGTACGGCTCCGAGACCCTCGAGATCCACACCGATGCGCTCGGTCCCGGCGAGCGGGTCCTGATCGTCGACGACGTGCTGGCCACGGGCGGGACGGCCCGGGCCACGGCCTCACTGGTGGAGGGGCTGGGTGCGAAGGTGATCGGCATCGCCTGCCTCATCGAGCTGGAGTTCCTCAAGGGCCGCGACCAGCTGGAGGGCTACGACTTCTTCTCCCTGATCTCGTACTGATCCGACGTCCGGAACCTGCATCGGCCGGGGCACCCGGCGACCGAGCTATCTGAGCAGCTGCGCCCCGCCTCCTCCGGACACTCCACGTACCGCATGGCGATGTACAGGACGCCCCCCGCCTCGCCGGCGTCGAACACGGGGATGATGTTCGGGTGGTCCAGGGCGGCGGCCATCTGCGCCTCCCTCAGGAACCGCTCGGCTGGGCGAGTTGTACCACCGGAGGCGCGGGGTCGGGTAGCTCGCACGGCCGGGAGGGGTCACGGCCGCGGGGAGCGCCTTGTGCGAGGGTGAGAGGGATGAGCGGTCCCTCGCGCGCGCCGGCGTGGCCGGAGGGACTCGCCGCCGGAGCCGGGACCGCCCGGGATCGAGGCCCGGCCGGTAAAGACGATGGAGGAGTACCTGGCGTCGGTGCGCATCGCCATGGATTCGTTCGGGATGTCGGAGCGCGACGTGGCGGAGGCCATGGATCGGGCCGAGCGCGACTGGGAGGCCCTGAGCGGGAGCCGTGGCGTCGTCGAGTTCCTGGCGTGGCAGGGCGACGAACCCGTGGCCACCGGGCGGGCCACCTTCACGGCCCACGGGGTCCTGCTGAACGGAGGTTCGACCCTCGAGCGGGCCCGGGGCCGGGGCGCGTACCGCGCGCTGGTGGCGGCCCGGTGGAGGGAGGCCGAGCACCGGGGGTCTCCCCGCCTGGTCACCCAGGCCGGCGCCATGTCCCGCCCCATCCTGGCCCGACTGGGCTTCCGGGAGGTCTGCGACATCCGCATCCTCCTCGATCGCGCGGGGGAAGGGCGGGAAGGTGCACGGTCAGGCGAGGACGGGTAGCCTTCCGCCGAACGGGGCACATCCGGGAGAGAGCTGGAATGACGGACGACGAACGGGCCGAGGAGCAGGCGTCCACCGCGGAGGTGGACCCTGAGGTGGAGGCCACCGGGGAGGCCCCCGGGGTTCCCGCCGAGCAACGGGGAGCCGCCGACGAGGACCGCACCCCCGAGCCCCAGCCGTTGGGGGAGCGCCACGGCGGCGTGGGGTCCGCCGCGGCCGGCGGGGTCCTGGAGTCCCCGGGGGGCCCGGGCACCATCTCGCAGCAGGACGAGGAGGAGGAGGAGCGGGAGACCACCCTGGTCCAGCAGCTCGCCCAGGAAGAGACGATCGGTGAGATCTCCCCGGAGATGGGCGAGAAGGAGGCCGACCCGGAGGCCGGAGGACGCCGGTTCGACGAGCTGGTGGCGAAGCGTCAGAGGGCGGGGCTCACCGACGCCGAAGCCGACGAGCTGGGCCGCCTCATGGCCGAGCGCGAGGGCCGGGAGTGGACCAGCACCCGCTCCGTGAAGGCCGAGTTCCAGCCCGACACCGCCTAGTCCGCCCAACCGCGGATCCGCTTCTGTCTTGCGACCGTCGTTACACTTGCTCGAGGAGGTCGCGTGCAACACCAGGAGCAGATCGGGGCCGAGCGCAAGGGTGGCCTCCTGTCGCGCCTGCTCCCCGGCGATTCCGGCCCGGCCGAGGGCCTGGAGGCCCTGATTCGCCGGATCAAGAGCGAGAGCCCCCGGGCGGACATCAAGGAGATCCAGCGGGCCTACGCGTTCGCCGAGGTCTCCCACCGCGGGCAGAAGCGCATCTCCGGCGAGGACTTCATCGGTCACCCCCTGGGTGTGGCCACGATCCTGGCCGACCTGGGGATGGACACCGTCACGCTGGAGGCCGCCCTGCTCCACGACGTGGTCGAGGACACCGACCTCACCCTCGAGGACATCCAGAATGAGTTCGGCCCGCAGGTCGGCGAGATCGTCGACGGCCTGACCAAGCTGGAACGGATCACCTTCAGGTCCAAGGAGGCCGAACAGGCCGAGAACGTCCGGAAGATGTTCGTGGCCATGGCCAAGGACATCCGGGTCCTGCTGATCAAGCTGGCCGACCGGCTCCACAACATGCGCACGCTGGGGTCGCTGCCGGAGCCGAAGCAGCGGGCCAAGGCCACGGAGACCCTCGAGATCTACGCCCCCCTGGCCCACCGCCTGGGCGTGCACCGGATCATGTGGGAGCTCGAGGACCTCTCGTTCGCCACGCTGCACCCCAAGACGTTCACCGAGATCGCGTCGCTCGTGGAGAAACGCAGCGGCGAGCGCCAGGAGTACCTGGAGGGGGTGATCGCCGAGGTCCGGGGGAAGCTCCGCGAGATGAAGCTGAAGGCCGACATCGACGGCCGTCCGAAGCACCTGTACAGCGTCTACGAGAAGATGGTCCTGCGGGGCAAGGAGTTCAACGAGATCTACGACCTGGTGGGCATCCGGGTCCTGGTGGACTCCGTGCGCGACTGCTACGCGGCGCTGGGCGCGATCCACTCGCTGTGGAAGCCGGTCCCGGCCCGGTTCAAGGACTACATCGCGATGCCCAAGTTCAACATGTACCAGTCGCTGCACACCACGGTGGTGGGTCCCCAGGGCAAACCCCTGGAGATCCAGATCCGCACCCACCAGATGCACCGCGTGGCCGAGTACGGCATCGCCGCCCACTGGCGTTACAAGGAGGGCGCGAAGGGCAAGAAGGGCGGCGAACAGGCCGAGCTGGCGTGGCTGGGCCGCGTGCTGGAGTGGCAGAAGGAGACCTCCGACCCGCGCGAGCTCATGGAGGGCCTGAAGATCGACCTGTACGAGGGACAGGTCTTCGTGTTCACCCCCAAGGGCGACGTCATCGAGCTTCCCGCCGGGGCCACGCCGATCGACTTCGCGTACGCCATCCACACCGACGTGGGCCACCGGTGCATCGGGGCCAAGGTCGGAGGCAAGCTGGTGCCGCTGGGCTACCGGCTCCAGACCGGCGACTCCGTGGAGGTGCTCACGTCCCGGGCCCAGGACGCCGGGCCGTCGCGGGACTGGCTGCAGATCGTCCAGACCCCCCGGGCCCGGACCAAGATCCGGCAGTGGTTCTCCCGGGGACGGCGCGAGGACGCGCTGGAGCAGGGGAAGGACCTCCTCCAGCGGGCCATGCGCAAGCAGGGGGTGCCGTTCAAGCGCCTGGCCACCGAGGAGCTGCTCGCACGGGTCGCGGCGGACCTCAAGCTTCCCGACGTCCAGGCCATGTACGTGGCCATCGGCGAGGGGCACGTCTCCCCCCAGTCGGTGGTGGCCCGCCTCAGCCGGATCCTGGCCGACGAGGGTACGGACGAGGACGTCGAGGACGTCCCCCTGGCCCGTCCGGTCCGGATCAAGCGCGAGACCGACGGCGGCGTGCTGGTCTCGGGCTCCACCGACGTGTGGGTCCGGCTGGCCCGGTGCTGCATGCCGGTCCCGGGTGACGAGATCATCGGGTTCGTGTCCCGGGGCCAGGGCGTGAGCGTGCACCGCGCCGACTGTCCGAACGCCCGTGCGCTGGCGCGGGAGCCGGAGCGGCTGGTGGACGTGGCCTGGCGGGAGGGCCGGGCCACCTCGTTCGTGGTGGGCATCCAGGTGGAGGCCATCGACCGGCAGAAGCTCCTGGGCGACATCGCCACCGTCCTCGCCGAGCACCACGTGAACATCCTGTCGGCCACCTCCCAGGTGGGGAAGGACCGCATCTCCACCCAGCGGTTCACGTTCGAGCTCGCCGACATCACCCACCTGTCCCGCATCCTCTCCGCGGTGAAGGGCATCGAGAACGTGTTCGACGCCTACCGCGTCGTTCCCCGGTAGGAACCCCCGGATCTCCGACTTGACAGCCGGTCCGTCGCATGCTTTAGTCACGCGACTTAGTCACTTGACTAGGACAAGTCTGACCAAGACGGGAGGTGTGGACGGGAGGCGAGGGGAGGCTCGCGGCTGGCTCAATGACTGAAGCCCGCGTTCGGACGGCGGAGGTGCGAGTTGGGCTACGAGATCGAGGGACGGTTGCTCGAGGCATGCACGTGCAACGTGTTGTGCCCGTGCTGGGTCGGGGAGGACCCCGACGGCGGGACCTGTGACGGGGTCCTGTGCTGGCACGTCGACCGCGGGGTGGTCGACGGGGTGGACGTGTCCGGACGGACGTTCACCATCCTCACGCACATCCCCGGCAACATCCTGGCCGGGAACTGGAAGGTCGTCTTGTACATCGACGACGATGCGTCGGCCGAACAGGAGGACGCCCTGATCCGGCTGTGGAGCGGGAAGCTCGGCGGCCCGGTCGCGGACCTCGCTGGGCTGGTCGGTGAGGTCATGGCCGTCGAACGGGCCCCCGTGAACTTCGATGTGGTCGGCGGCAAGGGCGTGCTGAAGGTCGGCGAGGCCATCGAGGCCGAGCTCTCGCCCTTCACCGGTGCGACCGGGAAGTCCACGACGCTCCACGACACGGTGTTCACGACGATCCCGGGCTCCCCGGCCTATCCGGGCAAAGCCGCCGTGTACCGGGTCCAGGTCCCCGAGCACGGGTTCAGCATCGACCTGCGGGACCACAACTCGGTGCAGGGAAGCTTCCGGTTCGAGGCGGCATGAGCGAGGCGACGGCGCCCGAGCCCGCGCGCGGGCACGACCACGCGCTCGAGCGCAGGATCCTGGACGAACGGGGGCCGCTCATCGCGGCCCTCGTCGCCCTCAGCGTCCTGGCCTGGGTGACGCTGTGGTTCTGGAGCCGCTCGCCGTACGCCGGGTTCCTCGACCACCAGGTGCTGGAGCACACCGCCCTCCTGAGTGCGCTGTCCGCGTTGTTCGTCCTGGGCTGGGTCCTGATGACGGTGGCGATGATGCTCCCGACGAGCCTCCCGCTCGTGGCCCTGTTCCATTCGATGACCCGGAATCGCGCCGACCACGGGGTGCTGGTGGCGCTCCTGATCGCGGGCTACCTCGGGGTCTGGACGGCGTTCGGGGTGGTCATCCACCAGGGCGATTGGTTCCTGCATCGGATCGTCCATGCGGTCCCATGGCTGCACGCGCACCCGTGGATCGTGGGCGCCGCGATCTTCGCGACCGCCGGCGCGTTCCAGTTCAGCCGGATGAAGTACCGGTGCCTGGACCAGTGCCGCTCGCCGTACAGCTTCATCGCGGGGCACTGGCGGGGAGGCAACGAGCGGTGGCAGGCCCTCCGGCTGGGCGTCCACCACGGCCTGTTCTGCCTCGGGTGCTGCTGGGCGCTCATGCTCTTGATGTTCGCGCTCGGTGCGGGGAACATCGGCTGGATGCTGGCGATCGGCGTGGTCATGGCGGTCGAGAAGAACGTGTCGTGGGGACGACGCATCGGGCGTCCGCTCGGGGCGGTCCTGCTGGTGACCTCCGTGGCCGTGGCCGCGAGCGGGGTGCCGCTCACGTGAGCCGCCGCGCGGCGGCGCCCGAGGCCACTCCGCGGGCCGATCCGAGGCAGGCGCTCCTGGACGCGGCGGAGCGCCTGCTGGTGGAGGTGGGATACGCCGGCATCACCACGAGGGGCCTGGCGGCGGAGGCGGGCGTGAACCACGGGCTCGTCCACTACTACTTCGGCTCGATGGAGAACCTGTTCGCGGAGACGCTCGAGCGATACACGGTGCGGCTGGTCGAGCGTCAGCGGGCGCTGTACGGGGCGGACGTCCCCTTCATCGACAAGTGGCGGACCGCGATGTGGTACCTGGACCAGGACCTGGGCTCCGGGTACCAGAAGGTGTGGCTGGAGCTGCAGGCGATGGCCTGGAACCGGCCCGAGCTGCGGTCCCGGGTGGCGGCGGTGAACCGGGAATGGCGCGCCGTCCTCACCGAGGCCTTCGGGCGAGCCATGCAGGAGTACGGGATGGATGGAGCGACGTTCGGCGTGGACGCCATCGTCTCCCTGGTCATGACGTTCAACCAGGGCCTCATCCTGGAGCGCCACTCGGGGATCTTCGACGGACACCAAGAGCTCCTGGCCGCCATCGACCTGTGGCTGCAGGGGCTGGACGAGGGGCGCCGGTCATGAGGGCCCGGTACCCCGACACGGACGGCTACGTCGAGCGAGACGGCGTGAAGGTCTTCTACGAGGTGTTCGGGGAGGGCGAGCCGACGGTGCTGCTGCTTCCGACCTGGTCGATCGTGCACTCCCGCCAGTGGAAGATGCAGGTCCCGTACCTGGCCCGCCACTTCCGCGTGGTGACGTTCGACGGCCGGGGCAACGGACGGTCTGACCGGCCCGGGAGTGCTGAGGACTACTCGGTGGACGAATTCGCGGCCGACGCACTCGCCGTCATGGACGCCACCGGCACCGAGCGCGCGGTGGTCGTGGGGTTCTCCATGGGGGCACAGCGGGCGCTGCAGATGGCAGCCCGCCATCCCGAGCGCGTGATCGGGGCGGCGTTCATCGGCCCCGCCGTCCCACTCAACGAGATGCTCCCGGAGCGGCAGATCGTGGCGCGGTTCGACGAGGTCCTCCCCACCGACAAGGGCTGGGCGAAGTACAACCGGCACTTCTGGCTCCGCGACTACCCGGCGTTCGTGGAGTTCTTCATGTCCCGGATGTTCACGGAGCCCCATTCGACCAAGCCGATCGAGGACGCGGTGGGGTGGGGGCTCGAGACCACGGCCGAGACCCTGATCCTCACGGCCGAGGCCCCCGGCCTGGACGAGGCGGAGACCCGGACCCTCGCGGCGGACGTCCGCTGCCCCTGTCTGATCATCCACGGGGAACACGACGCCATCCAGTCCTTCGGCCGAGGGGCCGGGCTGGCGGAGGCGCTGGGCGACCGGGCCACCCTGGTGTCGCTCGAGGGCTCCGGGCATACCCCCCATCTCCGGGATCCGGTGAAGGTGAACCTGCTCCTGCGCGAGTTCATCGACCGGGTCCACCCGCCGGGGGAACGACGCCGGTGGACCCGGGGGAAGTTCCGGCCGAAGCGGGCCCTGTTCATCTCATCGCCCATCGGGCTGGGACACGCCCGGCGGGACGTCGCCATCGCCGACGAGCTGCGACGGATCCACCCTGACCTCGAGATCGACTGGCTGGCTCAGCACCCGGTCACCGAGGTCCTGTCGGAGCGGGGCGAGCGGATCCACCCGGCCAGCGCCATGCTTGCCAACGAGTCCCGGCACATCGAGAGCGAGTCCGCGGAGCACGATCTCCACTGCTTCCAGGCGTGGCGCAGGATGGACGAGATCCTGCTGGCCAACTTCATGCTGTTCCACGACGTCGTCCGGGAGAGCGACCACGACCTGTGGATCGGGGACGAGGCCTGGGAGCTCGACTACTACCTCCACGAGAACCCCGAGCAGAAGCGGGCCGCCTACGTGTGGCTGACGGACTTCGTCGGCTGGCTGCCCATGCCCGACGGGGGCGAACGCGAGGCCTTCCTCACCGCGGACTACAACGCGGAGATGATCGAGCACATCGCCCGGTTCCCGCGGGTCCGGGACCGCGCGGTGTTCGTGGGCGCGCCCGAGGACATCGTGCCCGACGCGTTCGGCCCGGGCCTCCCGCCGATTCGCGAATGGACCGAGGAGCACTACGACTTCTCCGGCGACTACATCACCGGGTTCGATCCCGCGGAGTTCGCCGACAGGGCGCGGATCCGGGAGGAGCTCGGATACGGGGCCGACGAGAAATTGTGCGTGGTGACGGTGGGGGGATCGGCCGTCGGCGGGCCCCTCCTGCGGCGGGTCATCGCGTCGTTCCCGGAGGCCAGGCGACGGGTGCCGGACCTCCGGATGGTGGTGGTGGCGGGACCGCGCATCGATCCGGCCGAGCTGCCGCGGCACGACGGCCTCGACATCCGGGCCTACGTGCCGGAGCTGTACCGCCACCTCGCGGCGTGCGATCTCGCGGTGGTCCAGGGAGGGCTCACCACCACCATGGAGCTCACAGCGAACGGACGGCCGTTCCTGTACTTCCCGCTCCGCCACCACTTCGAGCAGAACTTCCACGTCCGGCACCGCCTGGAGCGCTACGGCGCGGGACGATGCATGGACTACGACGCGAGCGGACCCGACGCCATCGCGGACGCGATCGCCGACGAGATGGGGCGGGAGGTGTCCTTCGTCCCGGTCGATCCGGGAGCCGCGTCCCGAGCCGCCGCCAGGATCGCCGAGCTCCTGTAGCCCGCCCCCGGCGGCCGACGGCCGCGGCGAATTCCCGCGATGATCCGTCCGTGAGGGTGGTGCTGCAACGCGTGTCGCGGGCGGCCGTTCGGGTCCGCGGAGAGGCGGTGGGGGAGATCGCCCGGGGATTCCTGCTCCTGGTCGGGGTCGGTTCCGAGGATCCGCCCGGCGAGGAGCGGCGGCTGGCCGAGAAGATCGTCCACCTCCGGGTGTTCGAGGACGACGACGGGAAGATGAACCGGTCGCTGGATGAGGTGGCGGGCAGCGTCCTGGTGGTGCCGCAGTTCACCCTCTACGGCGACGTCCGGAAGGGCCGGCGTCCCTCGTGGATCGGCGCGGCTCCGCCAGAGGTGGCGAGCGAACGTGTGGAGTCCCTGTGCCGCGAGCTGGAGTCGTTCGGCGCGCCCGTGGAACGAGGCGCCTTCCGCGAGCACATGGAGGTGGAGCTGGTGAACGACGGCCCGGTCACGCTGATGATCGACGCCGCGGATCTGCCCGGAGGGAGGGTCGGACGGTGACGAGATCGCAGCTGCGGATGTACACGGTGGTGGACGGCCGCCTGGAGGACTTCGTTCGTGAGTGGCGCGAGCACGTCGTCCCGCTCCGGCGGGCCCACGGGTTCGTCGTCGAGGGCGCCTGGACCGTCCCCGAGCGCGACGGCTTCGTGTGGATCATCTCCCACGACGGCGACTTCGAGGCGGCCGACGCCGCGTACTACGCGTCGCCGGAGCGGCGGGCACTGGATCCCGACCCCGCCAGCCTCCTGGGGGATACCGAGACCCGCATGATGGTCCCGATGGGCGTGCCCCCGGGATGACCCGGGAGCCCACAGCTGTTGCTTCTTGTTGCATCACACCGGACAGTAGTGTCAAAATGGCTCGATGTCGGCGGCCCCGACCTTCTCGAGGACCGACCCCGAGGGCCGGCTCCACGATGCGGAGCTGACGCTGTGCGCCAGCTGCGGATGCGTCCAGTACCGGGCTCTCGACATGTCCGGGCTCGTCTGGGACGCGGGCCCGGAACCGGCCAGGGGCTGTGGCGACCGCTCCTGCTCGTGCCACACCGCTCCCCGGTACGGCGAGCGCCGCATCCCTGCCGACTAGAGGGACGCCGGAGCGCCCGGGAACCGCTCGCTACACTGGCTGCTCCATGGCACCCATGTACCTCGACGTGTTCGACCGGAACGACTTCGGGACGAACTGCTGGCTGCTGGCGGCGGAGGGAAGCGCCGAGGCCGTCGTGATCGACCCCGGGTTCTCACCGGAGGGAGTCCGCGCGATGCTGGCCAGGGCGGGGAAGCGACCGGTCGCGGTGCTGGCCACCCACGGGCACTTCGACCACGTCGGTTCGGCGGGGGAGTTCTGCGGCGACGATCTCCCGCTGTACATCCACGAGGCCGACCGGATGGCGCTGGACGATCCCCGGGCCTGGGGGTCCGGATTCCCCGTTCCGCCGGCCCCGGTGAAGGACGTTCGCACCGTGCAGGGGGGGGACCGGTTGGACGTCGCCGGGTTCTCCATCGAGGTCCTGCACACGCCCGGGCACACGCCGGGGAGCGTGTGCTTCGCCACCGAGGGGTGGGTGTTCGCCGGGGACCTGGTGTTCCGGGGCTCCATCGGCCGGTCGGACCTCCCGAACTCCTCGCCCGCGGACATGGAGAAGTCGCTCCGGCGGTTCCTCATGCTGCCCGACGCCCTGCCGGTCTACCCGGGCCACGGTCCGGAGACCACGGTGGGCCAGGAGCGCCGCACCAACCCGTTCCTGGTGGAGTTGGGGTAGTGGACCTGTCTCCGCCCCGGGGGACGGAGGACCTCCTACCCCCGGTGTCCGGCGTGATGGGGGAGCTGTACCGGCGTGCGCACGCCGCGGCCCGGCTGTTCGGATACCGGTACGTGGAGACCCCGGGCTTCGAGGCCACCGAGCTGTTCGCCCGGACCTCCGGGGAGACCAGCGACGTGGTCAGCAAGGAGATGTACACGTTCCTGGACCGGAGCGAGCGGTCGCTGACCCTCCGTCCGGAAGGGACGGCGCCGGTGGTTCGCGCGTACCTGGCCCACTCGCACGAGCTGGGCACGCCGTTCAAGGCCTTCTACGTGAACCAGGCGTGGCGGTACAGCCGCCCCCAGAAGGGGCGCCTCCGGGAGTTCCGGATCTTCGGGGCGGAGGTCCTTGGGGTGGCCGGGCCGGCGGCGGACGTCGAGATCGTGGCGCTGGCCGCGCGATTCCTGGCCGACGCCGGGCTCTCCCGGGTGGACCTCCAGGTGAACTCCATCGGCGACGAGAACTGCCGGCCGGCCTACCGGCAGGCCCTGGTCGAGTACCTCGAGTCCCAGGTCTCGCGGCTCCGGGACGAGCACCGTGACCGGTTCCGCGACAACCCGCTCCGGGTGCTGGACTGCAAGGACCCGGCCTGCCGGGAGGTGGCGCTCGACGCCCCCCGGATCACCGACCACCTGGACGCCGCGTGCAAGGAGCACTTCGACGCCGTGCTGGCCGGGCTCGAGGAGGAGGGGATCGCGGCGACGGTGGAGTCCACGCTGGTCCGGGGCCTCGACTACTACACGCGGACGGCGTTCGAGTTCGTCCATCGGGACCTGTCGCCCAGCCAGTCCACGGTCTGCGGGGGAGGCCGGTACGACGGCCTGGCCGAGGTCCTGGGGGGCCCGCCCACGCCCGGCGTGGGATTCGGGATGGGGCTCGACCGCGTGGTCCTGGCGCTCCAGGCGGAGGGAGTCGAGCTCGACACGCCGCCGCCGCTCGACGTGTTCGTCGTGGCGTTCGGTCCCGGGGCCGAACCGCGGGGCCGTGAGGTGGTCAGGGTGCTGCGGGCCTCCGGCGTCGCCGCCGAGGGTGCCCTGGAGGAGCGCCCCCTGAAGGCCCAGCTCAAGATGGCCGACCGTGCCGGGGCGCGGTTCGCGGTGATCGTGGGGGAGCGCGAGGCGGAGGCCGGGGAGGCCACCGTCCGGCGGATGAAGGACGGGACCCAGCAGACAGTCCCGCTGACCGACGTCGCCACCTGGATCGCTGCCCAGCAGGACGCCGCGGAGCCGCCGGCGTGAGCGGGTTCGCCACCACGCTGCGGACCCATGCGTGCGGGGAGCTCCGGTCGGAACACCGGGGGGAGCGGGTGACGCTGTGCGGGTGGGTCGCGCATCGCCGGGACCACGGGGGCGTGATCTTCGTGGACCTCCGGGACCGGGAGGGCGTGGTGCAGGTGGTGTTCCACCCGGAGCGCGTGGAGGCCGGCCACCTCAGGGGCGAGTCGGTCGTGCGGGTCACGGGGACGGTCGGCGCCCGGCCCCCGGGGACGGTGAACCCCAACCTCCCCACCGGCGAGATCGAGGTGACCGGGGAGTCGGTGGAGGTCCTGTCCGAGGCGGAGCCGCCCCCGTTCCCCATCGAGGACCGCATCGAGGCCGAGGAGGGGACCCGCCTGCGCTACCGGTACCTGGATCTCCGGCGGCCCGAGATGGCGACCGCGGTGCGGCTCCGGGCCCGGATCCTGGGCGAGATCCGGCGGTACTTCGAAGAGCGGGCGTTCGTCGAGGTGGAGACGCCGATGCTGACCCGGTCGACACCGGAGGGGGCCCGGGACTTTCTGGTCCCTTCCCGGCTGCAGCCCGGCGCGTTCTACGCGCTGCCCCAGTCCCCACAGCTGTTCAAGCAGATCCTCATGGTGGCCGGGCTGGACCGGTACTACCAGATCGTCCGGTGCTTCCGCGACGAGGCACTGCGGGCCGACCGTCAGCCCGAGTTCACCCAGCTCGACGTCGAGATGTCGTTCGTGACCGAGGAGGACGTGATCGACCTGATCGAGCCGATGCTGGCCGGGCTGGTGCGGGAGATCCATGGGGTGGAGGTGCCGGTCCCGTTCCCGCGCCTGCCGTATGCGGAGGCCATGGACCGCTACGGCAGTGACAAGCCGGACCTACGGTACGGCCTGGAGCTGGTGGACCTGGGGGAGGCATTCGCCGGGACGGCGTTCCGCGCGTTCGCGTCGGCGCTCGCCGAGGGCGGACGCATCAAGGGGGTCCGCATCCCCGGCGGCGCCTCCTTCTCCCGCAAGGAGCTCGACGAGCTGGTCACCGAGGCCAGGGGCCGGGGCGCCGCCGGCCTGGTGTGGATGGCCTTCGAATCCGGCGAGGTCCGCTCTCCGGTGGCGAAGTTCCTGTCGAGGGCCGAGCTGGAGGCCGTGCGGTCCGCGGCGGGAGCGGAGGAGGGCGACCTCGTGGCCGTCGTCGCCGACCGGCCGGACCGCGTCGCGGTGGCTCTCGACGGCCTCCGCCGGCAGATGGCCGCGCGGCTGGGGCTCGTCGCCGAGAACACGTGGGCCTTCCTGTGGATCACCGAGCCGCCGGTGTTCGAGTGGAGCGAGGAGGAGGAGCGGTGGGTGAGCGTCCACCACCCGTTCACCTCGCCCGCCACGGACGACCTCGCGCCGGAGACGGCGAGGGCCCGCGCGTACGACGTGGTGCTGAACGGTTTCGAGCTGGGAGGCGGATCGATCCGGATCCACCGGCCCGATGTCCAGCGCCGGGTGTTCGAGGCCCTCGGGCTGACGCCCGGGGAGGCCGAGGAGAAGTTCGGGTTCCTCCTTCGCGCGTTCCGGTTCGGTGTGCCGCCCCACGGTGGGATCGCCCTCGGTCTCGACCGGCTCGTCATGCTCCTGGCCGGACGGGACAACATCCGCGAGGTCATCGCGTTCCCGAAGACGCAGTCGGGCCAGGACCCGCTGACAGGCGCGCCGGGCGAGGTGGCCGAGGCCCAGCTGCGGGAGCTCGGCCTCCGCCTGGCCGGCACCCCGGCGCCGGCCAGGCCGTCGCCCGGCCCGCCGGCTGACAGTCCCTGAGCGAATCCGCGGAGGTTGTCCCCAACAGTCCCCGACCATCGGGGCCGAACGGGGGCCACGGCGCGAGCCGGGTCCCCTTCCGGTCCCCGTCTGGCTGATTTGCCCGGCTGTCGTCGAAGGCGCTAGGGTCATGCGCGGAGCATCGTTCGCGCCGCGGATTCGTCGAACCAGTACTACGAATCCGGGAGTCCGGCTCCGGTCGTGGTGTCGAGCCCCCTTGCCGGGGTTCCCTGAAGCGACCGGGAGGGCACCCACCTACGTGAGCATTCGGTTCACGAGAATGCGGGGCGAGGGGTGCTCCGTCCCGTTTGCGGGGCCGTCAGCGGTCGTGGGTGGGGCCCTCCTGGAGCGAGGAACGGTCTCCGATCCACTGGGCCGGCGGCGCCGCCAGCAGCACGGCCATCGCGTCCAGCCGGCCCCCGTAGGCCGCGCGCATCTCGCGGAACCGGTCCCAGGCCTCGTCGGCCGGCCGGAGCGGGATGCCGAGATCCTTGAAGTCGCGCAGGACCTCCTCGAACTCGTCGCGCCCGATGGCCAGCGGGCGCTCGTCCAGCCGGAAGTAGAAGAAGAGGTCCTCGACCGCGTGCACGCCGGTGGCGTGGAGGTTCCGGGCGCCGGCCATGGGGTCCTTGTCCATGACCGACAGGATGAGCGTGGCCGCGTCCAGCACCGCCCCCAGCGAGGTGACCCACGACGTGTTGTCGTGCGGCGAACGGAAGAACGCCAGGAGCGGATACGACAGGTGGGTCTCGAGGATGTCCGCCGCCCACCGCTCCCACTCCCGGAACAGGTCGACGAGGCCCTGCTTGTCGCCGGACTCCACGGTCCGACGGATGATCTCCGGGCCCGAGGGAGGAGAGCCGGCGCGGGCATCGAGCAGGAGGATGCCCACCTCCCGCCGGTTGAACGACGCGTACAGCACCGGCAGGTACGCGATCACCACGGCCACCAGTCCGAGGCCCGTGGCCCCCTCCGCCACCACCACCGCACGGGCGAACCCAGTGGCCACGACATCGCCGAACCCGATCGTGAACAGCGAGGTCCCGCTGAAGTACAGGGCCGTGGTGAACCGCCCGTCGCCCGCGCCCCCGACCCCGTCGGAGAACGCGGGGCTCCACAGGATCAGCGCGTAGGCCGTCATCACCAGCAGGGCCCACACCGCGAGCAGGACGAACAGGAACCCCGGTGCGGCCACCGCCAGGAAATGCTCTCGCGCCTCCCTCGTCTTCAGCCGGATCCCGATCCACCGCCACGGGCGCCAGAACGCGGTGAACAGGATCCGGGTCAGCCGGAAGCGTCGGGTCGACGACCGCGGGACCACCAACGTCGAGAACAAGTCGAGCAGGGTGACCGCCATGAGCACGATCCCTGCGGGAAGGGCGATCCAGCGCACGCATCGCAGGGTACCGCGGTCCGGCCGTGGCGCCGACGCGGGATCAGGAGGCGTCGGCCGCGGCGGGAGGGGAGACGGCGGGGACCTCGGGGACGGGATCCGGCGCGGGCTGGGCCACCCGTCCGGGGAGATGGACCCGGAATGAGGCCCCCCCGCCCTCGCGGTCGTCCACCCAGGCCCGGCCCCCGTGGAGCTCGGCGAACCGGGCGACCAGCGAGAGGCCGAGGCCCACGCCCGGGACGTTCGCCGCGGCCGACCCCCGGCGGAAGGGCTGGAAGATTGCCTGCTTCATGTCGTCGGGGACGCCGGTCCCCTCGTCCTCCACGGTGAGCAGGACGCCGCCGTCGTCCGGCCGGATGTCCACCCACACGCGGCCGCCCTCCGGGGTGTGCTTGGCGGCGTTCGACACCAGGTTCTCCACGATGCGCTCCACCTTGGCCGGGTCGACGTCGGCCACCAGGGGGTCCTCCTCCACCACGATCTCGATCCGGCGACGCTCGCCGAGTCCGGCCTCGTCGACGGTCCGGTGAACGAGGGCGCCCAGATCGGTGGGCTTGCGATCGGGCGCGACGATCCCACGCTGGAGCCGGTCGATGTCCAGGAGGTCCGACAGCAGGCGGTCGAGCCTGCGGGCGTTGACCGCGATCCGCTGGAGGAACTCGGCCCGGTCCTCCTCGGTCATCGCGTATCCGGTCTGTTCGAGCGTGATGGCAGATCCCAGGATCGCGGTGAGCGGGGAGCGGAGGTCGTGGGAGACGGCCTGGAGGAAGGTGTCCTTCATCTTGTCGATCGACCGGAGCCGTTCGGTGACCTCCATCTGGCGCTGGTAGGCCTGGGCGTACTGGCGGGTGGACTGGTACGCCTCCTTGTAGTCGCGCTGGGACCTCTTCAGGGCGGCCTCGGTGCGGCCCAGGCGGGTCAGTCCCCAGGACAGGGTCTCCCCGACCAGGACGCTGATCGGGACCGTGATGGCGGCGGTGCTGACCCCGAACGAGACGTTTCCGGGCAGGTACAGGATGGGGACGACGTACGCCACCAGCGCGAGCGGCGACACCAGCGTCGACGTCCACCGGGGGAACCCCAGCCCCACCCACATGAACACCACCACGAAGAACACGCCGTACGCGTACGGCGGGTTCGACCCGGCGAAGTAGTTCCCCAGCGCGATGAGCGTGAGGGCGGGGGCGATGAGCGTGAGCTCGGTGAGCCGGGGAAGCCGGTCCCACTTCACCAGCCACGCGACGGCGCCCATGCCGATCGCCGCGAGGCCCACGATGAACTCGGCGGGCCGGTTCACGTCGGGCGGGCCCGGCAGCGGGACGTTGAGCAGCAGCAGGACGCCCGAGCCGAGGAACAGGAACGCAGCGAGCCGCCCCACCAGCCGGGCACGGGCCGGGTCGTCGAGGGTCAGCAGCGGCCCGATCATGGGATGCATTATCCCTGTCCGCGAGGGCGTTCTCCGCCGGGGGGCGGTCCATGGAACCGAAACCCCGGCGCGGTAGCCTTGGTCCCACCATGGCGGCCCACACCACGCGCGAGGAGGGAACCGGGTCCGGCGGGGGCCCCCGCCCCGGCCTCCAGCCCCCGCTGGCTGCCCGGATGCGGCCACGCTCGTTCGACGAGTTGGTCGGGCAGCGGCACCTGTTCGGCCCGGGGAAGGCCCTCACCGCCCTCGTGGAGGGGGGCCGGTTGCCCTCGATGATCCTGTGGGGACCGGCCGGGACGGGGAAGACCACCCTCGCGTTCCTGCTGGCCGGGGCCACCGGGGCCGAGGTGGTCCAACTCTCGGCGGTCTCGTCCGGGGTGGCGGACGCCCGGAAGGTCATGGACCGGGCCGCCGGCGGGATGCTGCACACCGTCCTGTTCGTGGACGAGGTCCACCGGTGGAGCAAGTCCCAGCAGGACGTCCTGCTGCCGGCCGTGGAGGCGGGGACCATCACGCTCATCGGCGCCACCACCGAGAACCCCTACTTCTCCCTGGTCACGCCGCTGATGTCCCGGTGCCTGCTCCTGCGGCTGGAGCCGCTGGCCCAGGACGACCTCCGCGAGGTGATCGAACGGGCCCTGGCCGACGTCGAACGGGGCCTGGGTGGGCTGGGGGTCTCGGTGGCCCCCGAGGCCGTCCAGCACCTGGTGGAGATCGCCGGCGGCGACGCCCGGGTGGCGCTCACCGGCCTGGAGGCGGCCGTGCTGGCCTCCAGTTCGGCCGGGGACGACCGGGTGACCCTGGAGCGGGCCGCCGACGCCATCCAGAAGAAGGCCATCGTGTACGACCGCCAGGGCGACGCCCACTACGACGTGGTCTCGGCGTTCATCAAGTCGATCCGGGGCTCGGACCCCGACGCCGCGCTGTTCTGGCTGGCCCGGATGCTCGAGGCCGGCGAGGACGCCCGCTACATCGCCCGGCGGATGGTGGTGCACGCCTCGGAGGACATCGGGCTGGCCGACCCCCGCGCCCTGCTCATCGCCACCGCGGCGGCGCACGCCGTCGAGTACGTGGGACTCCCGGAGGCCCAGCTGAACCTGGCCCAGGCGGCTATCTACCTGGCCCGGGCCCCCAAATCGAACAGCGTGATCGAGGCCCTGGGCCGGGCCAGGGAGGACGCCGCCTCGAGCGAGCCCGTCCCGCTCCATCTCCGCGACACGCACTACCCGGGCGCGAAACGGCTGGGACACGGGAAGGGCTACAAGTATCCGCACGACTACCCCGGCCACGAAGTGGATCAGGAATACCGGCCGGTCCGGTACTCGCAGAAGACGTACTACGAGCCGTCGGGTCAGGGCGAGGAGTGGGTGCAGCCGCCTGCCGGCGACCCCGACCCGGAGGACTGATCCGGTTCGAACCCCTCCGGCGACCCCGGTATGATGCGCGGACCGTTCGACCGAAAGGGTCCGGAGGTGCTTGCGCTCACTGGCGGCGACATCGCGCTGATCATCCTGGCGGCGTTCTGGGGTGTGCTCGTGATCTTCCTCGGCGTGGTGCTGTGGGTGACCTCGACCGTGCTGCAGAGCACGAAGACGCTCGTCGACGGCATCCGTGATGAGACGGTCCCGCTGCTGGGCGAGGTCAAGATCACGGTGACCTCCGTGAACAAGGAGCTCGACCGGGTGGATACGATCATGGAGTCGGCCGGGAGGATCGCCGGCTCGGCGCAGCGGATCACGGCGGTGGTGGAGCAGACCGTGAACAACCCGCTGATCAAGGTCGCGGCGTTCGCCGCCGGCGCCGGCCGGGCCATCAGGCGCCTCCGGGGCGAGAAGTAGGCCCCCGCCCGCCATGCGAAGGATGTTCTGGCTCGCCGTCGGGCTCGGTGCTGGGGTCGCGGCCGCGGTGATGGTGGCCCGGTGGACCCGCCGCCAGACCGAGAGGGTGTCTCCGGCGAACATCGGACGGCAGGTCTCGGGCACGGCGTCGGACCTGGCGCGCCTGGTCCGGGAGGCCCTGGCCGAAGGCAAGGCGGGGATGGCCGAGCGAGAGGCGGAGATCCGCCGGGAGATCGGCGGCCCGGAGTAGCCCGGGCTGGGCCCTCCCACCCATCGTGGTGGGGCGGTGATGTCGCGACCGTTCTGTCCCGATTCGACCGATCAACCCGGGGCGCATCGCTCCCGATATCCACAGGGAGGCTCGGGGCATTGACGGCCCCCTCCGAGCCACCGTGCGCATGAGAGAACAGACATCGCTTGACATCCCGGAGCGGGATCGGGCGATCGCCGCGCTGCTTCGGCAGCTCTCGATCGGCCTGTCCGCGTACCGCCTGTTCCCCGGCGACCTCTCGCAGCCCGGGTTCATCGCCGCGGTCCAGCGGATCGACGCCGCGGCCCAACGCGTGCTGGCCAACGGCCCCCTGGAGGCGGAGGTCACCGGCGACGGGTTCGTCATCGAGGACGTCCGGATCCCCCCCGACGAGGCCATCGAACGCCTGGCCCTGGCGTGCTACGACCGGCGGGCCGAACGCATCCGGATCCGGTCGGCGCCACCCGAGGCCGACCTGGGGGCGCTGTACGACGTGCTGGTGCGTCCGCCGGAGGAGGTCCTGGGGGCCGGCGGCCCCGACGCGATCATGAGGAAGTCCGGGGTGGTCTCCATCGTCCTCGGCGAGCTCAACCCTCACGGCGTCGAGACCGCGGCCCTCCAGATGGAGAGCCTCCGGGGCAAGCAGCAGCGGGACCTGTCCTCGCTCCGCGACGCCATGGGGCTGTCGGACGAGGCCGTCCTGGCCCTGGGGGCGTCCCCGCAGGACCTGGCCGAATCGCTGTTCTCGCGGTTCCAGGCCGTGGTCTCGGCCCTCCCCCCGGAGATGGGCACCAGCCTGGACCTGTACCGGATGCTCAAGGAGACCGTGGAGGGGCTGCCCCCGGAGCAGCGGATCATGCTGAACGCCGTGCTGCTGGATCGGGCCATGGAGGATCCCCTGGCCGAGCGGTACATCGGCACGATGAGCGACACCGAGCTGGCCCGGGTCGTGGTGGAGGTGGCCGAACGGTTCGACCGGGATCCCGCCGAGATGGCCGAGCGGCTGGTGTCCCGACACCTCCGGTCGGGCGACCTGGTGGACCTCACCGTGGCGGTGGCGGGCGGGGCGATCGACAGCGGCACCGTGATCGCCGGTCTCTCCCAGGCCGGCCTCCCGCCCCCGGAGGGCGACCCGTCGGCGCCGGCGCGAGGGGGGCGGGAGCCGGCATCCGCGCAGGACGCCGGCGACCAGGGAGGCCAGGACCTCATGATCTACGAGACCGTGTCCGACCTCCTGGGGCGCAGCCTCCTGGCCAGGGAGCAGGAGGACATGGCCTCGCTTCGGGCCGCCTTCCCGGACGGCGAGGGCCAGCACCGGGAGGCCGCGGCCCACGCCGTCAGGGACTACCTCCGGGTCGAACAGGATCTCGAACGCCTGGAGCGGGTGCTGGCCTCGTGGATGGGTGAGGCGCGGGGGGCCCTGCGGCAGGCCGACCTCGGGCGGCTCCAGGACGCGGTCGCCGTGCTCGAGCGGCCCCGGGCCGAGGCCCAGGACACCCCCGAGCGGGCCCTGCTGTTCACGGTGTACCGGAACGAGGTGCCGGACGAAGCGATCCTCGGCGAGCTGGTGGACCGGGCCCGGGAGGAGGACGGCCGGCAGGCGGTGGCGGAGCTCCTCCGGCCACTGGAGGACTCCGGGGTGCGGGCCCTGCTGAACCTCCTGGCCGACCGGGTGGAGAGCAGCGACCGCAGCATCGTCATCGCGCTCGCCACGGAGCTCGCCCGGGAACATCTGCCGGTGGTGGAGCAGCGGGTCGGCGACCGGCGTGTCCCGGTGGTCCGGGACGCCGTGACGGTGGCCTACCGGTCCGGCGGATCAGCGGCCCTGCCCATCCTGGAGCGGGCCAGCCGGCATCCCGCCCCGCAGGTTCGGGAGGAAGCCGTTCGCGGTCTCATCGCCGTGGCGGGAGCCGGAGCGGTGACCCGCTTGCGGGACCTGGCCCGGGACACGGACGAGCGCGTCCGGGCCCTCGCCGTCACGGGCCTCGGAGGGCTGGTCGGCGGGCAGGCCGCCCAGGCCCTGGTGGATGTGGCCTCCACGGCGCCCGACGCCGCGGTCCGCAAGGAGGCCATCGAGCACCTCGCCCGCAACACCTCGGCGGAGGCCGGCGAGCTGTTGAAGGCCGTCGCCGCCGGGCGGACGGAACACCCGGTGCCCCGGCCGCTCCGGCGCCACGCGAAGACCCTGGCCAAGCAGCGGGCGAGCCGATGACCCGGCCGTCCCCTCCGCCCCGGAAAGCCCTCGAGCACGTCCGGCTGGTCCTGCGGGGCCTCTCGGCGGCCCTCCAGACCTACCGGCTGTACCCGTCCGGGCATCCCAACCGGATGGAGGCCGTCCGAACCGTCCTGGCCTCGGCACGGGACATGGTGGAGGCCTCGGCGGGCTCGGGGGCCCCCGTCCTGTTCGCCACGCACCACAGCTTCTACCTGGGCCCGGCCCTGCTGTCCCGGGAATCCATCTCCCTGCACCGGCTCCTCGACGCGTTCGAACAGGCCCAGCTCGAGGCGGTGGAGTTCCTCCCGAAGGTGGCGGAGGAGGACCTCGACCACCTGGCGCGCATCCTGGTCGGGGAGCGTCCCATGGCCCAGGACCTGGGGGGCCTCTCGCTGAACCGGATCCGACCCAGGATGGAGACGGTCGACGAGGAGGCCAAGGAGCTGACTCAGCTGCTCCGGACGTACTCGGTGGGGCTCGACGTCCTGCGCGACACGGCGGACCGGGTCACGGCGGGCCAGGACGCCGACATCGACTCGACCCGGCGGGTGGTGGAGCAGCTGGCGGCCCAGGTGGCGGGAGACCCGGCGCAGGCGCTCCTGGTCACCGCCGTGAAGTCCTACGACGAATACACCTACTACCACATGCTCAACGTGTGCATCCTGTCGCTCGCGTTGGGGCACGCGGTGGGGCTCCGCCCCGACCAGGTGGCCACGCTGGGTCTGGGGGCCCTGCTGCACGACGTGGGCAAGATCAAGGTCCCGCTGGACATCCTGCAGCACGTGGGGGCCCTGTCGGAGGAGCAGTGGCGGCTCATCCAGAAGCACCCCATTGACGGCGCCGGGTTGATCCTCGTCACCGGACGGGACCTGTTCGACCCCGCCGTCTCGATCGTGCTCGAGCACCATGCGGGCTACGACCTGTCCGGGTATCCCGGCCTCACCGAGCGCCGGCGGCCCTCGCTCCCGGCCCGACTGGTGACCGTGGCCGACTGCTTCGACGCCGTCACCAGCAAGCGCTCGTACCGCCAGCCGGAGGAGCGCCGCCAGGCCCTGTCGATCCTCCAGGCCGGCGCGGGGCGGGGATTCGACCCCGTGGTGGTCAGGATGTTCGTCCGCATGCTCGGGCTGTTCCCGGTGGGGTCGCTGGTGCTCCTCGACGACGGTCTCGTGGCGATGGTCGTCCGCAACCACGACCGGCTCCTGGCCCGGCCGGTGGTCCGGTTGGTCCTCGATGCCACGGGAACACCGTGCGATCCCGAGGAGATCGACCTGTCGGAGCGGCGCACGGACGGGTCGTTCGTCCGGTCGGTGGAGCGCAGCATGGACCCGCACGAGATCGGGGTGGACATGCTCACGCTGGTGGTGTCGGGTCAGGTCGAGCCGTTGCCGGCCGAGGACGACATGGCCATGCCGGCCCTGGTCCACGAGCCCTCGCACGGCGAGGTGCCGCCCCCCGGCTACGTGGACACGCACAACGAGAGCGGCAACGCGCACCCCGCTCCGGACCACGTGCGCATCGACCCCGAGGTCTCCGCCCCGTTCCCGAACTAAAGCTCCGTTCCGTCGAGGGGGCGCCGCTACACTGGCGCCACATGGAGTCGGACCGGATCCGGGAGACGTTCCTGCGCTTCTTCGCCGAGCGCGGGCACCGGCGCGTCCCCAGCTCGTCGCTGATCCCGCCGCCCGAGTCGGGGCTGCTGCTGACGAACGCGGGGATGAACCAGTTCATCCCGTACTTCCTGGGCCAGGCCCAGCCTCCGAGCCCCAGGGCCACGAGCGTCCAGAAGTGCTTCCGGGCCAACGACATCGAGAACGTGGGCCACACCGCCCGCCACCTCACGTTCTTCGAGATGCTCGGCAACTTCTCGTTCGGCGACTACTTCAAGGCCGACGCCGCGAAGTTGGCGTTCGAGCTGATCACGGAGGGCTACGGCATCGACGGCGACCTGCTGTGGGTGACCGTGTACGAGACGGACGACGAGGCCGCCGACATCTGGGCGGACCTGGTGGGGATCCCCCGCGAGCGCGCCGTGCGGCGGGGCAAGGATGACAACTACTGGTGGACGCACGCGGCCGGTCCCGCCGGGCCGAGCAGCGAGATCTTCGTGGACCGGGGCGCGAGGTACGGCCCCGACGGGGGTCCCGCCGTGGACGAGGAGCGGTTCATGGAGATCTGGAACCTGGTGTTCATGCAGGAGGAGGTGGACGCCGAGGCCAACGTCGTGCGTCCCCTCCCCGCGAAGAACATCGACACCGGAGCCGGCCTGGAGCGGGTGGCCGTCGTGCTGCAGGGCGTTGACAACGCGTTCGAGACCGACGGCCTCCGCTCGCTGCTGGAGGTGGCCGAGAGCCTCTCGGGGTCCCGGCACGGCGAGGACGAGCGCCGGGACGTCTCGCTGAAGGTGATGGCGGAGCACGGGCGGGCGACCTCCATGCTCATCGCCGACGGCGTGCAGCCGTCGAACGAGGGCCGGGGGTACGTGCTCCGGCGGATGCTCCGGCGGGTGGCCACCCACGCCCAGCGCCTGGGGGTGGAGCGGCCGGTGATGGTCCCGCTGGTGGAGCGGACCGTCGAGCTCATGGGCGGGGCCTACCCCGAGCTGGTGGAGAACCGTGACTACGTCCTGCAGGTGGCGTCGTCGGAGGAGGAGCGGTTCCGGGGGACCCTCCGCCAGGGCCTGGTCCTGTTCGAGGAGGCCGCGAGCCGGGCCGGCGGGACCCTGATGTCCGGCGACGACGCGTTCGCCCTGCACGACACCCACGGGCTGAACGTCGAGCTGATCGAGGAGCTGGCCGAGGACCGGGGGCTGTCCGTGGATCTCCACCGGTTCGAGGAGCTCATGGCGGAGCAGCGCCGCCGGGCCAAGGAGTCGGTCCACAAGGGCGCGGTGTCCGGGGACGTCGTCGACGAGGTGGCGGCCCGGGTCGGGCGGACCGAGTTCGTGGGCTATGAGCGGTTGGAGCAGGACACGGCGATCGGCGGGCTGGTGGTGGGCGGCGTGGCGGCCGAGGCGGCCGGCGAGGGGCAGGAGGTCCAGGTTGTCCTCCCCGTCACACCGTTCTACGCGGAGGGCGGCGGCCAGATCGGTGACCGAGGCGTGATCCGGACGCCCTCCGGCACCATCCGGGTCGCCGACACCCAGGCCCTGCCCGGCGGGGCCATCGTCCATGCGGGGCGAGTGGAGACCGGCGAGGTCCGGGTGGGGGAGGAGGCACACGCCGAGGTGGACCGCGAGGCCCGCCAGGCCACGGCCCGCTCCCACACCGCGACCCACGTCGTGCACTGGACCCTGCGCCACCTGCTGGGCGAGCACGCCCGGCAGGCCGGGTCCCACGTGTCGCCGGGCCGGCTCCGGTTCGACTTCAGCCACCACGCGGCGCTCCCGCCGGACGTCCTGGAGGAGGCGGAGTACACGGCGAACGCCCGCCTGGCCGACGACGATTCCGTGCGGGCCTACGAGACCTCGATGGACTACGCGCGGAGCCAGGGGGCCATCGCGTTGTTCGGCGAGAAGTACGGGGACATCGTGCGGGTGGTGGAGATCGGCGACTACTCCCGCGAGCTGTGCGGCGGGACCCACGTCCCCCACACGGGGAAGGTCGCGCTCGTCCGCCTCCTCCACGAGTCGAGCATCGGGTCCGGGATGCGACGCGTGGAGGCCCTGGTGGGACCGGACGCGCTCCGCCACGTGAACGCCGAGCGGCGGCTGCTCGAAGAGGTCGTCCAGGCGCTGGGTGGCGGTGACCCCGCCGAGGCCCCCGACCGCGTCCGCCGCACACTGGAACGCATCAAGCGGCTCGAGAGCGAGCTGGGGAGGATCCGCAAGGGCGATCGGGCGTCGGTGGTGGACGCCCTCGCCGGCCAGGCCCAGCGGGTGGACGGCGTGGCCCTGGTGGTGGCGCCGGTCCCCGGGGAGGACGCGAACGGGATCCGCGAGCTGGTCCAGGCCCTCCGGGAGCGGATGGAGCGCGACGGCCCCGGGGCCGCGGTCCTGGGGGTGGCGGACGCGACCGGTGCGAAGCTCGCCGCGTCGGTCACGAAGACCCTGGTGGACCGCGGCGTGACGGCGAAGGATCTCCTCGAACCCGCGGCGAGGGCCGTGGGCGGCGGGGCCGGGGGGGGCAAGCCCATCCTGGCCATGGCCGGCGGGCGCAACGCCGGCGCCCTCGACGACGCCCTGGGAACCGTCCCCGCCCGCCTGGCCGAGCTGCTGGCCGCCTCCGGCTAGCCGTTCGTCATGGGCGAGCCGCCCGGACACGCCGAGGGACGATCCCCGCCGGGGCGGGTGCTCGGCCTCGACCTCGGCGACGTCCGAACCGGCGTGGCCATCTCCGACGCCGACCGGCGCTTGGCCGTCCCGCTCGGCACCGTCCGGGCCGGTGCGCCCCAGGACCTCCGCGCCATCTCCGCCCTGGTCCGCGACAACGACATCACCCTCGTCGTTGTGGGCCACCCCCTGTCGATGTCCGGGCGCCCCGGCACCCGCGCCCAGCATGCCGAACAGCTCGCCGGCGCCCTCCGGTCGATCCTTCGGGTCCCCGTCGCCCTCCACGACGAGCGCCTGTCCACCGTCGAGGCCGAACGGGCCCTCCGCCAGGCCGGAGTCCGGTCCCGGGACCGCCGCCGAACCATCGACAGCTCGGCCGCGACGGTGATCCTCCAGTCGTGGCTGGATTCCGAGCGGGGTCGAAGACCCGGAACTTCGTGATAGCGCGTGTGCC
>WNFU01000429.1_pt1 | contig 57389 bp, 44 predicted proteins | sample 5400121 | NCBI WGS metagenome assembly WNFU01 (sample SAMN13153360, study PRJNA577476) | soil metagenome | isolation source: 100 cm soil or saprolite under grassland replicate 1 | place: USA:California | collected 2016-06-15 | reverse complement strand
AAGATCGACACGGCCGTTTCGCGCCGCCAGCACGGGCCGAGAGTTCCGCAAGCCAGACAGCGGCCCGTTGCGCTGGAGGTGATGTGCGTATCGAGGGTCCGCTGCGCCTCGGCCAGCTGGTCGTCGGCGGTCATCGCGTAGTAGGTCGTCGCAGTCATGTTGCCGCTTGCCCTTCTCGGCTCGTCGCAGCCCTTGCCGTCCGGCCAGCGTTGGGTTTCGCCGGGTCGCGTACCGGCAACGCCCGCCCTTGGGATGGGGGCGGCCCGGCAGGCTTCGTCCATCCCGCGCATGTCGGACAGACCTTGACGGCCCCACAAATCGGGCACCATCGGTTCTTGACCTTGAAGGACAGCAGACCCGCGAGGAAGCCGAGCAGCATCGCCAGAATGATCGGTACGGCGTAGCTCATGCCGTTTCTCCCGTTGCCGTGGACGGCGCGCCGTCCGGTACTGTCGGTCTGCGGGTTACGCCTGGTTGGGGCATCGACAACCACAGGTGAACCACTGGCAACCCAAGGTAGGTTTGCGTCGGGGCAGGAACCGGTAATCCCTGTACCGGGTCCGGTGGAGATCAGCAGGCATGGTGATCGTGTGCGAGGGATGACCGACGACATGACCATCGGCCAGCGCGTGGCCTTTTACCGCCGCCGTCGCGGCCTGTCTCAAGAGGTATTAGCTGGACTGGTCGGCAAGACCGCTGAATGGTTGCGCAAGGTCGAGACGAATCGGGCCGAGTTGGACCGCCTGTCCGTCATTCGAGCTGTAGCCAAGACGCTCGATGTCTCGTTGGGTGACCTCATTGGCGAGCCCAGTCTGCTCGACTGGTCGGAGGAGTCGGGGCGACAGACCATTCCCGCCTTGCGTGCGGCCCTCCACGACTACCGGCATCTGACGCCGGCCGTAGTGACCGTCGGGGAGGACGACCCGCCGCCGTTGGCCGACCTGGAGCGGGACGTGGCCGACGTATGGGACACCTATCAGCGGTCGCAGTACGGCGCGCTCGCCCGCAGGTTGCCGTACCTCATCCATGACTGCCACACCGCGACCCGCGCGTACGACGGCACGGACGGCCAACGCGCGCAGGCCCTCACCGCCTATGTTCACCAGGTCGCCACGCTGTTCTTGACCAAGCTGGGTGAGGCCGATCTTGCCTGGATTGCCGCGAGCCGCGGACTCGCGGCAGCGAACACCAGCAACGATTCCGTGGTGATCGGTTCGCTGGGTCGGGCCGCCGCGCACGCGCTCCTGTCCATCGGGGAGTACGGACAGGCCCGGGGACTGGCGTCGACCACGGCGCAATTTCTCGAACCACGCCTTGCCAAGCCCACCCCACAGTTGCTCTCCGTCTACGGCAGTCTGCATCTCGTGTGCGCGCTTGCCGCTGCGCGGGACGACGACCGGGCATCCGCCGACACCCACATCAACGAAGCCGAGGTGTCCGCTGCGCGTCTTGGCGGGGACGGCAACTACATCTGGACAGCGTTCGGGCCGACCAACGTCAAGATCCATCAAGTTTGTGTGGCGATGGAGTTCGGCGACGTGCAGCGAGCTATCGAGATCGGCCCATCGCTGGACACGTCCGCGCTACCGGTCGAGCGCCGGGTGCGCCATGCCATCGAAACCTCACGCGCTTTCGCCCGCTGGAATCGGATAGACGACGCGCTGACCGCACTACTTGATGCCGAACAGGTCGGACCTGACCAGGTACGTTACCACCGGCTATCCCGGATGATCGTCCGCGAGATCCTGGCCCGTCCTCGTCCGCCCCGATTGGCCATCGAACTAAGCGGGCGCATGGGGGTCGGCTCCGGGTTGCCCAAGTGGTAGAAACGCCGTTCTACAAGAGCCGGCTCGTAAATCCAGCTTCAACCAAGCGGTCGTAGGCTGCCTGGACAGTCGGCGGAACTTGTTGAGGAATCGCGTATCCGCGTCCGGCGTATTCCTCGATGCGTTGGGTATCTCCGACCAGCATGTCAATGACCCGCTTCACGTCGCCAATGCTCACCACGTACTCGTCAAGCGTGAGCGGACGGGAAGCACACAGCACGTCGACCTCGGGCCATACCTTCTTGCAGGTGGCAAACGCGCGCCGTTGCTGGTACGGGCGCGACATCAGCAGCACCGAGCGCGGCTTGACGCCATGCTCGGCGAGCAGGTCACGAGTCAAGGTCAGGTTCTCGGCCGTATTCGTCGCCTCAGTCTCGATCAGCACAGCATCGGCCGGGACACCGTGGTCAATGGCGTACTCCCGATAGTGGACAGCCTCCCCGCGGGGAAAGCGGTCGAGCGTGGTGGGCGCGTTGGCGCCAGTGAAAACGACAAGCGGAAACATGCCTTGGTGGAACAGGTCGACAGCGACGACCGCGACACCGAGGTCGTGGCTCCCGAGCCCAATACCGACATCGCACGGACGCGATTCGTGCCGCATGTTGTGGTACTCCCACAACGTTTCCACGTCCGCGCGGAGACTTTCGCGGATAGTCGTCTCGATCAAAGTCTGTTCTCTCTCGTCGGGATCGCAGGTTCGGCCACGCTCGGAATCCACAGGCGGGGGGCGGCAGCAGCCGTCCACGTCGGTACCGTAGCGCGCTAGCATCCGGCGCGCCCGGTAGCCTGCGGGTCATGGATGATGCCGACATCGTTCGGGACGAGCTGGACCGCTACTTCGCCAGCAACCTCGCGGCGACGACCGCCGCTGTTACCAACGCGCAGCAAAGCCTTGACGACTGGCAGCGCAGCGGGACAAGCAGTCGCGCCGACGTGATCGCAGCCTGGAAGTATGCAGCGGCAAGGGCTCTCGCGGTCGCGGAAGCCGGGCGCGACCCACAGCCCGAGGTCGACCGGGTTGACGCGATGCGCCGTTGGGCTCTGGCGCAAGGGCACTGGTCCCCGGACGAGGATCTACCGGCCGAGGTCGAGGTAGCTCTACGAAAGGCGATCCGCGCTGCCCGCCGATAGATGACCATCGGACAGGGCTACACCCACCAATCCGGCTGTGTCAGCCGAACCGAACACCCTCGCCCTCTGTCAGCACCCCCGGGTGCGATGACAGTCCACATTTGCACCGGTTCGTACCCTCCGCTGTCAGAGCATGATCACCGCTCTGTCAACCGGCGCCGGGTGCTGACAGAGCTTGATCGCCGCCGCTCTGACAGCACCCGGCCGCTGGTTACGCGACCACGCCGGGCCGCTCATCGGCATCGTCTCCCGTCGTGGTGGGAGCCGGCACCGGACCGAACGGTGTTACGCCGTCCTCTGCTTTGAGGATCTTCACCAGCAGCGATGCGCGGGCGTTGGACACCCCGTGCCCGTCGTCGCGCATCCGGTCGGCTAGCGCGTCCCGTGACAACTGGCGCCCGGTCGCGGCGAGCGCGGCGCGGGCGGCCCGCGCCGCCGGGATCAGGTCGGCCACGTCGCGGATGTCCAGCGCGGCGCCGCCGCGCGCCGCCGCGCCCGGGGCGGGCCGGGTGTCCGGTGCGCCGGGTGTCGATCCGTGGCCGGTGCCGGACGGCCGGACGCGGTCCGTCCCCGGTCCGCCGGTCGTCCCGGACGGTGCCGCGTCGGCCGGGACGGTCCCGGGTACCGTCCCCGGGACGGCCGTCCGGTCCGGGACCGTCCGGTGATCGTCCCGGACGACCTGTCGATCTTTACGGTCGAGATCGAACATGGAGAACAGCAGTTTGATCGACACGAGCAGCGAGATAGCCGGCCAGCGCCCGGCCCACCAGATCATGACCGCCCACCGCGACGTTGGCTGCGAGGCTGGCCGCCGTGCCGACCAGTAGCGCCGCCCACGGCAGCACCCCGACCCGGCGCCCGGCCCGGTGCTGCGCCAGTAGGTAGAGCGAAGCGGTCAGCTCCAGCCCGTCCACGCTGATCGGGAACGCGCTGGACTTCCACCCGAGTTGACCATGCTCCACTGCGAGCGCGGCCATGTGAGAAAAGGAGATTGCCCCGGCCACCCCGGCGAGCCCGGCCACGGTCAGCCCGGTGAGCACCTGGAGTGCGACGCGGGTCGCCTTGTTCCGGCTCATGACCGCGCCGCCTCGCCCGGCGTGGACAGGTACGCCGCGACCTGCGCCGCGTGGTCGATCTCGGCCGTGTCCGCCAGCTCGGCCAGGAACCGGCCCAGCCCGGCGGCCCCCTCGGCGGTCAACTCGACTGCGCCGCGTACTGGCGTCCAGTCGTGTTCCAGCCCGACGAACTCCACCGCGACGTACGGCGCGGTCAGCCACCGGGCGTGCGCCTGGATCAGGCTGGCGGTCACGGTCAGCCGACCGCCCAGCGCGTCGGCCTTTAGATTGGCCGGGGTACTGCGGTGCGCCCCTTCGGTCGTCGTGGCCGGGGTTGCGGTGCACCGCGCACGATTGCACCACGACGGGTGTTCGACCGTACCGATTGCGGTAGACGTGCGCTGACCAGCGCAAACGTCCTTAAGATTCTTCTGGCTTTTTGCGTTCACTGACTACAGGTTCACGCCAGCCAACCCGGTACTTGTCGACGTGCGCGTAAACAATAGTGATCTTGGCCGACAGCATCGCCGCAACGGAGCACACGCCGCTCGCACATCCGCCCATTCTCAGGGCTCCACCGACGAGAAACCGCAGGTAGACAGACCCACGGTCAAGATCAGAGCAACGGTTTCCTAATCCGCTGCATTTGAGGCCTGATCAATCCCCAGAATCGCGTTGACCTGCAGCTCTGCTAATCCCGCCGCCCGGCAATGGATCTTTGCGTGCTCCTCGTGTGCTCCGTTGTCGGAAGATTGTCGACCAAGATCGAAATTTGTTCGACAGCCATCAATGTAGTACTGGGTTGCACCCCGAATCGGACTGCGGAGCGCCGTCCACGCCGGTCAGTTCGAAATGCCGAGGATGCCGTCCTGGCGGTCACGGACCTACCACGTGCCGGGCGGGCGGGTAACTGATGCCGTCGCCCGCCGGTCGAGTGGGTTTGGTTGCCGCGGTCCGTGGCGGCTCGCCCGATGCCGAGCCGCCGCGTCAGCGGGACGGGCGGGAGGGCTCGGTGGCCCGGATGATGGCCGCCAGGCGCGGCCTGCTGCCGTTGTTGCGTGTACTGGCGCGCCGACGAGTTCGTCGAGCAGTTCCTGGATGGGGTAGCGGATCAGGAATTCCTGGTTCATGGCCAACTCGTCCGACGGCGCCGTAGCGCCCGATCGAACGCGTCCCGGATGTCCGGCACTAGCAGCCCGGCCTGCGCCAGCGCCCGTACCCGCTGGTGCTGCGTGTCGCCAGCCACGCGGGTCCGCGTCCGAATGACCAACTCCTTGACGAGGGTCTCGGTGAACCGGCCGGCCTTCACCATTGCCGTGTCCGGGTCGGCGTAGACATACGACTCAGCCGACACACCGTCGATAACGAGCAGCGGCTCAAGCGCCGCGAGGAACCCCGAAGTTGGGCGAGCGCCGCGCCAGATGAGTGCGCCGCTGAGCCATCTCCGGCGTGGACCTGGGTGACCTTGGCCTTGCCAAACGCGTAACATAGTGGTTACCCTTTTCCGGTGGACGACGTGGCGGCGGCGATCGCCGACCCGGTGCGGCGAGACATCCTGGTGATGCTGCGCGAGCAGCGCCTCCCCGCCGGGGAGATCGCCGACCGGTTCGTGATCAGCCGGCCCGCCGTCAGCCGGCACCTGCGGGTGCTGCGGGAAAGCGGCCTGGTTCGCGACACACTCGTCGGCCGCCAACGCTTCTACGAGCTGGACGCGTCGCGGTTCGCCGGCCTGATCGAGTGGCTCGACCAGTTCACCCCGGCCGCCAGCTGGCAGCGTCGCCTCGACGCACTGGAGACCGAGATCTATCGCACCCGTCGCGAGCGCCGCCGGCGCGGCACGACGGATCAACGACAGGAGAACACGGCATGATCAATCCACCCACCGGCCGGCTCTTTCCGACCGCTGACGGCAACGATCTCGTTGTCAGCCGCACGTTCCGGGCACCCATCGAGGACGTGTGGGCCAGCGTGACCGAGTCCGAGCGCACCGCCCGATGGTTCGGACGATGGGAAGGCGATGCCGCGCCCGGCCGTATGATCAAGGTGCAGATGGGCCTCGAGGATCAGGCGCCGTGGCTCGAGAAGCGGATCGACGCGTGCGACCCACCGCGGCGACTGGCCCTGTCGGACGAGTCCGGCAACAGGCGGATCGAGCTGCTGCTGTCGCACACCGACGGGCTGACCGAGCTTCGGCTCGTGCACCACCTCGACCCCACCGACGGGATCGGCGAGATGGGTCCCGGCTGGGAGTACTACCTGGATATGCTGGTGGCGGCGCGGGACGGCTTGCCCACGCCGAGTTTCGACGACTATTACCCGGCGATGAAACCCTACTACGATTCGCTGCCTACCCGGACCGACCCGGCGTGACCTTGCTGGCCCCCGGCGCCGCGCCGACCCGCTACGCCGTGAGCGCGGCGAGCACCGCGTGGGCGTCCGGCATGGCGTCGTCGACATCCTTCTCGTGCCGGTCGCGGCGACCGGCACGAACCACGTTGAGGCTGCCCGAAGGTCAAGATCAAGAGCACAGGTAGCCGCTGCGCGTGCGCTTCTGCTTGATCGAGCTTCGCTACGGTCGGTGACTCCGGCAGAACGGCTGGCCGCGGGCAAGGCATCCGATCATGTCGATGAGCGGGCGTCGGGTGATTGATCGACTACACCTTTGGTACCCGACGTCTCAGTAGACAGAACTCGTTACCTTCAGGGTCAGCGAGCACATGCCATGGCTCGGCGCCGGTCTGCCCAATATCGACTCGGCGGGCGCCGGCATGCGCAGGTACTCCGCCTCGCCGCGTTCGAGTGCGTCGAGAGCGGCGGTGTCCGGCCCGTCGAGGGACCAGACACGCAACGGGCGGCGGATGAGGTGGTTGGTGACCGGCCATGCCGCCGGCCAGCGCGTCCACGGCGACCGTGACCTCGCCGCCCGCCGTCCGGGACGGCAGCGCCCGCGCCGACAGCGCGTCGGCGTCGACCGCGACCAGCCGGGTCGACGCCGCGTCGAGGCCGAGCCCCGACGGGTCGACCGCGACCGTGATGGGCTTCGCGAGGCGCACGCCCTTCGGCCCGAGCCCGACCGCCGGTGAGCCGAAGGTGTCCAGGTCGCCGGTGTTCTCCAGCGTCGTCAGCGTCAGGTCGGTCGGCCCCCGCACGGCACCGGCCGGCACCCGGACCCGCCAGCCCGGCCCGCTGAACGCCGCGCCCTCCGGGCCGACCCGCACCGGCGCGGCGACCGCCTGCAGGAGCAGGTCACCGGCCGCGCCGGTGCCGGCGTCGACGAGTGCCGCGACGACGCCGCCGAAGCGTCCGGCGGCGCGGGCGGACACCGCGACGCCGCCCTCGGGCAGGCCGGTGAGCAGGTAGCGGCCGTTCCCGTCGGCCACCGCGGTCCGGTCGCCGTAGCGCACCGCCGCGCCGGGCACGGGCGCGCGGGTCACCACGTCGAGGACGCGGCCGGTGACCTGTCGGGTCGGATGGTTCAGCCGCTGCCGGACGCGGACCGTGCGCGTCGCCCGGCGGTCGCCCGCGAACGCGGCGACCTCGACCGCGTTGCGCCGCCCCGGACGCAGGACCACCTCGGCGGCGAACGCGCCGTCCGCGCCGGCGAACGCGGTGACGGGCAGGAGCCCGCCGGCGAGGCGCACCTTCGCACTATTGAACGTCGTGCCGCGCACGACGACGCTGCCGCGGTCGGTCCGGTCGGGCGCGACCACCCGCAGGGCGTCGACCCGCTCGCCGGCCAGCGCTACCGCCGGCAGCAGCCCGAGCGTCAGGACCGCGGTGAGCGGCGCCGCGAGCAGCGCACGCCGCCGCGCCCGACCCGCCGCCGCCCGCCAACCACCTGGAACATCGCCATCGCCCCCTCGCACCCGCGTGCGCCGGCAGCGTGTGCCGGCGCGCCTACGGGTGCGGGGTGGCGTCCCCAGGGCGGTCCTCAGGTCATCCCCGGTGCGCCTACGGCAGGCTCGCCACCGGCGCGGGGGTCCGCGAGACGGCGGGGCGGCGCAGGCCCGGTACCAGCACCGCGGCGACCGCCAGGTGCATCGTCACCAGCGTCACGTGGGTCGCCGTGGAGGCCTGCACCGTCAGCGGCGGCACCAGGGACGCGAGCAGCACGACGGCGGCGAGGACGGTCCACACCGCCGCCCCGTGCCGGGTGACCCGCTCCAGGACGGCCAGCGCCAGCGAACCGGCGAGCGACCCGACGAGCGCGAACACGAGGACGGCCGGCAGTTCCACCGGCTCCGGCGGCTGCCCGCCGGCGGTGACCCGCAGCGGCACACCGGCGGCCGTGGCGACGAGCCCGACGGCGGCCGGCGCGGCGACCGCGCCGGCGACCGCGAGGGCCCGGCGGGTATGGATGCTCATGACCTCGAACCTAGGGCCGGGCCGCCGGGCCGTCCTGTCGCGTGAACCGGCGACCCGCGCGGTTCACCCGCGGCGGGTGAGTCGCGGCCCGTCCGGGCGGGGCACCATGACGTCGGCGGCCTCGTCGTCTTCCACGGCTCGTCCACGGTGGACGGCACCGTGAACGGGTCGCTCACCGCGTTCGACGCCCCGGTCACCATCTCCGGCCGGGTCAACGGCGACGTGGTCGTCTTCAACGGGCGGGTGGAGTTGCGCAGCGGCGCCCGGGTCACCGGAGACGTGGTCGCGCAGAACGCACCCGTCGTGGCGCCGGGCGCGACGATCGGCGGGACGACCCGGCGGGTGGAGACCAACCCGAACTGGGACCGGTTCGGCTGGGTCGGCCGCTTCGCCTTCTGGCTGGCCGTCTCGGTGTCGACCCTGGTGGTCGGGCTGGTGCTGCTGTGGCTGGTCGGATCGGGTGCCGGCCGCATCCTGGACGCCACCCGCGGCCGGATCGGCGCGTCGATCGGCTGGGGTCTGCTGCTGTTCTTCGGCCTGCCGATCCTGGCGATCCTCGCGCTGGTCACCGTGGTCGGCATCCCGCTCGGCATCGGCCTGCTGGCGGCGCTGGGGCTGATCTACGCGCTCGGGTACAGCGCCGCGGCCTGGGTCCTGGGCCGACTGATCCTGCGCCAACCGGCGGCGTGGGTGCTCGCGTTCCTGGTCGGCTGGGCGATCCTGCGGGCGGTGGCGCTGGTGCCGGTCCTCGGCGGGCTGGTCTGGTTCGTGGCCGTGGTGTTCGGCCTCGGCGCGCTGGTGGTGGCGATCTGGCGGGCGCGCTCCGCCGCCCGAGCGGCTACGGCTGTGCCGTAGCCGAGGACCGGTGGCGGCGCGCCGTGCGCCGCAGCCGCTCGCGCTCCAGGTACCCCTCCACGGCGAGCAGGACGATCACCATCGCCGCCCAGTTCTGGACGGCGGTCGTGACCGGCACGAGGATGGCCGGGTCGCCCCGGAACCGCGTGTTCGCCTCCGGTGCGAGAAGCAACGGGACGATCGGCTGGATGGCGAGTTCCGCCAGGGCCGCGCACGTGAAGCCGAAGCTGCGGAGCATCCACCGGCGGTGGTCGGCGATCCGACCCTGCCGGCGGAGCACGAACCCGACGGTCGTGGTGAATCCCCAGAGCAGCGCCATGACGACCTGGCCGATCCGGGTGAGGACGCTGAACGGCCAGAACGCCTCCACCACGAGCGCGGCGACGCAGGACGGGTAGACCCCGGCGAAGACGTACACGCGGCCGATGTACCGGTGTGCCCGCGGGTGCCGGCGGCGCAGCCACGGCCAGATCTGGAACACACACGTGCCGAGCGCGACCAGGGCACCCATCACGTGCAGCGTCAGTATCGGGAAGTACCACGGATGCTCGGCCGGTGAAAGCTGCGTGCCGATGCTCTCGCGCGCCTCGCTGCCGAGGTTGGGATCGAACCGGCCCCAGCGCGTCCAGGCGACGACGATGGTCATCGTGACCCAGGCCGCGAGCACGCCGAGGGCGACGGCACCGATCCACCACCCGAGCCCGCGGCGGGCGACCCGGCCCGCGCGGCCGTCCGGCTCCGGGGAGTCGGCCCGCGATACGTCCACCGACGGAAGCTCCACCCGCGTCATACGCGTAAGGATTGCCGGCGCGTTCCGGATGGGCCTGTCCCTTCTTCCGGTGGCAGCACGCCGCCGCGCCGCGCGGCTAGCTTCGGCCGTATGGATGCGAGCCGCGTCCTGCCCACCGACGGCTGGGTGCGCAGCGCCCGCAGCGCGGACGTGGGCCGCACCGTGCTCGTGTGGCGGTTGACCCGCGGCGGCCGGACGCAGACCGTGCTCCTGTGGCGCACCAGGTGGGGGCGAGCGGTGGCGACGGACGCGCAGTGCCCGCACCGGCAGTACGTCATGGCGGACGCGCGGGTCGTGGGCAACGCGATCGAGTGCCCGATCCACGGCTACCGCTACGGTCCGGACGGCCGCTGCGTCAACGTCCGCCGGGCGCCGGCCGCGCAGGTCATCGAGGTCCGTGAGGTCGACGGCTACGTCTGGCTCGGGCCCACCGCGACGAGCCGCAGTTCCGCGGTGTAGCGCCGGCCACCGGCGTCCCGCAACCAGAGCCGGTCGAGGTCCGGCAGCATCTCGCTGACGGTGACCGCGCCCGGCCCGGCCTCGGCGGTGCGCCGGACCGACTTGGCGAGCAGGTTCACCAAGGGCAGGCTGCGGAAGTCCACGGCCATCGGCTTGCGCTCGACCGGCACCCGGACGAAGCCCCGCTCCGGCAGCCCGACGACCGCCCGCCAGCGGCGTGCGAGCGCGAAGCGCCGCCGTTCGTCCTTGACGAACGCCCAGTCCACCTCGCGGGCCGGGAACCGCCACGCCTCCCGGCCGACCACCAGCCGGTCGATCGCGACGCGCGGCCGGTGCCGTTCGCCACCGAACGGCCGGAACGCGTCGGCGACGAGCACGGACAGCGGTTCCCCGGCGGCCTCCAGGAACGCGCACCCGCCGCCGTCGGGTCCGCGCACGACGAGGTCGTCGCCGCGCCGCTGGACCACCAGATCCAGGGCCGAAACCATCCGGGCGCCGGGTGGTGGTTCGATCGACTCCGCGCCGATGCACACGTACGTGTAGCCCGGCAGCATCAGCTCGTCGGGATGCGACATCCGCGAGGTGGCGAACGGGGAGTCGCGGCGCGGGATGGTGACGACCCGGCGGTCGAGGCCGCTCGCCTCGGCCGCGGCGCGCAGCCGGTCGGGCGCCGGGTGCTGGGTGACGAGGAACCGGCTCTCCAGCGTGTTGCTCGCGCAGTGCAGTTCGCCGAGCACGAAGTCCACGTCACCCCGGGTGAGGGCGGCGTCGTCCTCGGCGACCAGCATGACGTCCGGCGAGTGCCACCGCGCGCCGCTCCATCGCGGCGGCCCGGTGGCGAACTCGCGCGCCACGGCGTCCGCGATCGCGCCGGCGGCCACCCGGTGCCGCCGCGTCCCGTCCTGAAGGTCGAGGACGAGCCGCCAGCGCCGCTGGAACTCGGCGACGACGTCCTCGACGAGCGCCGACTCGACGCCGCCGGCACCGGGCCGGGCGACCTCGGGCATGACGGCCGTGAGCACCTGCAGGTACGGCATCGCGTCGCCGCCCGCCTGGTCCATCAGCCGCCGCGCCCTGGCCTCGCACCGTTCGCCGATGGTGTTGGCGAGCCACTGCGCGCTGTCCAGCAGCAGCCCGAGCGGCGCGGCCAGGCGGTCGGTCACCCGGCGGCCCAGGTCGACCTCGACCGCGCGGACCGCGTCCTCGTAGACCAGCGTCCGCCCCGCGTAGGCGCCGCCGGCCCGCCGGGTGGCTGCCCCGCCCGTGATCCGGTGGAACGTGTCGGCCAGCGCGGCGCTCGCCAGCGCCAGGCGGTCCGGGTCACCGGCCGCGGCCGACACCGCGTCGCGCGCGCGGACAAGCTCGTCGAGCGGCGCCCGCGCCCGGGCCCGGACCGACGCGTCGGGGATGGTGTCGATGTGCTCGGCCAGGTCCCGCTCGGGAAAGCTGACCAGGGCGCCGTTCAGGTCGATCCGCACCGCGCCCTGCTCCCACAGCCGCAGCAGGACGGCGACCGTCCCCGGATCCGGCGGGTCGCCGGCGATATCGCGCACCGTGCGGCGGCCGTCGCACCGCCCGAGGACCCGGACCTCGGCGACCGTGAGCGTCGTCGCGCGCCGGAACGGCAACCGCAGCACCCGTCCGGTGAGCCGCGCGGACGGCACCACCCGCGGCCGCAGCCACGGCCACACCTCGGGTCGGGCCGCGATCACCTCGGCGACGGCGCCGACCGCCCAGTCCTCGAAGTAGGTGGTGCGTCGGGACAGCAGGTCCGGCCCCGGCGCCATCGACACGCCAGTGTCCCCGGTGCCGATCCGCGCCCACCCGACCGGGCCGAAGAACCCGACGGTGTCGTTCTTGAGGCAGTAGCGCTGCAGGTAGCTCGCGATCGTGAGCTCGTGGTTGCGGCCGCGCACGTTGCGCGGCTCGCCCGCCGCCGCCTTGTCCAGGCAGTCGCGCACCAGCGCGGGGTTCTGCCAGGTCACCGCCTCCCGGAAGGTGGGCTCCGCGGCGGTGCGGCGGATGACGGCGGTCAGCCGGTCGGCGGCCGCGGCGAACACCTTCGCGTACTGCTCGCCGGTGGCGGGTACGCCGTCGTCCAGCGCGTCGGCGGCGGCGAGCTCGTCGTCGCAGAGGTCGAGGAACCGCTCGGCCGGAAACCCGGCCCCGCGCAGGCACGCGTCGCGCCACAGCACCCACCCGGTCGGGCCAAGCGGGGCGTGGCGGTCGGCCGTCATCAGGCCATCGTGGCCGGCCGACCGGTCCGCGGCGGTTCCCCACTTTATGGGACGCGGGCGGCCGCGCCCGGCCGGATACGGTGCTGGACATGGCAGCCCCGGCCCTGACGACCGCCGGAAGGGCCGACGCGGTCACCGTCGACCTGCTGCCGCACCTGGTGCCGCTCGGCGCCAACCTGTGGGGCGCCTCGTTCAAGCTGATGAAGATGCTGCCGGCGCACCACATCGTCGCGAGCGCCATGGGCACCGGCGAGATCGGGCCGGACACCGTGATCGTGGAGTCCACGAGCGGCACCTTCGGCCTGGCGCTGGCGATGAAGGCCGCCCTCGTCGGGCGCCGGCTGATGCTCGTCACCGACCCGGCCATGGACGAGCGGCTGTGCCGGCGGGTGCTGGATCTCGGCACCACCGTGGAGATGTGCGCGACGCCGTCCGCGCGCGGCGAGTTCCAGACCGTGCGCCTGGCGCGGCTCGCGGCGGTCCGGGTGCGGCACCCGGACACCTTCTGGCCGCGGCAGTACGACAACCCGTTGAACCCCGCCTCGTACGCCGTCGTGGCCGAGCACCTCGTGGACCGCCTCGGCGACGTCGACGCCCTCGTCGGTCCGGTGGGCTCGGGCGGGTCGATGTGCGGCACTGCCGCGGCCCTGCGCGCGCACCACCCGCATCTGGTGGCGATCGGCGTGGACACCCCCGGCAGCGTGCTCTTCGGCCAACCCGACCGGGTCCGCGAGTTGCGCGGGCTCGGCAACAGCCTGCTCCCCGGCAACCTCGACCACACCGCCTTCGACGAGGTGCACTGGTGCCCGGCCGGCGAGGCGTACCGGGAGACTCGGCGGCTGCACCGCCGGCACGCCCTGTTCCACGGCCCGACGTCCGGGGCGGCGGTGGCGGTGGCGCGCTGGTGGGCGGCCCGCAACCCCGACGCCCGGACCGTGGTCATGCTGCCGGACCAAGGTGACCGCTACCTCGACACGGTCTACGACGACCGCTGGCTCGACGCCTCGCCGCAGCGGCGGGCGGCGGTCGGGTCCGGACCGGACGAGGTGGCGCGGTCGACCGGCGATCCCGGCTGGACCTGGATGCGCTGGGGACGCCGCCGGCTTGCCGACGTGCTCGGCGCGCCGGGATGACCACGGGACGCATCAGGGGCAGCCTCGCGGGCAAGGCGCACCGGCTGTACTACGGCCCGCCCGACGACTCGGCCGACCGGGAGGCACTGCGGCTGATCGGTCGGGTCGACCGGGCGCACCTCGTGATGCTCGCCGAGCAGAAGATCATCCCGCGGGACAAGGCCGCCCTGTTGCTTCGCACCGTGTCCACAATGGAGGATGACGGGTTCGCCGGCGTCCTGTGCCGGCCCCGGCCCCGCGGCCTGTACCTCGCCTACGAGCAGGCCGTCAGCGAGCGCTGCGGACCGGACGCCGGCGGGCTGCTGCACACCGGCCGCTCACGCAACGACCTGAACGCGACCACCACGCTGCTCGCGCTGCGCCGACTCGGCCTCGACCTGGTCGCGGACGGGTGCCGGCTGCTGACCGCGCTGCTGCGGTCCGCCGGCCGGCACCTCGACACCGTGATGGCGATACACACCCACTACCAGCCCGCGATGCCGGTCACCTACGGCTACTACCTCACCGGCGTGGCGCTGGCGCTGCACCGCGAACTGGACCGGATGCTGCGCGCGCTGCGGTCCGTGCGCCGGTGCCCGCTGGGCGCGCACGCCGTGGCAGGCACCGACCTGGAACTGGACACCGCACGCACCGCGACCCTGTTGGGTTTCGCGGCCGGCCCGTTGCACGCGGTCGACGCGATCGCCTCCCGCGACGCCGCCCTGGACGCGCTCGGCGTCGCCGCCAACCTCGCCGTCACGGTGTCCCGGCTGGCGACCGACCTCCAGTTGTGGAGCACCGCCGAGCTGTCCTATGTGGACTTTCCGGACTGGCTCGTGGGCAGCTCCTCGGCGATGCCGCAGAAGCGCAACGCGTTCCTGCTGGAGTACCTCAAGGCGCGCCCGAGCCGGGTGGTCGGCGCGTGGGTGGCGGCCGTCACCGCGACGAGGTCGGTGCCCTTCACCAACTCGATCGAGGTCGGCACCGAGGCGATGGCACCGGTCGGTCCGGCGCTGCGGACCACCCGCGACGTGCTCGCCCTCGCCGCCCTGGTGGTGGCCGGCGCGCGACCCAGGCCGGACGCCGCCCGCGCGGCCGCCGCGCGCGGCTTCGTCGACGCCACCGCCCTCGCCAACGAACTGGTCCGCCGCGGGATGCCGTTCCGCGAGGCGCACGGCCGCATCGGGGCCGCGGTGCTGCGTGCTGTCGACGGCGACGGCCCGTGGCCGCCGCCGGAGTTCGCGCCGCTGGACCTCCTCGCCGCCGCGGACCGCGCCAGGTACGGCGGCGGACCGGGCAGCCGCGCTGAGTCGCTGGCCGCCGCCTGGCGGTTGCGCCACCGGCTGCGCCGCGAACTCGACCGGCCGCGCCGCGCGGACCGGCTCGCGGCCGACCGGCTCCGCGCGGCGAGCCGGGCGGTCTGCGATGGCTGAGGTGCTGGTGCTCGTGGAAAGCAACACGACCGGGACCGGCCGGCTGTTCGCCGAGCGGGCCCGCGACCTCGGTCTCGTGCCGCACATGCTGTGCGCGGACGCGGCGCGCTACCCGTACCTGGCCGACCTCGGCATCCCGGCGCACGGCTGCGACACCGGCTCGGTGCCCGCCGTGCTGGCGGGCTGCGCGCGCCTGGCCCGCGAACACGACGTCGTCGGCGTGACGTCGAGCTCGGACCTGTACGTCGCCACGGCGGCCGCCGCCGCCCGGGCGCTCGACCTGCCCGGTGAGGACCCCGAGGCCCTGGCCGCCGCGCGGAGCAAGGGCGTCCAGCGGCAGCGGTTCGCCGCCTGCGGCGTCGCTTCGCCCGGCTACCGGGGCGTGTCCACAGTGGACGACGCGGTCCGGGCCGCCGGCGAGCTCGGCCTGCCGGTGGTGGTCAAGCCGGACAGCCGGTCGGGCTCGATCGGCGTCCGCCGCTGCGACACCGGCCGCGAGGTGGCCGCCCACGCGCGCGGGCTGCTCGACACCACCGTGGACGAGCGCGGGCGCCCGCTGCCCGCCCGTATCCTCGTCGAGTCCTATGTGGACGGTCCGGAGTTCTCGGTGGAGGTCCTGGGCGGCGCGGTCCGCGCGGTGGTCGGCAAGCACCTCGACCAGTCGCGGGGCTTCCTGGAGACGGGTCACGACGTGCCCGCCGCCGTCGACGCCGGCACGCGCGAACTGCTCGCCGGCAGCGCCCGGGCCGCGCTGGCCGCGCTCGGCCTGCGCTGGGGCGCCGCGCACGTCGAGCTTCGCGTGACCGACGGGCGGGCGTACGTCGTGGAGGTGAACCCCCGGCTGGCCGGCGGCATGATCCCGCAGGCGATCCGGGTCGCCACCGGAGAGGACCTGATCGCGGAACTCGTCGCCCGGACCGCGGGACGCGGCACGCTCGCGCACCCGGCGCGGCGGGCGTGCGCCAGCATCCGGTTCGTGGTCGCGCACCGGGACGGCGAGGTGCGCGCGGTGCCCGACGCCTCGGCCGCGCTGGCGCTGCCCGGTGTCGTCGACGCGGCGGTCACCGCGCGGCGCGGGCAGCGCGTCGTCCGCGACGGCTCCTTCCTGGACCGGCTGGGCTACGTCATCGCCACCGGGGAGACCCAGCGCCAGGCGGGCCGGCGGGCCGAGCGGGCCGTCGCGGCGCTCGCGGTGGACGTGGGCTGAGCTCAGGCCGCCAGGGTCCGGTACAGGTGGGTACGGCCGGGCAGGTCCTCGGTCAGGTGGACCGCACGCGACAGCCGCGCCCGGTAGCCGCCGTCGCGGGGGTCCAGGAGAAGGCCGACCATCGTGCCGCTGTGGCAGGCGACCAACCCCAGGCCGCCGACCGACCGGCAGATCTCCCGCAGCGCGACGAAGTTGCGGTTCGGCACGCGGGTCTGGTTGAGGGCCGCGCTCTCCGTGCTGATCGCGCCGACCGCGGCGAGGTCGCCGTCCGCGACCGCGCGGCCGAGCGCGCCGAGCAGGTACGCGTACTGCTGGCGTTCGGCCGGGTCGTAGCCGGGCGGGTGCCGGTTGAACGCCACGGTGTCCACCGACCCGCCCTGGTCGACCGCCACGATCTGCAGCGCCGGCAGGCGGCCGAGCGTGCGCAGGTGCGCACCGCGGCGGTGGTCGAAGGCGACGATCCCCGGGTGCATCACGCCGTCGGTCGGTTCGATGGCGGCGAGCATCGCGCCGAGCCGCCGGGCGGGGACCGGCCGCTTCACCGCCGCCGACACGGCGCGCGCCGTCGCCACGAGGTCGGCCGAGGAGCTCGCCAGTCCCTTGCCCTCGGGGATGCTGCCGCGCAGGGCGAGCGCGCCGTCCACCGGGTGCCCGAGTTCGGTCAGCAGCGCCGCGGCCAGGGCCGCCGCCTTGGTCTTGTGCGCCGGACCGACCGCCAGCCCGCTGCCCGGCGGCCGGACCTCGAACCGGGCGCTCGACCACCGTGCCACCGGCAGGGTGACGAGGAACCGGCCCTCGCCGTCGGCCTCGCCCGGCCCGGGCAGCGCGCCCTGCAGCAGCTCGCCGAAAGTGCCGTTGGCGGTGCCCACGCCGACCCGGCCGGCACCGTGGCGCGGGTGGTCGACGAGGTCCGGGACGGTGGTCATGCCGGCACGGCGACCACCCGGCCGCGCGAGAGGTCCAGGGCGCCGAGGATCTCGCCGGGACGGTGCCGGGCCAGGTCGCCGTCCACCCCGGCGAGGCGCCGGCGGGTGGCCGCGCGCAGCCGGCCGGACGCCGCGCCGAGCGTGAACTCGACGACCGGGCAGTGCACGCCGGGGTCGCCGCCGAGCAGATCCAGCATCCGCAGCACCTCGGCCCAGTCGTGGCGGTACGCGCGGGCCACGAACGCCAGCCGTCCGGGCGCCGCACCGTCCACCTCGACGTAGGCGCGGCGCCGGCGCAACTGGTCGGCGACCTCGTCGTCGGTGAGGTGCTCGGCGGGACCGGACGGCACCGTGTCGTCCCATGCGACCAGGATCGCGGCCACCGCCGTCCCGGCCCGCTCCAGCGCCCGCGCGGTCGCCAGCGCCGCCGCGGCGCCCGCGCCCTGACCCCACAGGTACGGCGCCGGCGTGCCGCCGAGTTCGCGGGCCAACCGCTCGGCCAGGCGCGGCACGGCGACGAGGTCGTCGTCCGGCCGGGCCAGGTCGTGCCCGGGCGGCTCGACCGCCAGCACCCGCACCCGCTCGGCCACCGTGTCGGCCAGGTGCTGGAAGTTGATCGCGTTGCCGCCGGCGTCCGGGAAGCAGACCAGCACCGGGCGTGCCAGCCCCGCGCCGCCGAGCTCGTGCAGCAGCAGTGCCCGGCCCGCGCCGCCGGCAGCGGCGAGCAGGCGCGCCTGGTCCTTCAGCACCGGACGGGTCACCAGGTCCGCGAGCGAGAGCCGGTGACCCAGCCGCATCAGCAGGTGGATCGCTGACAGCGAGGTGCCGCCGAGGTCGAAGAAGTTGTCGTGCCGGCCCACCCGCCCGGCCGCCATGCCCAGCACCTCGGCCCAGACCGTGGCGAGCCGTTGCTCGGCCTCGGAGACGGGCGGCTCGAACGGCTGGCTGCCGGCGGCCAGGTCCTCGGCCAGCGCCGCCAGCCGCCGCTCGTCGGTCGGTAGCGCGGGCAGCCGGACGTGGTGCGCCGGCACCATGTACCGGGGCAGCCGCGCCGACAGGAGGTCGTGCAGGTCGACAGAGGAGAGCTCGTACTCGGAGACGTAGAAGCCGACGAGCCTGGCGGCGTTGCCCTCGCCGACCGGCAGGACGGCGGCGGCCGAGACGCCCGGCACCCGCAGGAGTGCCGCCCGCACCTCGCCGAGCGCCACCCGCCGGCCCCGGATCAGGACCCGGTCGTCGCGCCGGCCGAGGAACTCCAGGCGCCCGTCGGGGAGCCAGCGACCGAGCTCGCCGGTGCGGTACAGCCGCTCGCCCGGCCGGTACGGATCGGCGCCGAACGCGGCGGCGGTCCGCCCGGCGTCGCCGACGTAGCCGCGACCCACGCAGACCCCGGCGAACACGATCTCGCCCGGGGCGCCCTCGGGCATCAGCCGCAGCCGGTCGTCCACGACGTAGACGCGCGCGTTGCGCACCGGCCGGCCGACGGTGACGCGCGCCGGCGGCCCGTCCAGCACCTCCTGCATGGTGCCGTCGGACGTCTCGGTGGCGCCGTAGGCGTTGACCAGCCGCGTGTCCGGCATGACCGCGAACCAGCGGCGCACCAGATCGGCCTTGAGCGCCTCGCCGGTCACCGACACCGTGGCCAGCCGCGGCAGCCGGACCGCGCCGGCCTCCAGGTGGGCCAGCAACACCTCCAGGTAGGACGGCACCATCTGGACCGTGGTCACCCGGTGCCGGGCGAGCGCGGCGGCGAACGCCGCCAGGTCCAACTGCCGGTCGGTGTCCACGATGACGGACTGGCCGCCCACCAGCAGCGGCGCGCAGACCTGCCACAGCGAGATGTCGAAACACTGAGCCGCGGTCTGCGCGACGACGTCGCCGGGCCCGAGGCCGTGGGCGTCCACTTTGGACAGCAGGTGGTTCATCATGCCGGCGTGCTCGCAGACCGCGCCCGTGGGCCGGCCGGTCGAGCCGGACGTGAAGCAGATGTACGCCGGCTGGCGCAGCGCGGGCGGCGCGGGCTCGACCGGCTCGACCGGCCCGACCGGCTCGGCTTCCGCGAGCTCGTCGAGCGCCAGGACGGTGCCGCCCCAGCGGGCCTCGGCGACGGCGGCCACCAGCCGGCCGCCGCTCGCGTCGGTCAGCGCGAGGTCGCACCCGGCCGCGGCGAGCGCGTCGGCGACCCGGGCGGCGGGGAGGTCCGGCCGGACCGGCAGGTAGACGGCCCCTGCCTTGAGCACGCCGAGCATGGCCGCGACCCAGCCCGGATGCCGCTCGGTCACCACGGCCACCGCCCGGCCGGCCAGGCCGCGCAGGCACCGGGCCACCCGCGCCGAGGCCCGGTCGAGGTCGGCGTAGGTCAGGGTCTCCTCGCGGTGGCGGATCGCGGGCCGGTCGGGATGCGCGGCGACGCGCGCCCGGAACGCCGGCACGAAGCCGTCCGGGCCGTTGTCCACCGACGGTCCGCACAGCGCCGTCAACTGGTGGTGGCGCTCCTCGGCGCTCAGCATGTCGCCGAGGTCCACCTGCGCGGCCGGCGCGGCCACGGCGACCGACAGCGCGTGGACCAGATAGCCGAGCACCCGTTCGGCGGCGCGGTCCGACACGCGGGCCGTGTCGTGTTCGACGCGCACCGCGCCGGCGTCCAGCCGGATCAGCAGGTCGGCCGTGCCGGGTGGTGCGGTGCCGTGCACGTCCAGCGCGCTGTGCGGACGGCGGCCGTCGCGCAGGGGCGCGCGGCGCAACCCGGCGGCGAGGTCCGCCCAGCTCGTGTCGTGGACGGCGGCGGTGACGCGGCCGAGCCGCCCGGCGGCGTCGACCACCGCGGTGCCGACCTCCGGCTCGCCGGCACAGCGGGACAGCACGGCGAGCCAGGCCGACAGCGCCAGCGTCTCCAGGTCCTCAGGCGCCCGCCGCAGCGCCTCGCGCAGCGGCGCCGGGAGGTCGCGCCGCCGCCGGCCCCGACCGGGCGTGGCGTCCGGCGGCGCCCACGGCGGCAGCGGTGTGGTCCCGTTCATGCAACCCCGGCGTCTTCGGACTCGATCTCGTTCAGCAGTGCCTCCAGCTCCCCGGCGCCCTCGCTCTGGGTCAGGACGATCAACTGTGCCAGCCCGTCGACCGTCGGCGCGGAGAACACGTCCCGCAGCGACAGTTCGACGCCGAACGTTTCCCGGATGCGGGTGGTGAGTTGGGTCGCCAGGAGCGAGAACCCGCCGAGTTCGAAGAAGCTGTCGTGGATGCCGACCCGGTCGACGCCGAGCAGTTCCTGCAGGATCCCGGTGAGTTGGCGTTCCATCGGCGTGCGCGGCGCCACGTAGGTGTCGGCCGGGTCGCCGTCCGCGCCGGGATCCGGCAGGGCGTCCTGGTCGTAGCCGCCCTCGGGCGTCAGCGGCAGGTCGTCGAGGACGTACAGGTGTTCCGGGATCAGGTTGGCGGGCAGCCGGGTCAGCAGGTGCTGGCGGATCGCGGCGGTGCCGAGGCCGGGGTCCGGGCCGGTGACCGCGCCGACGAGCACCGTGCCGCCGTCCGCGCCTGGGTGCTCGGTCACGACCGCGTCGCGCACGTCGGGCGCGTCGCGCAGGGCGGCGAGCGTCTCGACGAGGTCGACCGCCGGGTCCGCGCCGAGGCTGCCCACGAACTCCAGGGTGCCGTCGGACCACCGGCGCCCGAGGTCGCCGGTGCGGTGGTCGCCGAAGCAGATCTCGGCGACCTCGCCGACCCCGGCGCGCTGGCCGGCCGGGTGGCGGAGTTCGGCCGGGTTGCCGGGGAGTTCCGTGCCCAACGGGACGCGCAGCGGCGCGCTGTCGAACCGCCAGTCGTCCGGCACCGCGTAGGCCGCGAGTGGCCGGCCGTCCCGGCCGGCGCGGTACAGGGCGACCCGGCGGCTGCCCGGTGCGAGGCGGTGGATCGCGTCGACGTCGTGGGCGATGAGGTCGCCAGCGTTGTCGACGAACACGCACCGCAGCGCCGGGAGGTCCGGCCGCGGGGTGTGGGCGGCCAGCGCGCGCAGGACCGGCGTCGTCAGGTGGACGACGCTGACCGCGTTGGACCGCAACCAGTCCACGAGCGCCGGGATGTCGGCGGCGAGCGGGCGTTCCGGGAGGACCAGTGCCGCGCCGGCCCGGCACGCGCTGGACACCGCGGACAGCAGGCGCCCGGGGGACAGGACGGCGAACCGGTCGTGCTCGCCCAGGCCGAACCGCTCGACCGCCCAGTCGGGGTCCACTGTGGACGGCGCGCCGGGGGTCGGCGGGTCGGTGTCGTCGTCGAAGGCGGCACCCAGGTCGACGGCCGACCCGGTCGGTTCGACGTCGAGCACGGTCGTGATGCCGAGGTACTGCGGCGGAACCGGGCTGTCGGGATCGATCACCGAGACCGTCGCCCCGGTCCGCCGGGCGCCCAGGATCACCGCGACGCACGCGGCGGTCGGTCGCCGCACCACGCCGAGATGGTCGGTGCGCTGGACGTTCCGCTCTGCCAGCAGGTGCGCCACCCGGCCGGCGGCCCGGTCGAGCCACCGGTGGCTCCACTCGCCGTCCCCGTCGACGACGGCGACCCGGTCCGCCCGCGTCTGCAGTTGGTAGTCGAGGACGCCGCGGGTCGGGTCCGCCACCACCGCGCGGAGCAGGGTGCACACCTGTTCGGTCAGGGCGCGCATCAGCGCGGCGTCGTACCGGTCGGCGTTGATGTCGAGTTGCAGTTCGAGCGCGCCGCGGACCTCCTGCGCGGTGAGCACGAGGTCGAACTTGCTCGGCAGCGGCGGCGGGTCCAGCGGCTCCACCAGCACGCCCCTGGTCTCCTCGACCTCGGGACCGTCGATGACGTTGAGGATCACCTGGAACAGCGGCGTCCGGCGCGGGTCGCGCGTCACCTGCAGTTCCTTCACGATGACGTCGAGCGGTGCGTCGGCGTGCGCGTACCCGCCGAGCGCGACCTGACGGACCCGCCCGAGCAGGTCGGCGAAGGTCGGCTCGCCGGACATGTCGATGCGCAGCGGCAGCGTGTTGACGAAGAACCCGATCAGCGACTCGGTCCCGCCGTCGGTCCGGCCGGCGATCGGCACCCCGATCACCACCTCGGACTGGCCGGCCCACCGACCCAGCACCGTCGCCAGCGCCGCGAGCTGTGCCATGAACGGGGTCACGCCGTGCTTGCGGCAGAGGTCGTGCAGCGCGGTCGTCTCCTCCGCCGACAGCGCGGACCGCAGGCGGCAACCGGCGCCCTCGGGTGTCGCGCGCCGCCGCGCGGTCGGCAGGGTGAGCGCGGGCGGCGCGCCGTCGAGGTGGCGCCGCCAGTAGTCCACCTGCCGGTCGAGTTCCGCGCCGGCCAGCCGCGCGCGCTGCCACACCGCGAAGTCCCGGTACTGCACCGGCAGTTCCGCGAGGCCCGCCCGGTCGGCGTCGCCGTCGGCCTCGTACAGCGCCGACAGTTCCCGCACGAACAGGCCGATCGACCAGCCGTCGGAGATGATGTGGTGCATCGTGACGCTGAAGATGTGCTCGTTCTCGTCCAGCCTGACGAGCAGGCACCGGAACAGCGGACCCTCGGCCAGGTCGAACGGCGCGGTGCCCTCCTCGTCGGCGAGGCGGCGGGCGGCGGCCTGGCGGTCGTCGGCGCCGGACACGTCCTCGATCCGCAGCCGCCAGTGCTCGTCGAGGTCGTCGACCACCTGCACCGGCCGGCCGTCGACGGTCGGGAACCTGGTGCGCAGCGCCTCGTGGCGGGCGAGCATGGCGCGGATGCTCGCCTCCAGGGTGCCGACCCGGATCGGACCCACCAGGCGCCGCCGCCCGTGCACGTTGTACGCCGCCGCCGGCAGCAGTTGGTACTCCAGCCAGAGCCGTTGCTGGTCGAACGACAGCACCGGCTCGGCGTCCGGCGGGCGGCGGGTGACCACCCGTGACTCGGCGGACGACCGGGTGGCGACCGCCGACGCCAGCGCGGCCACGGTCGGCGCGGCGAAGAAGTCCATCACCGGGATGTGGGCGTCCAGCGTCTTGCGGATGCGCGCCAGCACCTTGAGGGCGAGCAGCGAGTGGCCACCCAGGTCGAAGAAGTCGTCGAAGACGCCGACGTCACCGCGACCGAGGAGGTCCCGCCAGATCGCGACGATGGCCTCCTCGTAGGGGGTGCGCGGCGGCACGGAAGGCTTTGCCGGGAGAGGGTGCGCCATGGTTGGAAACGTTACGTGCCCGCCGCGACCGGGCGGCTGTCACACAAAACGGGGATCGGCGGGTCCCGGGTCGACGGTCGGCGCGCAACGCGACAGCGCGGTCGGGTCGCCCGGCGCCACGGCCAGGTCACGCGCGCCGGTGTAGGGCTCGCGCCCGTGCGCGGTGAGGATGTTGTCCACGAGCAGCACGTCGCCCGGTTCCCAGCGGACCCGCACGAGTGCCGTGTCGCAGGCGCGCAGGAGCGCGGCGAACTCGTCCACGCCGATCGGCGTGCCGTCGCCGTACGAGGTGTTGAACGGTAACCCTTCGGGGCCGAACGACGCGAGCAGCACCTCGCGCTCGGCCTCGTCGACGCTCCACTGGCTGAAGAACGCGATCTGGTTGAACCAGCAGGTATCCCCGGTCACCGGGTGGCGCACGAGCGCCGAGCGCCGCTGGGTGGTGCGCAGCGTGCCGTCGGGCAACCACTCCCAGCCGATCAGCCGGCCCGCACAGTACCGCTGGACCTCGACTTGGTCCGCCGTGCCGAACGCGTCCGACCAGGACAGCCCCAGGTAGGGCCGGAAGGTGCGTACCAGTCGCCAGCCGGTCCGGCGGCACCTGTCGAGGAGGTCGGCGGGCAGGTGACGCGCGACCGTCCGGGTGTCGGCGAGCAGCGTCGCGCCGCCGGAGTCCGCCGGCCGCAGGCAGCCCAGCACGAGCAGGCGCGGGAAGTCCACGCCCTGGCTCTGTTCGTGGTGGACGCACATCTCGCGGTCCGGCTCCCAGTCGGACGGCGTGTAGACGTGGTCGCCGAGGTCCTGCCGGCTGGTGAACCCCTCCGTCAGCGCGGCGGGCGGCACGCCGAGCGCCGCCCGCGCCCGGGCCGGGTCGCCGGGCCCGCGCAGCCGGAAACCGCGCAGCAGCACGGCACCCAGCCGCAGGACCGTCTCGTGGAGTTCGTCGCGGTGCGCGGCGATCCAGGCCGCCGGGTCGCCGTCCACGTGCACGGTGCACGGAGCGCCCTCGGTCCGCGTCGACGGCAGGGACATCACGTGGCGACCGGTTCGCGCGCCAGCACCCGTGCGATGACCGCGACGGCCTCCTCGACGCCGGCCGCGTCCACGCCGGCGTGGGTCACCGCGCGGATCCGGGCGTGGCCGAAGCCGCCCAGCGCGACGCCCGCCTCGCCGGCCGCGGCGACCAGCGCCGGCCACGGGTACCGTTCGTCGGCCACCCGGAACAGCACGATGTTGGTGTGCACCGGATCCACGGCGAGTCCCGGGACGCGCGCCAGGCCCTCGGCCAGCCGGCGGGCGTTGGCGTGGTCCTCGGCGAGCCGGTCGACCATCTCGTCGAGCGCGACGACGCCCGCGGCGGCGACCACGCCGGCCTGGCGCATGCCGCCGCCGAGCATCCGGCGGATCCGGCGCACCCGCGCGACGAACGGCGCGGGACCGGCCACCACCGAGCCGACCGGCGCGCACAGACCCTTGGACAGGCAGAACTGCACCGAGTCGCAGCCGGCGGTGAGCGTCGCCGCGGGCACGCCCAGCCCGACCGCGGCGTTGAACAGCCGGGCGCCGTCCAGGTGCAGCGCGATACCGCGCCGGTGCGCGAGGTCCGCCATGCCGCGCACGTATCCGGGGTCCAGGATCACGCCGCCGCAACGGTTGTGGGTGTTCTCCAGGCACAGCAGCGCCGGCGTGGCGAACTGCGGGTCGTCGGGATCGTCGGGGAACGCCGCGAGGACGTCGGCGGCGCGCAGCGTGCCGTCGGGCTGGTTGGGCACCGGCACGTAGCCGATGCCGCCGCACACCGAGGCGCCGGCCGCCTCGTAGAGGTAGATGTCCGACTCGTCGCCGACCAGGATGCTGCTCCCGCGCGGCGCGTGCGCCAGGATCGCCGCCAGGTTGGCCATCGTGCCGCTCGGCATGAGGCAGGCCGCGTCCATGCCCACCCGGTCGGCGGCCATCCGCTCCAGCCGGTTGACCGTCGGGTCCTCGCCGAACTCGTCGTTGCCGAGCGGCGCCGCCACGATCGCCCGGCGCATCCGCGGCGTCGGCAGCGTGCAGGTGTCGCTGCGCAGGTCGATCACGACGGACCTCCCGGTGTGACGGTCGCGCGGAACAGCCCGACCACCTCGTCGGCGCACCGCGCCGCGCGGGTGCGCGCGAAGTAGTGCCCGCCGCCGTCGACCAGGCACAGCCGCACCCGGCCGGCGAAGCGCGCCCAGTCGCCGAAGCGCCGGCCGTAGCCGGCGGTCAGCGGGTCCGATGTGGACACCGCCACGGTGACCGGTGTGGCGAGCCGGTGGCCGTTCCAGTGCCGGCCGGCCGCGCCGAGGTACTCGTTGGCGGCGCGGGTGTCGTGCCGGTACACCCGCCCGACGAACGCCAGGTCGCGGTCGGCCAGCCCGGTCAGGCCGCTGCCGGTGAGCCGCCGGGCCAGTTCGTCGTCGCGCGCGGCGCCGAGGGCCGCGTCCTGCCGGGCGAGCGCGTCGTCGTCCTCGTGCAGGAGGGCGGCGAGCACCGCGTGGACCGCCGGCCGGCCGGCCTGTTCGAGCCGCCGCGCGGTCTCCAGCGCGGCGACCGCGCCCGTGCAGTGTCCCCAGAGGACGGTCGGCGCCGCGACCGTGGCGGCGATCTCGGCGGCCACCGCCTCCGCCAGCCGCGCGACGTCCAGGGGGCGCTCGCCGGGGCGGGTCGGGTCGTGGCCCGGCGGCTGGACCGCGTACACCGCGATCGCCGGGTCCCGCGCGGCCACCGCGGCGGCCAGCGGCCGGAAGTCGAGCGCCGTGCCGGCGGCGTAGGGCAGGCAGACCAGCACACCGATGGCACCGTCGGGCTCGCCGGCGAGCAGCCGCAGCAGCCCGCCGGCCGGGGTGCCGCCGCCGTCGGCGGCGGCGGCGAGGGCCCGCAGCACCGGCGTGCGCAGCATGTCGTCGAGCGACACCAGCCCGTCCAGCGTGGCGACGACGCGCAGCGCGGACAGCGACGTACCGCCGAGTTCGAAGAAGTGGTCGTCGGAGCCGATCTCGCCCACCGGCCGGTGCAGCGCCTGCGCCCACACCTCGGCGATGCGCCGTTCGGTCGGGGTGCGCGGCTCGGCGGCCGCCGAGGGGGACGGCCCGGTCGGCGCGGCCGCGAGCGCCACCAGCGCCTTGCGGTCCACCTTGCCGTTCTCGTTCAGCGGCAGGGCGTCCACGCGGAACAGCCGCGCCGGCACGGCGCTCGCCGGCAGCACGCCGGCCAGGTGGCCGCGCAGTTCGTCGGCCGTCAACGGCACGGCACCGGCCCGGTCGGTGTAGAACGCGGCCAGCGTCTTGCCGCCGCCGGCCTCCGGCACCGCCACCACCGTGGCATGCGCCACGCGCGGGTGGTCGAGGACCCGGTTCCGCACCTCGCCGAGTTCGATCCGCACGCCGTGCACCTTCACCTGGTCGTCGCGGCGGCCGTGGAACTCCAGCGACCCGGACGGCAGCCAGCGCCCGAAGTCGCCGGTGCGGTACATCCGGACGCCGGGCCGCCAGGGGTCCGGTCCGAACGCCTCGGCGGTGCGTTCCGGGTCGTTGACGTAGCCGCGGCCGACGCAGATGCCCGAGAACGCGATCTCCCCGACGCTGCCGAGGGGGAGCAGCGACCCGTCCGGGCCGAGCACGTAGACGGTCACGTTGGACACCGGCCGGCCGACCGGCACCAGTTCGCCGGGCGGCGGGCCGGTCAGCACCTCGTGTGTGGTGTCGTCGGACGCCTCGGTCGCCCCGTAGGCGTTGACCAGCGGTATGGACGGGTACGCGGCGAACCACCGGCTGACGAGTGCCTTGCTGATCGCCTCGCCGGTCACGGAGACGACGCGCAGCGCGCCGAGGTCCGGCGGGCGGTGGCTGGCCTGCTGGAGCAGGATGTCCAGATAGGACGGTACGACCTGCAGCACGGTCGCGCCCTGCGCGGCGAGGGTGTCCAGGAAGCGCGCCGGGTGCAGGGCGGCGTCCCGGTCCACGATGAGCGTCCGGCCGCCGGCGAGCAGCGGCGCCAGGAGCTGCCACAGCGAGATGTCGAAGGACTGCTGCGCGTTCTGCACGACGGCGTCGCCCGGCCCGAGGCCGAGGTCGTCGACCTTGGCGAGCAGGTGGTTGAGCATGCCCAGGTGCTCGCACATCGCGCCCTTGGGCAGGCCGGTCGAGCCCGACGTGAAGTAGATGTACGCGAGCCGGTCCGGCGTGACGGCGACCGCCGGGTCGTCCGACGGGTACGCCGCCGTCGCCGCGAGCGGCAGCCGGCGCACGGCGTCCACATCGGACACCGCGGCGGCGCCCGGTTCGTCGGTGAGCACGACCGCGCACCCGCTGCGCGCCAGGAGCGTCGCGACCCGCGCGGGCGGGAACGACGGCTCGACGGGCAGGTACGCGCCGCCTGCCTTGAGCACCCCGATGACGGCGGCCAGCCAGTCCAGGTGCCGCTCGGTGGCGACGGCGACGACGTCCTCCGTGGACAGTCCGGCGGCGAGCAGCGCGTTGGCGATCTGGTTGGCCCGGCGGTCGAGCCGGCCGTACGACCAGGACGCTCCACAGTGGACGGCCGCGACCGCGTCCGGTTGCCGTCGCGCGCGTTCGGCGAACAGTTCGTGGAAGCGCCGGTCGGGCAGCGCGCGCGGTGCGCCGCGACCGAGCACGCGAAGCTGGTGGTGGCGTTCGTCGGCGGAGAGCGCGCCGAGCGCGGCGTGCCCGCGGTCCGGCCGGTCGGCCATCGCCTCCAGCGCGCGGACCAGGTAGCCGCCGACGCGGCGCGCGTGCCCGGCGTCGAACAGGTCGATCCGGTAGTGCAGCCGCGGCGGCGACCCCGGCTCGACGGTCAGCGCCGCGCCGCCGGTCGGGGTGCCGAACCCGACCTCCGCCGGGAGCGTCGCGGTGCCGGCGGCCACCGCGCGGACCAGATCGGCCCAGGACCCGTCCGGCAGCGGCTCGCCGGTGAGCAGCGACACCACCCGGACGGCCGCGCCCAGCAGCGGGGCGTCCGCCGGGACGCCGAGGCGCGCGGCGAGCCCGGCCAGCCGGTCGCGCAGGCCGGCCGGCAGTGGAATGTCCACAGTGGACGCCGGCTCGCCGCCCGGCGGCCCTTCCGCACACCAGCGCGGAAGCACGGTGGGAGCATGCACGCCTGCGAAACTACCGTCACCAGCGCGGACGGCGGTGTCACGGGAACACGCGACAGCAGGCACCGCGGTCCGCGCCGGTAACGTCGCCGCTGCTGAGTGGGTGAGGGGGAATTCATGACGAGCGCCGGCGGCATCGAGGACATCTACGAGCTCTCACCCCTTCAGCAGGGGATCCTGTTCCACAGCCTCTACGACGGCGATGCCGACACCTACGTCAACCAGCGCAGCTACCTCATCGACGGCCCGCTCGACCCGGACGCCCTCGCGCGCGCGTGGACGCAGGCGGTCGGCGCGCACACCGCGCTGCGCACCTCGTTCCACTGGGAGGGCCTGGACAAGCCGTTGCAGGTCGTCCACCGCGAGGTGCCGGTGGTGATGCACCGCTACGACTGGTCCGGCGCCGAGGACCAGCAGGAGCGGTTCGACCGGCTGATCGCCGACGACCTCGCCGCCGGGTTCGACCTCGCGGTCCCGCCGTTGCAGCGGCTGCACCTGGTCCGGCTCGGCGACCAGCGGTACGGCTTCATCTGGACCCACCACCTGCTGCTCCTCGACGGCTGGTCGGTGCCGATATTCGTCAGCGACGTCCTGCTCCGCTACGAGAGCCTGACCGCCGGCGGCCCGCAACCGCCCGCGCCGCCGCCGTACCGGGACTACATCGCCTGGCTGCAGGGCCGGGACCTCGACGCGGCGAAGGACTTCTGGGTGCGCACCCTGGCCGGGCGGGCCGATCCCGGCCCCCTCGGCCCGCTGCTGCCAGCGGACCCGCGGCACGAGTCGGTACCGGTCGACGAGCGGGTGGCAGAACTGCCCGCCGACGTCGTGGCGGGCCTGCGTACCGCGGCGGCGGGTCACGGCGTCACCCTCAACACCGTGCTGCACGCGGCGTGGGCGCTGGTCCTCCAGCGCTACACCGGCGACGCCGAGGTGACGTTCGGCGTCACCAGTTCCGGCCGCCCGCCCGAACTGCCCCGCGTGGACCGGATGACGGGCCTGTTCACCAACACGCTGCCGGTGCGGCTGACGGTGCCCGACGACGGCGACCTCGGCGCGTGGCTGCGCGACGTCCAGGCGACGTACACCGCGATCCGCCGCTACGAGCACAGCCCGCTGGCCGAGATCAGGCAGTGGGCCGGCGGGTCCGGCGCGCAGCCGCTGTTCCACAGCCTCGTCATCTTCGACAACTACCGGCTCTCGGTCGAGTCCGGCGACCTGGGGCGGCGGCTGTCGATCCGCACGCTCAGCGCGGTCGAGAAGACGAGCGAGCCGCTGCTGCTGATCGTCACGCCCGAGCCGCGGTTCACCGTGCGCGTGCGCTTCCACCGCGAGCGGTTCGTCCCCGGCGCGGCCGACGAGATCCTGGACTGCTTCCGCGCCATCCTCACCGCGATCCCCGGCGCCGACCGGATCGCCGCGGTCGCCGCGGTCGCCGCGGTCGCCGCCGCGCCGCAGCCTCCGGCGGGCCGCCGCGAGACGGCCGTGCGCTATCCGGACGCGGACCGGACGCTGCCCGAACTCATCGAGCGGCAGTGCCGCGCGACCCCGGACGCCGTGGCCGTCCTCGCCGACGGCGCGACCCTCACCTACCGGCAACTGCACAGCCGCGCCCGGCAGGCCGCCACCGCACTCGGCGCCGCCGGCGTCGGGCCTGGACACGTCGTCGGCGTCTGCGCCGAGCGGTCCCCGGAGATGGTGACCGGCCTCGTCGGCGCGCTGTTCGCCGGTGCCGCCTACCTGCCGCTGGACCCGTCGCTGCCCGCCGCGCGGCTGGCCTTCACGGTGCGCGACGCCGGTGCCGACGTGGTGCTCGCGCAGCGGGCGACCGCCGGGATCGCGTGCGGTGCCGGCGCGCGGCACGTGCTGACGCTGGAGGACCTGCCGGCCGAAGCGGGCGCCGCAGGTGCGGCGCCGCGGCCGACCGACGCCGCGTACGTCATCCACACGTCGGGGTCGACCGGCCAGCCCAAGGGCGTCGTCATCACCCACGAGGCGATCGTCAACCGTCTCCTGTGGATGCAGGACACGTTCCGCCTCACGCCGGACGACAGGGTGCTGCAGAAGACGCCGTTCGGGTTCGACGTCTCGGTGTGGGAGTTCTTCTGGCCGCTGACGACCGGGGCGGCCATCGTGCTGGCCCGGCCGGGCGGGCACCAGGACGCCGAGTACCTGGCCCGGACCATCGCCCGGCAGGGCGTCACCACCGCACACTTCGTGCCGTCGATGCTCGGGTTGTTCCTCGACGAGCCCGCCGCGTCCGGCCTGCCGACGCTGCGTCGGGTGGTGTGCAGCGGCGAGCAGCTTCCGCACCCGCTGGCCGAGTGCTTCCGGGCGCTGCTGCCCGAGGTCGCGTTGCACAACCTGTACGGCCCGACCGAGGCCGCGGTCGACGTGACGTGGTGGGACTGCGCGCGCCCGGCACCGCCCGGCGTGGTCCCGATCGGCGACGCGATCGCGAACACGACGGCCTACGTCCTCGACCGCCGGCTGACGGCGGCGCCGGGCAACGTACCCGGCGAGCTGTACCTCGGCGGTGTGCAACTCGCGCGCGGCTACGCGAACCGGCCGGGGCTCACCGCGGCGACGTTCGTCGCACACCCGCTCGCCGGCCCCGGCGGCCGGCTGTACCGCACCGGCGACAAGGTGCGCCGGCTGCCCGACGGCTCGCTGGAGTTCCTCGGCCGGCTCGACCACCAGGTGAAGCTGCGCGGGTACCGCGTCGAGCTCGGCGAGATCGAGCAGGTGCTCGCCGGCCATCCCGCGGTGCGGGAGGCCGCCGTCGTGGTCCGGGAGACCGCGGACGGCCAGCAACTCGCCGCGTACGTCACCGGGACGGCGGACCCGAAGGCGCTGCGCGACCATCTGTCGGGCCAGTTGCCGCGCTACATGCTGCCGGCCACGTTCACCGTCCTCCCGGCGATGCCGTTGACCCACAACGGCAAGCTCGACCGGGCCGCGCTTCCCGACCCGTCGCCCGCCGTACCGGCGTCGCGCCGTCGCGCCGCGCCCGCCACGCCGCTGGAGGAGACGGTCGCCGCGGTGTACCGCGAGATCCTCGGCCTGACCGAGGTGGACGTCACGACGAGCTTCTTCGACATGGGCGGCAACTCGTTCGACGCCGTACGGGCGATCCGGCGCATCGAGGGTGCCACGGTCGGCCTGCTCGCCGCGCATCCGAGCGTGCGGGAACTGGCCGCGGCGCTGCGGTCCGCCGACGAGCCGCCGGGGATCCTGCTGCGGCTCACCCCGCCCGGCCCGGCGTCGCACACGCTGGTGTGCGTGCCGTTCGGCGGCGGCAGCGCGATCACGTACCGGCCGCTCGCGGGCGCCCTCTCCGCGGACGTGGCACTGCTCGCGGTGTCGGTGCCCGGCCACGAGATCGGCGGCGACGCCGACCTGCGCCCGTTGCCGGACGTGGCACAGGAGAGCGCGGACGCGGTGCTGAAGTTCGCCGACGGGCCCGTCTCGGTGTACGGGCACTGCGCGGGCGTGGCGCTGGCGGTCGAGGTCGCCCGACGGATCGAGGCGGCGGGCCGGACGGTGGACCGGCTGTTCGTCGCCGGGTCGTATCCGTTCTACGAGCCGGGTCGCTTCGGCCGCGCGGTGCAGCGCACGCTCGCCGCGCTGATCGGCAAGGGGATCCTGAAGGTCTCGGCCGCCACGGTCGGCACGCTCGGCAACGGCCGGCCGGCGGTGGACCGGGCCGAGATGCGCTACCTGCAGTCCATCGGCGGGTTCGGCGGGGTCATCGACGACGACGCCCTGGCGTTGCTGATGCGCGCGTTCCGCCACGACGTCGACGAGGCGGGCCGCTATTTCTCCGCGACCTGGTCGCGCCGCAGCGACACCCCGCCGCTCGCGGCGCCGATCACCTTCCTCGCGGGCACCGACGATCCGCTGACGCCGCGCTACGAACGGCGGTACCGCGCATGGGAGCGGTTCGGCGCGAACGTGGAACTCGTGCCGGTGCCCGGCGGCGACCACTACTTCCACCAGCAGCGACCGGAGATCGTCGCCAAGGTCGTCGAGGGCTGGTGCGGGAACGGGGAGCGCGATGAATCGGGACACGCCGAGCCTCGCCGCGGCGCTCGCGGCCGTGGACGGCGCTGCCGGCGCCATCACCGACCAGGCGGCGGACGTCGACCGCGCCGCGACGTTTCCCGAGCGCGGCGTCGCGGCGCTGCGGGACGCGCGACTCATGCCCGCGGCGGCACCTGCCGAGTACGGCGGCCACGGCTTCGACGCGCCGTCGCTCGCCGAGGTCGCCATGCGCCTCGGCACGCTGTGCGGTTCGACGGCGATGATCTGGGCGATGCACCAGATCCAACTCGCGTGCCTGGAGAGCAGCGCGAAGCGACAGCCCCGCCTCGCCGACTACCTGCGCCGCGCCGTCCGCGAGCAGCACCTGATCGCGTCCGTGACGTCCGAGGAGGGTGTCGGCGGCAGCCTGCGGACCAGCAAGGCGGCGGCGGTGCCGCTGCCGGGCGGCGAGGTCGAGATCGTGAAGCGGGCGCCGACGGTGTCCTACGCGGAAGCCGCCGACAGCTTCCTCGTGACGGCCCGGCGCCACCCGGACGCGGCAGCCGGCGACCAGGTGCTCGTGCTCGTCGAGGCGCACCAGGCGAAGCTGGAACAGACCGGCGCCTGGGACACGCTCGGCATGCGCGGCACCTGCAGCGCGCCGCAGGTGATCACCGCGTCGGTGCCGTCCTGGCAGGTGCTGGCCGAGCCGTTCGGAGAGATCGCCGCGCGCCACATGGTGCCGCTGTCGCACGTCCTGTGGTCCGCCGTCTGGTCCGGGATCGCCGAGGACGCGTTCCGCCGGTCGGTGCGGTTCGTGCGGGCGAGGTTGCGCAACAGCACGGCCGCGCCGAACCCGCGCATCGGCTGGATGCACGCCCGAAGCCAGATGCTGAAGGACTCGATCCGGCAGTTCGCCGCCGACTACGCCGGTGACCCGGCGGGGCGCGGCATCACCGTGCGCGCCAACGCCTTGAAGATGCAGGTGTCCGTCGACGCCGTGCGCATCGCGGAACGGGCGATCGAGGTCTGCGGGATGGCGGGGTACTCGGAGCTCGGGGAGTTCTCGGTCTGCCGACACCTGCGCGACCTCTACTCCGCGCGCCTGATGATCGCCAACGACCGGCTGAACGCGGTCAACTCGGAACTGCTGCCCTTCGGCGACGACCTCGTCTGAGGGTCATTCCGGGCGCAGGTACCGGCCCATGTGGTACAGCAGCGGCCGCCCGCCGTTCGCGTGCTGCCCGCCCACCGGCTCGCCGAGCACGATCGTGTGGTCGCCGGCCTCGACCCGGTCGGTCACCCGGCAGACGAGCATGGCCAGCACACGGTCGAGCACCGGTACGCCGTGCGGGCCGGTGTGCCAGCGGGTCGGGTGGGCGAACCTGTCGACGCCGCGGGCGGCGAACGTGCGCGCGAGGTCCTCCTGCGCGTCGGTGAGCACGTGCACGCCGACGTGTCCGGCCACGGAGACGGCCGGCCAACTGGACGAGCCGCGGTACAGGCAGAACGACACGATCGGCGGCCGCAGGGACACGGCCGTGAACGAGGTGGAGGTGAAACCCACCGGCCGGTCCCCGGGCGCGGTGACGATGACGACGCCGGCCGCGTGGTGACGCAACAGGGTCCGCAACCGGTCGGGTTGGACTGCCAGTGTCATCGGTCCTCCACCCCTGCCTGACAAGCAACGTACCGCGCGCGACCCGGTGCTTCGTGTCGCCTCTTGTGGCGACTTGCCCGGCCGCGCCGCGGTGGCGCAACCTCGGCCGCATGGGTCTCACCGCACGCCAGCTCAACCGCGCCACGCTCGACCGGCAGATGCTCCTGCGCCGCGAACGGGTCGGCGCGGTCGACGGCGTCCGCCGGGTCGTCGCGCTGCAGGCGCAGGAGCCCGCGTCGCCGTACCTCGCGCTGTGGAACCGGATCGACGGCTTCGGTCCCGCCGGCCTCGACGCGGCGTTCGCCGACCGCGCCGTGGTGAAGGCGACGCTGGTCCGCCTCACGCTGCACGCCGTGCACGCCGAGGACTGGGCGGCGTTCCACAACGCGATGCTACCGAGCCTGCGCGCCTCCCGGCTGTTCGACCCGCGCTTCACGAGGAGCGGCCTGTCCGCCGAGGAGACCGACGCCCTGCTGCCGCGTCTGGCGAGGTTCCTGGCCCGTCCGCGCACGGGCGCCGAGATCGAGGCGTTGCTCGAAACGCACGTCGGTGCGGGCAGCCGGGCCGCGTGGTGGGCGCTGCGGAAGTTCGCGCCGATGCACCACGTGCCGACCGGCGGGCCGTGGTCGTTCACCGCGTCGCCGTCGTTCGTCACCGCGCCGGGCGCGCTCGGTCCGGACTCCTGGGCGGAGTCCGTGCAGTGGCTCGTGCTCCGCTACCTGCGGGCGTTCGGCCCGGCCTCGGTCGCGGACTGCGCCCAGTTCGCCATGCTCCGGCGGCCGGTGGTGACCGGTGCGCTGAAAGCCCTCGGCGACAAGGTCGAGCGGGTGTCGGGTCCCGGCGGGGCGGCGCTGTTCGACGTGGCCGGCGCGTGCGTTCCGGACGAGGACGTGGTCGCCCCGCCGCGGCTGCTGCCCATGTGGGACAGCATCCTGCTCGCCTACGCCGACCGGGGCCGCGTCATCCCGGCGGACTACCGCCCGGTCGTCGTGCGGCGCAACGGCGACGTGCTGCCGGCGCTGCTCGTCGACGGCCACGTCGCCGGCGTGTGGCGCCCGGTCGGGGACGGCATCGAGGCGACGGCCTTCCACCGGCTGGACCGGCGGGCGTGGCAGGGACTCGCCGCGGAAGCCGCCGCGCTGCTGGCGTTCCTCGCCGACCGCGACCCCGCGGTGTACCAGCGCTACGCGCACTGGTGGACCAAGGGGTTGCCGGGCGCGGAGGTCCGCCTGCTCACCGCCTGACGACGGAGCACGGCAGGGACGAGAAGCCGCGCTGGTGCGCGGAGTGGACCCGCTTGGCGTTCGCCATGTCGATCTCGTATTCCGAGATCCGCGCGCCGATCTCCTCCAGCACGATCCTGATTTCCAGCACGGCGAGCGCACCGCCGAGGCAGTGGTGCGGGCCGGCCCCGAAACTGATCTTCTTGCGGGTGTCCCGGTCGATGTCGAACCGGTCCGGGTCGTCGAACACCCGGTGGTCGCGGTTGCCCGAGGCGGGCAGCAGCACGACACGCTCGCCGGCGGGGATGCGCGTGTCGTGCAGGACGACGTCCTCGGTGGTGGTCCGCGACGTCATCTGGCTCGACGAGTCGTACCGCAGCGTCTCGTCCATCCACTCCTCGTACCGCCCGCCGAGGCCGGCCCGCTGCACGTCCGGCAGCCGCCAGCCGTGGTACCACGCGTTGCCGATCAGCTTGCCGGTCGACTCGTTGCCGCCGCTGACGAGAAGGAACAGGAACGCGACGATCTCGGAGTCGGTGAGCTTGCCGCCGTCCACATCCGCCTGGGTGAGGATCGACGTGAGGTTGTCACCGGGGTGGCGCCGGATGTCCGCGACGAGATGCACGTAGTACGTGGCGAGCCGGAACGCCGCGGCGAGCGTGTCCGCGGACCGTTCGTCGGACTCGTTCTCGCGCTTGGTCAGCAGGTCGGTGTCGTGCCGGATCAGGTCCCAGTCCTCGGCCCGGATGCCGAGCATCTCGCAGACGACGTCGTTCGGGACCGCCGCGGCGTAGTCGGCCGCGAAGTCGAAGTAGTCGTGCTCCAGCAAGGGGTCCAGCCGCCTGCGGGTCAGCTCGCGCACGCGCTCCTCCTGCCGCGCGACGCTGCGCGGCGTGAACGCCTTCGAGACGAGTCCCCGCAGGAGGCCGTGGTCGGGTGGGTCGAGCGCGAGGAAGAAGACGTTCTTGTACGCCTGTGGTCCCCACAACGACGGTTCGAGCGATATCCCGTTCCGGTTGGTGAACCTGGCCGGGTCGCGCAGCGCGCCGAGCACGTCCGCGTGCCGGGACAGCGCCCAGAAGCGGCGGTTCGCGTTGTGGTACACCGGCGCGTGCTCACGCATCCACGCGTAGATCGGATACGGGTCCTTCTGCACCTCGTAGGAGAACGGGTCGTAGCTGACGGGCGCGTCCGCGAGGTCTGTAGGCATCGGCGTACTCCAGTGCCGGAGGAGACGAACAGGAAGACTACGGTCGCGCCGGCCGGCTTGTCCTGTCGCCTGAACCGGCGACCACCGGCCGTCGCCGTTTCCGGTGACTGCACCCGCGCATGCGGCGCACCTACGTTCGGTGCACGAGCGGCGGACGCTGCCGTAGCGGCTCGCGATCGGAAGGCTGGTTGGATCGTGCTTCGGACTGACAGGCGCGCCGACACGGCCGCGCCGTTCGTGGTCGACCTCATCCGCGCCCACGCGGAGTCGAACGGCGACGCCCCGGCGCTGGTCGACCCGGTCGACGGGTCGGGCGGTCCGCTGCGGTACGCCGGGCTGGTCGAGCGGGTCGACGCGCTGGCGCACCACCTCCGCGCCCTGGGCGTCCGGCCGGAACAACCGGTCGCCGTCCTGCTCGACCGCTCGGTCGACACCGTCGTGGCCATGCTGGCGGTGCTCGCGGCCGGTGGGGTCTACTGCCCGCTCGACCCGGCCGCGCCCGACGCGCGCACGACGGCGATCGCCCGCGCGCTCGGCGCGGGCGTCGCGGTCGCCGACGACGCGAACGCGCGACGGCTGCCGGCCGGTACCGCGGTGGTGCGTCCGTCGGCGTCCGGTGCGGGTGAGAGCGCCACCGCGACCCCGCCACAACCCGACGCGCTCGCGTACGTCCTGTACACGTCCGGCTCGACCGGTGTGCCCAAGGGCGTCGCGATGACGCACCATGGCCTTTCCCGGCTGGTCCGCTGGCAGGTCGCGAACGGCGCGCCGGGACTGCGCACGCTGCAGTTCACCGCGACCTCGTTCGACGTGACGTTCCAGGAGGTCCTGTCGACGCTCGCGACCGGCGGCTGCCTCGTCGTCGCGTCCGAGGCGATCCGCCGCGATCCCGCCGCGCTGCTCGACACGGTCGTGCGCGAGCGGATCCAGCGGCTCTTCCTGCCGTACGTGGCCCTCCAGTTGATGGCGGTGGCGGCCGGGCGCCTCCCGGTGGTCCCGGCATCGCTCGAACACGTCGTGACGGCCGGCGAGCGGCTCATCATCACGCCGGCGATCCGCGAGCTGTTCGAGACGATCCCGCACTGCCGCCTGGACAACCACTACGGGCCTACCGAGGCGCACCTCGTCACCAGCCTGACGCTGCCCGCCGACCGGGCGGACTGGCCGCCGGTGCCGGCGATCGGCGCGCCGGTGGACGGCGTGTCCTGCTGGGTGCTCGACGACCGGCTCGGCGCGGTCGCGGACGGCGACGTCGGCGAGCTGTACGTCGCGGGCAGCGGCCTGGCGCGCGGCTACCTCCACGATCCGGCCCGCACGGCGGAACGCTTCGTGGCGCATCCGTTCGCGCGCCGGCCGGGCGAGCGGCTCTACCGCACCGGCGACCTCGTCCGGGCGAGCGGCGACGGGACGTACGAGTTCGTCGGCCGGGTCGACACCCAACTCAAGGTGCGCGGGTTCCGGGTGGAACCCGCCGAGGTGGAGAACGCGCTGCTGAGCCATCCCCGCGTCGACGCGGCGGCGGTGGGCCTGCGCGAGGTCGCGGACGGCGTGTCCGTCCTCGTCGGCTACCTGCAGACCGACGGCCCGGTGTCGCACCGCGACGTCACCGACCACGTGCGGGGTCTGCTCCCGGCCTACATGGTGCCCTCGCGGACCGTCGGCGTCGCGACGATGCCGCGGACCGCGACCGGGAAGGTCGACGCGCGGGCGCTGGCCGAACTCGACCTGCCGGCGGTGCCGGAGGGCGCGGGGCCGTCGCCGACCGATCTCATCAGGTCGATCTGGACCAGGGTGCTCGGCCACGACGAGTTCGACGCCGACGACGACTTCTTCGACGTCGGCGGTGACTCGCTGCTGGCGACCTGGGTCGTCGCCGAACTCGGGCAGGCGCTCGGCCGGCCGGTCGAGCTGTCGGTGTTCCTGGAGTACAGCACCGTCGAGGACCTAGCATCCACATTGGACAGTGCCGGCCCGGTGCCGGACCCGCGGCGCACCTCGTCGCAGATCGTCACCCTGCGCCCCGGGCCGTCCGGGCGGGTCCTGTACCTCGTGCATCCGCTCGGCGGCGAGCTGATCGGCTACCGGGAACTGGCCCGCGCCTCGCGCGCGCCGGTCCGGATCCTCGGCGTCGGCTGGACCGGCGAGCCGCCGCCCGACGGCACCCCGCTCGCCGACATCGCCCGCGTCCACGTCGAGCAACTGCGCACAATCCAGCCGGACGGGCCGTACCGGCTCGCCGGCTGGTCGTTCGGCGGGGTGCTCGCCTACGAGATCGCGCGGCAACTCGTCGCGGCGGGGTCCACTGTGGACTTCCTCGGCCTGCTCGACGCGAACCCGGTCGTCGACCCGATCACCGGCCTGCCGATGGCCGCGACGCCGTTCCTCGGCGTCCTGGACGAGGTGGTGGCGCGGCTCGACGACCCGACCGCGACCGGGGCCGACCTCGCGGCGCTCACGTCGGGCGGGACGTGGGTCCAGTTGATGGGCGCGCCCATCGCGGCCGGCGCGTCGAGCGCGTACCTGCGCACCGTGCTGGAGACCGCCCGCGCGTGCATGAGCGCGGCCATGCGGTACCGGCCCGAGCCGTACGCGGGACCGGTCCACCTCTTCCAGGCGGCCGGGGCGGGGGAGGAACGGCAGGCGGCGCTCGTCGCGGCGATGCGCGGGCTCTGCGCCGGGCCGCTCACCGTCGTACCGATCGCGGGCGACCACTGGGGGTTCATCAGGGGGGAACACGTCACCGAGGCGGCAACACAACTGGACGCGGCGCTTGAGCACGTTGGTGCGGCAGGGAGTGCGACTCATGGATCTTGAAGACGACCGTAGGACCTTCGCCGAGCAGGGCTACATCGGGCCGTTCACGCTCTGGGAGCCCGAGGAGATGACGGCCTGGTGGAAGGTGCAGCGCAAGGCGCTGCTGGACCCGGCGGGCACCGCGCGCAAGGTGTTCGACAACCCGGTGAACTACGACCGGCACCTCGACATCCCGGGCCTCAGCCGGGTCATCACCGAGCCCGAGATCGTCCGCCGGATGCAGGCGCTCATCGGCCCGGACATCTTCTGCTGGCGTACCGAGTTCTTCCCCAAGAACCCGGGCGACTCGGGCACCGGATGGCACCAGGTCGAGACGTACGCGATCGGTGAGACGAGCACCGGGATGCTCGAAGCCACCGAGCACTCGCCGGGCGTCCCGATGGAACTCACCGCGTGGGTGGCGTTCACCGAGGCGTCGAAGGAGAGCGCCTGCATGAAGGTGATCCCGGGCAGCCACCGGCAGTGGCGCTACGACGAGCGCGCCCCGATGAGGTGGAACGACGCGGCGCGGGACAACTCGTTCTTCGGCTACAACTACGAGGACATCAAAATCGACAAGGACTGGGACCCGGAGTCCCAGGACGTCCGCCACCTGGAGATGCGCGCCGGCCAGTTCTTCATCTTCACCGCGCGCTGCATCCACGGCTCGAACCCCAACACCAGCCGCCGGCAACGGATGGGCTTCGCCATCCGGGTCGTGCCGACCCACGTGCGGGTGTACGGCGGGATGACCGACTTCGACGAGTTCGGCCACCACTTCCGGCTCGACCGGCACGGCTGCGTGCTGGTCGCCGGGGAGGACGAGTACGGACTCAACCGCGTGCGGCGGGAGAACGCGTGGGGCGAGCCGTTCACCCCGCTCGACCGGCTGGAAAGGGTGGCCTGACGCCATGCGGACCCGTTACGTGACAACGATTCCACTCGACGCCGACCGGCTCGCGAAGGACCTCGAACAGAGCCGGTCGTTCCGGTACTCCGAGGCCTACAGCGACTACCTCATCGGCGGCCCCTGGAAGAACTGCATCCTCTGGGCACCCGGCGGGGACAGCGGCGACGGCGTCGTGACCAACTACGCGTACGACCAGCGGCCGGCGTTCACCGAGTACGGCAACCAGCTTCCGTACCTCCAGGAGCTCATCGCCGAGACGGTCGACCTCGACCGGCTCAACTTCGTGCGGCTGGTGCCGATCGCCAACACGGTCATCATCCCGCACCGCGACCTCCTCGAACTCAGCGACCTGCCGGACGACGCGCGCAACGCGCACCGGATGCACATCCCACTCGTCACGAACGAGGAGTGTTTCTTCAGCGAAGGCAACACGGTCTACCGGATGCGCGCCGGCGAGGTGTGGTTCTTCGACGCCTCGCAGATCCACTCGGTGGTGTCGTTCGCGGACCCGCCGCGGGTCCACCTGATCTTCGACTTCGTCGACACGCCCGGGGCCGCGCCGCTGCTGAAGGTCGCGGACGAGGGCGCGGGCACCGGCATTCCGGCCGACCGTGCCGTGGCGCGGCCGCCGCTGTCCGACGCCGGCCGGGCCGACCTGACGCGGCTGGCCGACGTGCTCACCATGGACACCTTCCGCGAGATCTTCAGCGTCGTCATCAAGAAGCATTTCCGCTGCGACGGCGGCGAAGACTTCGCCTGGGACACCATGACCGCGCTCGCCCGCGCCAGCAGGGACCCCGCCGTCCTCGCGCACACCCTCGAACTGCACCGGTACTTCACCTTGGAGCGATCCGCGTAAGGAGTGGATGAGCATGACCGCAACGCTGTCGTTCGGCGACCGGCTGGCCGCGAGCCCCGTCTACGAGAACTTCCGCGACCACCCGTTCTTCGCCGCGGTCGACACGGCCGACTTCACCAAGGAGCAGGCCGCGATCCTGATCGAGCAGTGGTGGCACCCGCTGCACTACTTCCCTACGTTCCTCGCCCGGTGCGTCGCGGTCCTGCCCGACATCGCGTCGAAGAGCGCGATCACCCGGATCCTCAACCAGGAGGCCGGCGGCGGGATCGTGTCCCAGGCGCACGAGGTCATCTACGTCGACTCGATGGACAAGTGCGGGTTCGACCGAGACCGGGTCACCGGAACCGCGCCGTACCCCGAGACGGCCGCCCTCGTCGACGGCTACCGCGAGGCGTCGGAGCGGCGCGAGTCCGCGCTCGGGTTCATCTTCGCCACCGAGACCACCGACCTGCTCATGGTGTCGAGCATCGGCAAGGCGATCGAACGCACCACCGGCGTCACCGACAACGAGTGGGTGTCCATCCACGTGGAGCAGGAACCCGACCACGTGGAGGAGGCCAACCACGCGCTGCTGGCCGACTTCAGCGTCGAGCAGGAAAGCGCCGTGCTGGAAGCGGCCAACGAGATGTGGCGGCTGTGGACGGCCTTCTTCAACCGGCTCGCCGTGGAGGTCGGCGTCAGGACCGCACCGGCGAGGTGAACCGTGGACGACGTACGGGCGACCTATCTGCGCTTCCCCGCGTGGACGCAGCACTTCTGGACCTGGCAGACCGGTAAGGCGCTGCCCGGCCAGCGGCCGCTGGTGCGGCACACGTGGGCGTCCTACCTCGCGGTGACGCTGGCGGTGTTCCTCGGCGGGCTCGCGGTCTCGACCGTCGCCGTCGCCGTGATGTTCCCGTTCTGGTACCTGGCGCTCGTGCTGGGCTGGGTGCTCACGGTCGCGGGGGAGCGCCTGATGGTGCTCGTCATCGCGCACCAGGCGCTGCACCGCCGGTTCTCGGGCAGGGCCGGCCTCGACCGGTTCTGGGGCGAGGTGGTGACCGTGCTGAGCGTCTTCCACACGTTCCGGGACTTCAAGGAGGAGCACTTCGACAACCACCACCGGCGGGAGGTCTTCGCGACGGAGGCCGACCCGCCGGTGCAGTTCCTGCTCAACCTCGGGTTCCGGCCCGGCCTGTCGCGGCGTGCGCTGTGGCGGCGCGCCTGGCTGGTGTTCCTGTCGCCGGTCTTCTACTGGAACGGGTTCCGCGGCCGGGTCGGCAGCAACCTGCGCGCCGGCGGCTGGCGGGTCGTCGGGTTCGCCCTCTGGGTCGGGTGGTGGCTCTCGCTGCCGTTCTGGTTCCCGCACGGCGTCCTCGCGCTGCTGCTCGCGTTCGTGCTGCCGGTCATCCTCTTCGCGCAACTCAGCGCGCTGCTGGACCGGCTCGGCGAGCACGAGTGGCTGGCGCCGCGCAATCCCGAGTTCGGCCACCGGTTCTACACGGCGGCCAACACGTCGGCGAGGTTCTGCGGCGCCCCGGTGCCGGCACGGTCGACGCCGGCCGCCCGGCAGGTCGCGGCCTGGCTGCGCTGGACCGCGCTGACCCTGTGCTACCACGTGCCGTCGCGGCTGCTCGTCGTCGTCGGGGACCTGCCCAACCACGACTACCACCACCGGTACCCGTCCACCCCGGAGTGGACGACGGCCGCCTACGCGCGCCAGCGGGACATCGACACCGGGCCGGAAGGGCCGGCGTACCAGGAGGTGTGGGGCATGGGCGCGGCGATCGACCGGGTCTTCCGGACCTGGGCGAGTTCGGAGGGAAGCCTCGCGGATGCGCTTTCACATCGTTGACACCTTCGCGGACACCCGGTTCGCGGGCAACCCGGCCGCCGTGATCGCGGCGCCGGCGTTCCCGCCCGCCGACCTGATGCAGGCGACGGCGCACCGGATCGGCCTGCCGACGACGGCGTTCGTCGTGCCGGCCGCGCCCGGCGAGTACCGGGTGCGCTGGTTCACGCCGTACAAGGAGATCAACCTGTGCGGGCACGCGACGGTCGCGAGCGCCCGGTGCCTGTTCGCGCAGCGCGACAACGCCGGCCGGGCGCGGCTGCGGTTCGTGTCGGACAACGGCGTCCTGTACGCGGAACGGGTCGGCGACCTCGTCGCCATCGACCTGCCCAAGGCCGACCTGACGGCCGCCGACCCGCCGCCCGGCCTGCTCGACGCGCTCGGCGCCGAAGCGGTCGGCTGCGCCGTGTCGAGCGACGACGTCCTCGTCGAGGTCGCGTCGGCGGACGCCGTCGCCGCCGTGCGGCCGGACTTCGCCGCGCTCGCCCGGCAGCCGTTCCGGGGGCACATCGTGACCGCGCGGGCCGCCGGGGGAGTCGACTTCGTGTCGCGGACGTTCTTCCCGGCGCTCGGCGTGAACGAGGACCAGGTGTGCGTCACGGCGCACTGCAAGCTCCTGCCGTTCTGGACCGAACGGTTGGGTCGGCGCCGGCTCACCACGGTGCAACTGTCCGAGCGCGGCGGCCGCCTGGAGGTGGAGGACGCCGGGGACCGGGTCCGCGTGTTCGGCACCGCGGTGCCGCGCGACGGCGTCCACGAGCTGGCGCTGGAGGAGGTCCGGTGAGGCTCGTCGCGACGCTGCTCCTCGACCTCGCGGTGATCGTGGTCGTGGCGCGGCTGCTCGGCGTGCTCGCCCGGCGGCTCGGCCAGCCCGCGGTGATCGGCGAGATCCTCGGCGGCATCCTGCTCGGGCCGACGCTGTTCGGCGGCGCGATCACGACCGCGCTGTTCCCCGCCGCGGTGCGGCCGTCCCTGCAGGCGCTGGCGAGCGTCGGCGTCTGCGTGTTCATGTTCCTCGTCGGGCTGGAGCTGGACCGCAACCTGCTGCGCGGCCAGAGCCGCATCGCGACGAGCGTGTCGGTCAGCGCGATCGTGCTGCCGTTCACGCTCGGCGCGCTGCTGGCGCTGTACCTGGCCGGCAACCATCCCACCGGGCACCGGCTCGCGTTCGTGCTGTTCCTCGGGACGGCGATGTCCATCACGGCCTTCCCGGTCCTGGCCCGGATCCTGGCGGACAAGGGACTGATCCGCACCCCGATCGGCGGCCTGGCGCTCGCCTGCGCCGCGGTGGACGACGTGCTCGCCTGGTCGCTGCTGGCCGTCGTGGCGGCACTCGCCGGCGGCGGCGCGCATCCGTGGCGGGCCCTGCTCGCGGTGCCGTTCGCCGCCGTCATGCTGTACGTCGTGCGGCCGCTGCTGGCGCGGCTGGCCGCACGCCGCGCGGACGGGCGCGCGGCCGGTCGCGCGGACGGGCGCCGGCTCACGGGCCTGCTGGCCGGCGCCGGCGTGCTGGTCGCCGTGTCGGCCGGGCTGCTGCTGTCGGCCGAGGCGACCGGGTGGATGGGGCTGCACGCCATCTTCGGCGCGTTCCTGTTCGGCGTCGTCATGCCGCGCGAGGGTGCCGCCGCGTTGCGGGAGCGGGCCCTGCCGTTGATCGAGCGGGTCTGCTGGATCCTGCTCCTGCCCGTCTTCTTCATGGTCGCCGGCCTGAAGGTGGACCTGTCGGCCGTCGACGCGACCGCGCTCGGCGAGCTGGGTCTGATCCTGCTGGTGGCGATCGGCGGCAAGTTCGCCGGCGCGTTCCTCGGCGCCCGGGTCAACGGCGTGCGGACGCGGCACTCGGCCGTGCTGGCCATTCTCATCAACACCCGGGGCCTCACCGAGCTGATCGTCCTGACCGTGGGACTCCAACTCGGCGTGCTGGACCCGGCGCTCTACTCGCTGATGGTCGTGATGGCTCTGGTCACGACCGCCATGACCGGTGTGTTGCTTCGGCTGGTGTATCCGCCACAGCGGGTGCGGCTGGACCTGGCCGCGTTGCAGTCGAGTCGTCTTTCACGTAAGGAGACAGCGTCATGAACCCGTTCGACGATCCCGACGGGACCTTCCGCGTGCTCGTCAACGACGAGGAACAGCACTCGCTGTGGCCGGCCCACCTCACCGACCCGGCGGGCTGGCGGGTCGTCCACCCCGACGACACCCGCCAGGCCTGCCTGGACTACATCGAGGCGAACTGGACCGACCTGCGCCCGCTCAGCGCGCGGTGACCCCGATGCCCCGCCACGTGACCGGAAGGACCGCCTGGCTGCCCCGCGTGCCGTCGGCCGCGGCGGCGGCCAGGGTGTTCTGCATCCCGTACGCGGGCTGCGGCGCCGGCCTCTACCGCAACTGGCCGCGGGAGCGGGACCCGGTCGAGTTCGTCCCGGTGGAGCTGCCCGGTCGCGAGACGCGGTTGCGGGAGCCGGTTCCGGGCAGCTTCCAGGAACTGGCGAAGGCCATGGTGGACGCCCTGGAGCCGTACCTCGACGTGCCGTACGCCTTCTTCGGCCACTGCTGGGCGGCGCTGCCCGCCTACGAGGTGACCGCCCAACTGCACGCGGCCGGCGCGCCGACCCCGGCGGGGCTGTTCGTCTCGTCCCAGGTGGCGCCCCAGGACGGGCCGATCGGGCGGATGCTCGGCATGGACGAGGCGGAGATGACCGCCGAACTGGAGACGACCATCCGCGCCCTCGGCGGCCAGCCGCACCCGGAACTGGTGTCCATCTACGTCGAGGTGCTCCGCGCCGACGTCGACGTGAGCCGGCGGTACGTCGTCCCCGACCCGCCGCGGCTCTCCTGCCCGATCACCGCGATCGGCTGGACCGACGACGACGAGATCAGGCCGGAGCAGATGACCGGCTGGACGCGGGTCGGCGAGACCACCTTCGAGGTCTTCACCGGGCAGCACCACCGCTTCCTCGACGCGCCGCCGGAGCTGCTGAACGCGCTCTGCGCCGGCCTGGGGATCCGGTGACGGCCGCGGTGGACGGCGCGCGCTGGCTCAAGCGGTTCGACGCCGGCGGGTCGTCCGAGGTCCGGCTGTTGTGTTTCCACCACGCCGGCGGGACCGCGTCGATGTACCGCGGCTGGCGCGACCTGATGCCGCCGTCCGTCGAGCCGGTCGCCGTGCAGCTACCCGGCCGCGCGGACCGGTTCCGCGAGCGGCCCTTCGACGCGATGGCGCCGCTCGTCGAGGCCCTCGTCGAGGTGGTCGGGCCGCTGCTCGACCGGCCGTTCGCCTGCTACGGCCTCAGCATGGGCGGGAAGGTGGCCTGGGCGCTCGCCCACCGCCTGCGCGCGCTCGGAATGCCGGTGCCCACCGCGCTGTACGTGGCGAACGTCGCCGCGCCCGCGCGGCGCGAGGGCCGGGCCGACTGGGACCTGCGCCGGGACGACCTGATCGCCTACCTGCGCGAGATGGGCGGCACGCCGCCCGAGTTGTTCGAGGCGACGGAACTGCTCGACTCCCTGCTGCCGACCCTGCGCGCCGACCTCACCCTGGTGGACTCCTTCCACTTCCGCCCGCCGGCGCCGCTGGACCTGCCGATCCGCGCGTTCGCCGGCGCCGACGACGTCGAGGGCGGTCCGGAGCGGATGCGCGGTTGGGCCGACGAGACGACCGGCCGCTTCACGCTCGACGTGGTGCCGGGCGGGCACTTCTTCGACGCCGCCGGCGAGCGCCAGGTGATCCGGACGGTCACCGACGACCTCCTGACGAACGGAGCAGTCTCCCATGCGTAAGTTCACCGCGCTGTCGGCCGGCCTGCTGGTGTCCGTGCTGGGCTCCGCGTTCACCGGCCTGGCGCTGGCCGTCTGGGTGTTCCAGACCACGGGCTCGGTCACCCAGTACGGGATCACGCTCGTGCTGAACTTCCTGCCCGGCATCCTGTTCGCGCCGGTGGCCGGCGCGCTCGTGGACCGCTGGAACCGGCGGACCATCCTGATGGTGAGCGACGCGCTCAACGCCGTCACCGTCCTGGCGCTGGCGCTGCTGTCGATGGCCGGCGTGCTCCGGTTGTGGCACGTGTTCGTCGTCATCGGCGTCGGGTCGCTGCTGCGCGCGATCCAGATGCCGGCGCTGAACTCGGTCGTCGTCCTGCTCGCGCCGAAGGAGCACGTCGGGCGCGCGAACGGGATGGTGCTGCTCGCGCAGGCGATCGGCAACACCGTCGGGTTCGCGGCCGGTGGCGTGCTGCTGGTCGCCATCGGGCTGGACCGGGTGCTCCTCATCGACTGCGCGACGTTCGTGCTCAACGTCGCGATCCTGCTGTTCGTCGCGATCCCGGCGCCGCCGCGCTCGGCCGCCGGTTCGGCGGACGCGGGCCGGCTGCTCGGCGAGATCCGCCAGGGCTGGCGGTACCTGTCCACGCGGCGGGTCCTGGTCGCGCTCATCGCGTTCTACGCCGCGCTGCAGTTCACCGTCGGCTACGTCGACGCGCTCTTCACGCCGCTGGTGCTGTCGTTCGCGTCCGCCAAGGCGCTGGGGCTGGTGGTCGCGTTCACCGGTGTCGGCATGCTGCTCGGCAGCGTGCTGCTGACCACGTGGGGCGGTCCGCGCCGGCGCATCCACGGCCTCGCCGGGTTCGCGCTGCCGCTCGGGCTGTTCCTGTTCCTCGGCGCGCTGCGGCCGAGCGTCCCGCTGATCATCGTCGCGGCGTTGAGCTTCACGCTGTGCTTCACCGTCATCGACGGCACCACCCGCAGCGTCCTCCAACTGGAGATCGAGCCGGACATGCAGGGCCGCGCGTTCGCGACCTTCAACATGGTGACCAATGCCGTGCTGTGCGCGTCGTACGCGCTCGCCGGGCCCATCGCCGACCACTGGTTCGAGCCGCTGCTGCGCGCGGGCGGCCCGCTGGCGGACACCGTCGGCGCGGTGATCGGGGTCGGCCCCGGCCGGGGGATGGCGTTGCTCGTGTTGCTGTTCGGCGTCGTGGTGCTCGCGACGTCGGTCGTCGCCTACCTGCAGCCGGGCCTGCGCAACCTGCCGGACCGGCCGGCCGGCGGCGAAGCCGGGGAGGCCGAACCCGCGGTCGTGCTGTCCGGCGCGCCGCCGGAGGGCTGACCGGTATGGACATCGCCGTCGCCAGGCTCGAAGCCTGGATGCGCAGCTACTACCACGCGGTCGACCACGACATCGGCAGCAGCGGCGTGCGGGACCTTTCCATGGCGGAACTGTGCGCGCTGTGCGACCTCGACCTGTCCGACCTGAGCCGGCTGATGTTCCGCGACAGCGAGAGCTTCGGCGGGAGCCGGCTGCGCGCCGCGCTGGCCGACCGCTGGACCGACGGCGACGTCGAGCCGGTCATGGTGACCCACGGCTCCAGCGAGGCGATCTACCTGGTGATGCACCTCGCGCTCGAACCGGGGGACGAGGTCGTCGTCCTCGACCCGGCGTACCAGCAGCTCTACGACATCGCCGCCTGGCGCGGCTGCCGGATCACCCGCTGGCCGCTGCTGGCGGGCGACGGGTTCCGGGCCGACCTGCCCCGGCTGCGCGAGCTCGCGCGCGCCCGTCCCCGGATGATCGTCGCGAACTTCCCGCACAACCCGACCGGGGTCAGCATCACCCGTGCCGAGCAGGACGAGCTCGTCGCGATCGCGGCGGAGTGCGGCGCCTGGCTGGTGTGGGACAACGCCTTCGGCGAGATCACGTACACCGGGGATCCGCTGCCGCTGCCGCGCCGGTACGACCGGTGTATCTGCTTCGGCACGCTGTCCAAGAGCTACGGCCTGGCCGGACTGCGGGTCGGCTGGTGCCTCGCGCCGCCGGACCTCCTCGCCCGGATGGCCGTGCTGCGCGACTACATCGCGCTGTACGTCTCGCCGGTGCTCGAATTCTTCGCCGAACTCGCGGTACGCAACGCCGACCGGATCGTCAAGCTGCAGCGCGACCACGCGCGGGCGAACCGGCAGCGGCTGCTCGACTGGGCCGCCGCCATGCCCGACCTCGTCCGCGTGGCGCCGCCGGACGGCGGGGTGACCGCCTTCGTCGAGTTCCCCGGCCACCCGGACGTGACCGGGCTGTGCCGCGACCTGGCCGAGCGGCACCGGGTGCTCCTGGTGCCCGGATCCTGCTTCGGCAGCCGTTTCGGCGGCCACGCGCGGCTCGGCTTCGGCGGCACCGCCGGCGAGCTGACCGCGGGACTGTCCACTGTAGAGCGAGTTTTGCGCGGGAACGCGCGGACGGGAGTGAACCCATGACCGACGTGCAGAGCCGGATCGCCGCGCTCTCGCCGAAGCAGCGGGCGCTGTTGGAGTCGCGGGTCGCGGGACTCGCGGCCACGCGCGCGCCGGCCCGGCAGGAGGGTATCCGGCCGCGCGACCGCAGCCGCCCGACGCCGCTGTCCTTCGCGCAGCAGCGGGAGTGGGCGCTGGAGCGGTTCCGCCCGGCCAACAACATCAGCGGCGCGGTCCGGCTGAGCGGCGAGGTCGACCTCGACCTGCTGAGCCGGGTGCTGACCGAGGTGACGGCGCGGCACGAGGTGCTCCGCTCGACGGTGGAGATCGTGGACGGGTCGGCGGTCCAGGTGGTGCACCCGGTGGCGCCGATCCCGGTGCCCGTGGTCGACCTCGGCGACCTGGATCCCGAGCGGCAGCGCGTCGAGGTGCGCCGGCACTACGACGCCGAGGTGGTGCGCCGGTTCCCGCCTGAGCAGCCGCAGAAGCTGCGCGCCACCGCGCTGCGGCTGGGTCCGCACGAGTACGTGGCCCTGGTCACCACCCACCACGCCGCGTCCGACGGCTGGTCGATGGCCGTCGTGCTGCGCGAGGTGGCGGACCTGTACCCGGCCTTCCGCGAGGGCCGCGAGCCCACCCTGCCGCCACCGCCCATCCAGTACGGCGACTACGCGGTCTGGCAGCGCGAGCGGCTCGGCCCGGACTGGATGGCCGCCGAGCTGGAGTACTGGCGCGGCGTGCTGGCCGACATCCCGCCGCGACTGGCGCTGCCGAACGACAAGCCGTATCCGGCCCGGCGCACCTTCGCCGGCGCGCACCACTCGGTCGCGCTGGACCGCGAGGCGACCGAGGCGCTGCAGCGGTTCGCCGAGCGCGAGGGCGTGTCGGTCTCCATGGTCCTGCTCACCGCGTGCGCGGTCGTCCTCAACCGGTACACCGACCAGGACGACCTCGTGTTCGGCTCGGCCATCACCGGGCGGGTCCGCACCGAGACCGAGCGGCTCGTCGGCTGCTTCGCCAACGCGCTGCCGTTGCGGATGCGGCTGTCGAGGAACCAGACGCTCCTCGACGTCCTGCGCACGGCGCGGGAGGTCGTCTCGGCCGCGTTCGACCACCAGGACCTCCCGTTCGACCGCCTCATCGAGGAACTCGCGCCGAAGGAGGCGGCACAGACCCCGCTGATCCAGATGCTGATCAACATCCTGACCGCGCCGGGAACCGTGCTGCGGCTGGAGGACCAGGTCCTGGAGATGCCGGGCGTGCGGATCACGCCGCAGCCCATGGCGCCGGGGCCGATCCCGATCGACCTCATCCTCAACGTCCAGGCGCGCCCGGACCTGGTGCACGTCCAGTGGCACTACAGCACCGAGCTGTTCGAGGCGGGTACGGTGCAACGGCTCGCGGGCCAGCTCGTGCACGTCCTCGACCAGTTGGTCACGAAGCCGGACACCCGGGTCGCCGACGTCGACCTGCTCGGCACCGCCGCCCGCGCACGGACCGCCACGCCGGCTGGCGCGGGCGCCGGCTTCGTCGAGCTGTTCCAGCGCCAGGTCGCCCTCGCCCCGGACGCCCCGGCCGTCGTCTGCGAAGGGGTCGCCACCACGTTCGCCGACCTGAACCGCCAGGCGAACCGGCTCGCGCACCACCTGCGCGCGCTGGGGGTCGCGCCGGAGACTCCGGTCGGCATCCTGCTGGACCGCTCGCCGCACCTGGCCGTCGCCGTGCTCGGCGTGCTCAAGGCCGGCGGTGCCTACGTTCCGCTCGACCCCGCGTACCCGGCCGACCGGATCGCCTACATGCTGTCCGACGCCGGCGCACCGGTCCTCGTCACCACCGAGAAGCTGGCCCCGCTCGCCGCGGGCGCGAGCCCGGCCAGGACGGTGCTGCTCGACGGCGCCGACGCGCTGCCCGAGGGCGCGGACGACGACCCGGCCGACCCGCCCGCGCCGACCGCACCGGCCTACGTGGTCTACACCTCCGGCTCGACGGGACTGCCCAAGGGCGTCGTGGTCGAGCACCGCTCGCTGGTGACGTTCGCCCGCGAGGTCGCCGGCCGGCTGCAACTCGGCGCCGGCGACAGGTTCCTGCAGTTCGCCTCGCCGAGCTTCGACGTGCTGGCCGAGGAGCTGTTCCCGATCTGGCTCGCCGGCGGTGCGGTGGTGATCCCGCCGCCGCAGATGACCGGCCCCGGCATCGACCTCGTGGAGCTCGCCGAACGGGAGCGGGTGAGCGTGGCCGAACTGCCCGCCGCGTACTGGCACGAGTGGGTCCGCGAGCTCGATCGCACCGGGAAGCGGCCACCAGCCCCGCTGCGCCTGGTGATCGTCGGCGCCGAGCGGGTCCTGCCGGAGCGGCTGGCGACGTGGCAGGCGTTCGGCGTGCCGCTGATGCACGTCTACGGCATCACGGAGACGACGGTCAGCTCGACGTTCTTCCGGCTGGCGTCCGACGCGCCGGCCGCGGACCTCCAGCACCTGCCGATCGGGACGCCACTGCCGTCCGCCGACCTCCAGATCCTGGACGCCGAGCTGCGGCCGGTGCCCGTCGGCGGGGTCGGCGAGCTGTACATCGGCGGCGTCAGCGTCGCGCGCGGGTACCTGGGCCAGCCCGGACTCACCGCGCAGCGCTTCGTCGCCAACCCCGATCCGACCGGTCCGGGGGAGCGGGTGTACCGCACCGGCGACCTCGCGCGCCAGCGCGCCGACGGCAACCTGGAGTTCCTGTCCCGCGCGGACGCGCAGATCAAGATCCGCGGCTTCCGGGTCGAACCGGCGGAGATCGAGTCGGCGATGTGCCGGCACCCGCAGGTCGCCCAGGCGGTGGTGCGGGTACACGAGCCGGCGCCGGGGGACCGGCGGCTCGTCGCCTACCTCGTGCCGCAGCCCCGGACCCGGCCCAGCATCACCGACCTGCGCCGGTTCCTGGCGCGGGAGATCCCGCACTACCTCGTGCCGGCCGCGTTCGTCCAGCTCGAAACGGTCCCGTTGACGGCCAACGGCAAGGTCGACCACGACCGCCTGCCGGAGCCGGGCGACGAGCGGCCGGAACCCGTCGCGGAGCCCGTCCTTCCCTCGTCCCCGCTGGAGCGCCAGCTCGCCGGCATCGTCGCCGGCGTGCTCGGTGTCACCACGGTCGGGGCGAACGACAACTTCTTCGAGCTCGGCGGTGACTCGATCCTGGCCATCCAGGTGGTCGCGAGGGCGCAGGAGGAGGGGCTCGCCCTCTCGCCGCTCGACCTGTTCGAGCACCCGACCGTCGAGCAACTGGCACAGGCGGCCGCGACCAACCAGGCGGCGGGCGTCGCGCCCGAGCCGGTCGCGGACCCCGCCGAGCCCGTCGCCGAACCCGTCGTGGACGCCGCGCCGAAGCCCGCCGACGGCGGCGCCGCGCCCACCGCGGCCGACTTCCCGCTGGCCCGCGTGGACCAGGCCCAGCTCGACACGCTGCTGAGCCGGATCGCGAAGGAGTCCTGAGCGGCACGAAATCGGGGCCCCGCCGCCAGGCGGAGCCCCGATTTCGGGTGACTGTTCAGCCGACCGGCGCGACCGCGGACAACTCCTCGTAGGCCTCCGCGAGCCGCCGTGCGGCCGTCTGGACGGCCGTGAACGGCCGGGCCAGGGAGACCCGGATGAAGCGGTCGCCGCTCGGCGGGTCTGCCCAGTGGAACGGCGCGCACGGCAGGACGTGCACGCCGCGGTTCAGCATGTCCTTGTACAGCAGGGCGGAGTCGGGGCCGTCGGCGGGCAGTTCGATGCGCGCGACGCTGATCTCCGACGCCGGGTCGGCGAGCCGCAGGCCGACCTCCGCGAGCGTCTCCCGCACCAGTGCGCGGTTGCGTTCGACGAAGGCGTGGGCGCGTTCATACCCGCCGTCCACCCAGTCCGCGGCCAGCGCGGCGATGAGCTGCAGGATGACCGGGGACGCCGACAGCAGCGACTCGGAGAACGCGCGCTCGATGGGCAGCTTCGTCCGCTCGCTGTAGGCCAGCAGTCCGACCTTCAACTCGTGCGTCGGCCACAGCTTGCCGGTGTCCTCGATCGTGATCCAGTCGGCGCCGGCGGCGTCGAGGACCGCGTAGGTGTCGTACTGGGCCGAACGGACCTGGCCCCGGAAGCTGGCGTCGATGATGACCGTCTGTCCATGGTGGACGGCGTGCTCGGCGAGCGACCGGAGATGGCTCTCCGGCGTGACGAGGCCGGTCGGGTTGTTCGGGTGGGTCACCACGACCGCGCGCACCGGCGTCCCCGGCCAGTCCCGGTCGAGCAGCGCCGACTCGGTCAGCGGCACGAGCTTCAGGCCCCGGGTGACGAAGAGGTCGGCGATGTTGTCGAAGGTCGGGTGCAGCACCGCGATCGTCGCGCCGACCGGCAGCGCCCTCGCCACGATGTCGGTGGCGAGGGTCGACGAGTAGCAGCTGAGGATCCGGCCGGCGCCGACCGGAGCGCTGTGCTGTCCGATCGCGTGCAGGAACGCGGCGTGCGCCTCGCGCTCGATCTCCCGGAAGGAGCGGCGCGACGCCTCCGCGAACATGTCGGGGATCCGCGCGACGATGGCCGCCTGCTCGGCGGAGAGCACGAACCGGGCGTGTCCGTCGGTGAGATTGAGGCCGCCGTCTGTATCGGTCAGCGCGTCAACCTCCATGGTGGTCAGGTTGGCAAGCTCGCTCATCCCTCAGTCCTCAGTTTCGGCGTCGCCGAAAACACTAGGTGGCCGGGCCGCCGCGCACCTGTCCCTTCTAACGGGGACCAAAGCGCCGGCGCCCCTCGCACATACACTTCGAACGTGAGCGACGCGACACACCAGCTGACGCTGACACCCGACGACAACGCGATGGTGTTCCCGATGCTCACCGAACTCGCCAAGGCGTACGACACCATCGAGAACCCCGACCTGATCCGGCAGGCGCCGGTGCTCGCCCGGTCACTGCCGATCCATCTGCTGGAGTTCCTCGAGGAGTTCCGCATCGGTGAGCCGTCGGCGCTGTGCGTGCTGTCCGGCCTCGCCGTCGACGAGGCGCAGCTCGGCTCCACGCCGACGCACTGGCGGGACAGCCAATACAGCTCACCGGCGTTCCCGCAGGAGATCTTCTTCCTGCTGTGCGGGTCCGTGCTCGGCGACGTGTTCGGTTGGGCGACGCAGCAGGACGGCCGCATCATGCACGACGTGCTGCCGATCCGGGGGCACGAGCACTACGAGATCGGTTCCAACAGCCTGCAGCACCTGTCCTGGCACACGGAGGACTCGTTCCACCCCTGCCGGGGCGACTACGTGGCGCTGATGTGCCTGAAGAACCCCGACGGCGTGGCGACGGTGGTGTGCGACGCCGGCGACCTCGACTGGTCCACATTGGACGTCGGCGCCCTGTTCGAACCCGAGTTCACGCAGATGCCCGACAACTCGCACCGGCCGGAGAACACCGCGCAGTCCACCGGCGACCCGACCGTCGACCGGCTCCGCGCGCGCAGCTTCGCGCTCATCCAGTCCTGGAACGACAACCCGGTGAAGCGGCCGGTCCTCTTCGGCGACCGGCTCGACCCGTACCTGGCGCTCGACCCGTACCACATGAAGACCGACGGCTGGTCCGAGCGGTCGCTGCGGGCGTTCCAGGGCCTGTGCGACCAGATCGAGGCGCACATGAAGGACGTCGTCCTGCGGCCCGGCGACTGCGTGTTCATCGACAACTTCCGGGCGGTGCACGGGCGCAAGTCCTTCCGGGCCCGCTACGACGGTTCCGACCGGTGGCTCAAGCGGCTCAACGTCACCCGCAACATCCGGGGCTCGCGCGCCTGGCGACCCGCGCCCGACAACCGGGTCATCTACTGAGCGAACGCGGCGAGGCGGGCGGCGAGGTCGGCGAGCGCGGGCCGGTCCACGTTGCTGAAGCTGACCCGGAACGTGCGGCGGTCGTCGGGCAGGAACGCCGTACCGGGAATCACCAGCGTGTCGTATTCGACCGCGAGCCGCCGGACGACGTCGTCGGTGGCGTGTCCGGCGAAGGGGTGGCGCACCCAGCCGAAGAACCCGCCGGCCGAAAGCACCTCGAAGCCACCCGGCCGGTCCGCCATCGCGTCCACGAACCACCGGCGCCGGTCCGCGATCTCCCTGGCCCGCGCGCGCCGCCACTCCCGGGCCGCGGTGACGCCGGCCCACGCGGCCTCCTGACCGACGCGCGGCGCGCAGATCGCGACGCAGTCGAGCAGTTTCATCACCTCACGGTTGAGTTCCGCGGACGCCACGACGGCGCCGACCCGGTAGCCGGGCAGGGCGAGGTCCTTGGAGAAGCTGTGCAGGCTCACCAGCGTGCGCGTCCAGTCCGGGTCGGCGAACAGCGCGTGCGCCGGTTCGTCGGTGTCGCGGAACGAGCGGTACGTCTCGTCGAGGACGAGCGCGATGCCGTGCCGCCGGGCCACCTCCGCGAAGCCGGCGATGCCGGCCGGGTCGACCGTCACCCCGCTCGGGTTGCCCGGCGAGACCAGGACGATCGCCCGGGTCCGCCCGGTGATGAGCGCCTCGGCCGCCGCCGGCGCCGGTACCAGGTCCGGCCCGGGCTCCAGGTACACCGGCACGATCCCGTTGAGGCGCAGCCACATGTCGTGGTTGAAGTAGTACGGCAGCGCGACGACGACCTCGTCGCCGGGTTCCGCCAGCGCCAGGATGGCGACGCAGAACGCCTGGTTGCAGCCGGCGGTGACGAGGACGTGCTCCTCGCGCACCTGACCGCGGTAGGCCTCGCTGAGCTCCGCGGCGAAGGCCTCGCGCAGGTGGGGGAGACCGGGGATCTCCACGTAGTCCCCGCCGTGCGCGTGCCGCACCACGGCGGCGATGTGTTCGACCACCTCCGGCGCGGTCGGGTACTGCGGCGCTGCCTGGGCCAGGTCGAGCAGCTCGCGTTCCTTGCGCCGGCCGTCAAGCAGCGCGTACGCGGTGCCGATCGGGGAGTCGATCTGGCTGACCGTCCGGGGACTCGGTCGCACGTGGTGCTCCCTTCGCGCGCCGGGGTCAGGGCTTGACGCAGCAGCCGGCGCAGATCTTCGGTTGGGGCAGGGTGAACGCGAGGCAGCATGTTCTGCGCCGCACCGCCGGTTCGCCGGCCGGGCCGGACACCAGCTCGACGAGGTCCGCGATGCCCAGCGCGTCGAGCAGCGTCCCGACGTGCGCCACGGCCGAGCCGGGGAGGACGTGGGCCGCACGCAGGACGCCGTGTGCGATGCCGGAGCTCACCGATCCGAGCAGCGTACGTTCGCCAACCCGGACCCGCGCGTGTATCGCGTCGAGCACGGGCGTGAGGTGCCCGTCGAGCAGGGACGCGCGCAGCGCCGCCAGCAGCCCGTCCTCGTCGCGCACGGGACGCACCCGCGGCAGCCCGGCGAGCGCCAGCGGATCGGACGGCAGGACGGCGACCGCCACCGACCGGCGCAGGCCGAGCGTCACCAGCGCGCGGCGGTCGCCGAAGCGCACGAGCACGTCGGCCAGGCGCAGCAGCGGCACCCGCCGCGCCGACGCCCAGCCGAGCACGGCCGGCAGCGCCAGCCAGTAGCTGTACGACTTCCAGGCCAGCGCGGCCGCGGCGTGCGGGGACGCCTGCCAGCGCCGCCGGGCCGCGTCGAGCAGGTCGGTGAGCCGGGAGCCGTCGGCGAGCCGGGTCGCCGGCAGCCATCCCGTGTCGTCGGCGACGAGCAGGCCGGGCGCGAGGCCGGGCGGGTCGCCGGGGGTGAACATCGCGCGCAGCGTCGCGGTGACCGGCGCCAGCGGGTCGGCCGTGCGCAGCCGATGCGGGACGGCGGTGGTCACTGCGTCGCCTCGCTCACCCGGCCGGCAGTTCGCCGACAAGGCGGCCGAGCAGGGCGGCGCGGGTGAGTTCGGCCTTGTTGCCGACGCCGAGTTTGGCGCGGATGCGTTTGACGTAGGTGTCGACGGTGTGCGGGCTGATGCCCAGCCGGGTGGCGATCTGCCCGTGGGTGA